>Ga0307434_1000369_pt1 | contig 32988 bp, 34 predicted proteins | sample SalMarWE160220MG_FD_202156 | JGI IMG/M metagenome (GOLD analysis project Ga0307434, IMG submission 202156) | Salt marsh sediment microbial communities from the Plum Island Ecosystem LTER, Massachusetts, United States - WE1603-220 | ecosystem: Environmental > Aquatic > Marine > Intertidal zone >... | reverse complement strand
TGCTCACGCTCGTGCTCCAGCACCATCCGCACCGCCCGCTCCCGCACCTCTGGGGAATACCTACTTGTTCTTGTCATGACTCCATCCTCTCAAGCTTTGAACTCTCCGGCAATCCCGGGGCGGTTCAAAGTCGGGTAAGAGATCCTCTTGAGATCGAACGCCTCATGCGCATGCGCCCGTCCTATCTGGTCATCGATGAGGCACACCATCTTCCAGACTGGGGTGAGAGCTTCCGCCCGTCGTACAAGAAGCTGGGGCAGGTAAGGCACGGGCTGGGAGACCCTCCAGTGCTTTGTTTCACAGCGACAGCGGGGTCGCAAACCCAGTCCGAATTGCTGAGGTTGCTTGGGGTCCCTGATGCTCACATCTTCCGCCGCAACGTCGATCGCCCAAACATCGCCTTGCTGAGGGCGTTCATTCCGTCAGCGCGGAACCGGCACAGGACTATGGCGAGGTTGATTCGGCAGTGCAGTGGGAAAACGCTGGTCTTCGTCCCGACACGCAGAATAGGAAAAGAGGTGCAACAGGGTCTTGCAGCCTTCGGCCTCGATGTGCCTTTCTTCTACAGCACTCTGGATAACCTCAAGCGGTCTAGCATCCAGAGTCGGTTCTGTGGGCAGCTCGCACCTGAGCTCAACACGGTAATCTGCACCAAAGCGTTTGGCGAAGGAATAGACGTCCCGAATATCCGTCTGGTCATCCACGAAGGTCAGCCCGAGTCGCTGGAGGAGTACTGGCAGGAGGTCGGGCGAGCTGGCCGCGATGGGGAGGCAGCAACAGCCGTTCTTTTCAAGCGCGATGATGACGTTGGCATTCAGCGTTTCATGGTCGAGACGAAGCCGGTTCAAGGTAGTCTCTTTCCAGAAGATGAGGACAGTACAGGAAGAGAGCGCCGGCTGAAAGCCATCGAAACCCTCGATCGCATGATCAAGAACAGAGATCGCTGCTTTCGGAGGCAGATACTTGAGTACCTCGGCGCTGTCGACCGCCGACACCAACGTTCCCTTGGTATGCGGATTGTTGAATGGCTCTTCGCTGCTGGCAAGCGGCAAGCCAAAGGCAACTTCTGTTGTGATTCTTGCAACCCGGAGGAAGCGCGTCAATTCCTCTTGGGAAACCTGGGGACATCCAGGGTAAGGCCTACACTTGACACTTAACAAGCAGTGTGGGGCAAGCAGCGTGAGGCCTAATCTTCATTCCTGGTGAATTCGGAGACACAACACGTATCTCGTCGAGCGACAATTTCCTAAGGTCGGTGCTTGAGGATGAAACAGGTTGGATCACGGGATCACATCTTCATTCTTGGTGTTTTACAACAGCAAAGACCATGAATACCTAGCAAAACGTGCGAAGCTCGAACTCACCAGTTTGCGCAACCCATCACACACAGGGAAGCGTAAAGTAGAAACAAGCCCCGCCTGCGGCGAGGTTCTCTGCCCAGATTTTCCCGCCGTGCGCCTCGACGAGGGCCTTGGCAATGGCAAGTCCTAGCCCTGCGCCGCCGCTCTCCCGCGTGCGCGATTTATCCGCCCGATAGAAACGATCGAAGATGTGCGCGAGATCCTCGTCGGATAGCCCGGGCCCGCTGTCGCAGATGCTCACCCGCACTTTCCCGTCGGCGAGCACACGGGCTGAGATTCGTATCGATCCTCCCTTAGGGGTGTACCGCTCCGCGTTTGAAAGAAGGTTCAGGAGCACCTGTTCGACGCGCTGGCTGTCCGCTTCCACCGACGCCAGATCCTCGGGAAGATCGATGACGAGATCGATTCCCATATCCTCCAGCTCCACCCCAATCGTCGCACGAATCTGCTCGACCAGTCCTCCCAGATCGCAGGCCCCTTTCTTAATCGATAACTGCCCCGCATCGGCAAGCGCAAGCTGCTGAAGATCACCGACCAACCGCGTGGTCAGAAGGATCTTGTTATGCAGGGCGGCAAAGTTCTCCGGGATCGGTTCGAGGAGACCGTCACGCAATCCTTCCAATCCAGTTCGTACAACCGTGATCGGGGTCCGTAGCTCGTGAGAGATATCCGCAATCATCTGCTGCTTGGCATGCTCCGACTCCTCCAAACTCCTTGCCATCTCGTTGAACGATCGCGCCAAGTGCCCCAGCTCATCGCTGCTCGATTCCGGAACCCGACTCGAAAGCTCCCCGCAAGCGATCTGCTGCGCAGCGGTATCGAGTTTTTTCAACGGACCGGTCAACTGGCGCAACAAGAGAGCGCTCAAGAGAATCCCGATCGCTCCGACCGCCGCAGCTGCGATCCAAAGTGCTGAGCTAACCGTGTGTAAGAAGCCCTGCTCGATCGACTCTCTATAACGCATTCTCGGCGGGGGGAGGATCGTCCCCACCGTCTCTCCATTCACCACGATCGCCACCCCATACTTGAGATCCTCGCGCGGCACCTTCTCCTCAAACCGCTCGTGCTCCGGGTCGATCACCACTTTCCCTTCGGCATCGACAAGCACAAACGGCAATAGTTCACGAGCTCTTGTAAACAGGCGCTCCACTCCGTTCCAGCTTCCGGCACGCTCGTAGTAGCCACCCAAGATTTGCTGGAAGATCAGATCCTGCCTCTGAAAACTGCGGGTGGTAAAATCGGCAAAAGCGCGGTCAACGGCACGATCGATCAGGTAGTAGCCAACGACTGTGGTGAGGCCGATGATCAGAACAAACGAAAGGAGCAGCTTCAGTTGAAAGGAGAGCCGGTTGAAGAACCTCATCCTTCCTCCTCACTTTTCGCGAACTTGTAGCCTACACCAAATACAGTCAACACGTAGCGCGGGGTCTTGGGATCAGGCTCGATCTTCTGGCGAAGCCTCTTTACATGGGAATCGATCGAGCGCTCGAAGCTCTCATACGTGGTTCCGCGCAGCGCTTCCAGCAGTTCCAAGCGAGTGAAGACGCGTCCGGGATGCTCCATTAAGAAAACCAACAGGTCAAACTCCATCGGGGAGAGTTCGACCAGAAGGCCGTTGAGCCAAGCTTCATGTTGATCTATGTCTACCCGGATATCACCGAATTCAAGCACCGCCGGTCTGCCTGGATCGCCCTGTGAGCGACGCAAAACAGCGCGTACACGCGCTTCCAGTTCCCGCGCACTGAACGGCTTCACAACGTAGTCGTCGGCCCCCAGTTCCAGTCCTTTGATCCGATCACCTTCATCGGCGCGCGCAGTCAACATGATGATCGGCACATTTGATTGTTGGCGAATGCGCTTCGCCACCTCGATTCCGTCCAGGCCTGGAAGCATCCAATCCAGAACCACCAAATCCGGCCGATAGGTATTGAACTTGGCAAGGGCTCCGGTCCCATCAGCCGCTGTTGCGACATTGAAGCCGGCTTGCTCCAAGTAGCCCTGGACCAACTGCCGTACCCCCTCCTCATCGTCGACGACCAAGATACGGTTCATCCTACCTCAAAAGTATACAGCCGTAGTGACACATGCAACCTCTCTTCACAAGACCGATATATCTTCTTCATTGTGCCAAGGAGTTACTAGCTACCAGTTCCGACATGAGAAAAGATAAATTCATACTGGTTAAGCGGATCAAGTGTTGTCTTTTAACTGGTGAACGGCAAAGACGACCGTTCCCCCGCCGGTCCGCTCGTAAGGATCGAGGCACTGTAAGTACGCTGTATCCTCATCACCAAGGCCGAGTACCTGTGGTGGCGTGCCCTTACTGAGTGCGACGTAATAGGGAAGCAATGCTGTCAAAGCATGCAGGCACAGCGGCTGCTTTGTCTGCAGCTTGTAACCCTCCTGGACGCGGAAGTCATCGCCCACTCGGTACACCGGGCAGTGACCTTTGACTTCGACCACCTGCACCTGCAAATCCGGAACGTTCATTTCTTACCTCCTGATGCTTTTCTTCGTAACCACTGTGTAAGGATTCAATGAAAGGGATGCAAGGAAGCTTTCACCGAGAATCATTCCGCCCATTTCGGATATCCGCTTCATTCCTCCTACTCGGAAAAGAGATTTGCCTTCCAGCACCTCCCTAGACTGGGATGTGACCAGTAGGAAGGGACCGAGAAAACGGTCACGGGAACAGCTTTTACAATGAACGCCAGACCGTTGAGAGGAAGAGCATCAGCTTCTCTTTCTTGTTCAGGGTCGGGCGAGTGCGTAACGTGTCGAAACCGCTCTTTTCAATCTTTTGAAGGATAGCCAACCCTCCACGAGAGAAGAGGGCAATATCGACCTTAAGGTGCCCTCGAACCCGGTCGATCAGCGGCAGGCCGGCCTTGAAGTATTCCCGCGTGCGCTTGACCTGAAACCGAAGAAGCTCTTTTGACGAGGAGTCGGCCCGATCGGCGGCAAGATCGACCTCCTCCACTCCGTAGCGCACCATTTCATCTGACGGGAGGTAGATCCGGCCCATCTCGTAGTCGCGTTTTACGTCCTGCCAGAAGTTTACAAGCTGAAGCGCGGTGCAGGTTGCGTCAGAAAATGCGAACAGGTCTTCATCATGATAGCCAAATAGCATGAGGAAGAGCCTTCCCACCGGGTTGGCCGAGTAATCACAGTAATACAGAAGCTCTGCGAAGTTCTCGTAGCGGGGCTTTCGCTGATCGATTCGGTTCGCCTCGATCAGCTTTAAAAATGGCTCTTGTGGGAGGTTAAATCGGTCGATTGTCCTTTTAAGGGCGACGAGCACGGGGTGGCGGGGGGGTCCACTGTAGGCTGCGTGGAGCTCTTCTTCAAAGCGATCGAGGAGGACGTCCCGATTCCCTGGCGCTTCGTCTCCGACGTCGTCGACCGTGCGACAGAAGGCATAGAGCGCGACCAGATGAGGCCGTATCCTCCACGGAACAAGCCAAGAGATAAGGGTAAAGTTCTCATAATGGGTACGGGCAAGGCGGACACACAGCGCATAGGATTCGGAGAAAGGAGGGGCGACCCCGGGAAGCTCGATCAGCGCAGCGAGGTGCTCCTCTAGCATCCCTGCACTTGCACGATGATCTCGCGCTCACGCGGCCGATCGAGTTCGATCAAGAAGATCCGCTGCCACCTACCCAGGAGGAGTTCTCCCTCGGCCACGGGGATCGTTTCACTCGTCCTCAACATCAGGTGTTGGCAATGGGCATGGCCGTTTGGGCACTCGTCCTTAGTCATATGCGCCGTGCGGATGACGAAGTCGTTGTGCTTGTAATCGGCCTCTCTCGGAGCGATTCTCTCCAGGAAGTATGCCATATCACGAAGAAGGAGGGGCTCATCCTCGTTGATCTCGATCGCTGCCGTGGTATGGCGAGAGAAGACCAACACGGATCCTTCGCGAATACGGGAGCGACCCAGGATCTCCTCCACCTCTTCTGTGATGTCGATAAACTCTGGGGCTCTGCTGGCCGTCCTTCGAATGATCTCGCTGTGGGCTCTCACTCTGGAGCCTTCTTCGGTACGCACATGCATTTCCATAGTTGTTAGGAGATTTAAACAATCCCCGTTCCCTCCTTTGTCGTTCGCTCTCCTTTATAGGTTCTTAGTCGCAACACGACCTCCGCGATCACATCATCCGGGGTGGAGGCCCCGGCAGTCACCCCAAACCGGCTAACCCCGGCAAGCCATGCCTCTTCGATCTCGGCCGCTGATTCGATGTGGTAAGTCGGGATTCCTGTTTCACGGCAGGTCTCAGTGAGCTTACGCGTATTTGCCGAGGAGCGACTCCCTACTACAATGAGAGAATCCACCTGTTGCGCCAGTTCTCTGGCTGCCTGGTACCTCCGGCCGGTCTCCGGACAGGTGGTATCAATGATGCGAATCTCTGGGACTTTACCAATCTGTTCCTTGGTAATCTGTTGTGCGAACTCGGCGAACAGCCTCGGATTCTTCGTGGTTTGAGCGATGACCGCGATCCCTTTGACACCCGGCGGAACATCGATCTTGGATGTTTGAGTGGCCACACCTTGACCGCGGGTCCAGGAAAGGATCCCTTTTACTTCAGGGTGTTCCGCCTCCCCGTAGAGAACAACGAAGAAGCCGTCATTCACCAAGGCAGCGGCTGTCTGCTGGGCACGGCGAACGATCGAGCATGTAGTATCGATCAGGCGCAGTCCACGCCCACGTATGTCCGCGTACACCTCCTCTCCTGCCCCGTGCGCGGTAATCGCCACCGCCCCACCTGGGGGGACCTCATCCAGGCTCTGCACCAACTTAGCCCCTTTGCTCGCCAGGGCCTCGACGACATGGTTATTGTGGACAATCGCTCCCAAGGTACATAGGGGGGCATTATTATCGAGTTCGGTTTCGATCATCTCTACAGCTCGGCGGACCCCAAAACAGAAACCGAAGACCTTCGCCTTCACGATCTCCACGGTTCCTCCATACGTAATTGATTGAGCAATTTAGTGATTGGGTGATTGAGTGATTTAACACCGCGATCTCCCGATCTATCAATCATCCGATCATTCAATTTGCAACGCCCGACGGTAACGGGAAAGGGCCATCAACGGGAAGACGTCCCGATACAGGTGATAGTTAATCATGAAATCCATTGGAAAGCCGGTGCCAGTGAAGTACGGTTCATCCCAGCCACCGTCTTCCTGCTGTGTCCTGATCAGATAATCGATCCCCCGATGGGTGACTGGCTGCTCTGTCTCGCCAGCAGCGATCAATCCCAGGAGCGCCCATGCGGTCTGTGAGGCGGTGGATGGTCCTCTGCCTCGCCACTTGGGGTCAGCGTAACCCTCGATTCGTTCCCCCCAGCCACCGTCCTCGTTTTGATGGGCGATCAACCAGGCGACCGCACGGCGGACGTAGGGAGCATCCATCTCCTCACCGACCGCGGCGAGTGCCGGGAGGACACAGCCGATACCGTAGGTGAGGTTAACCCCCCAACGACCGAACCAAGCGCCATCTTCTTCCTGTTCTCCTTTTAGGTAGCGCAGTGCACGGTCGAGTGGCCGAAATCCCTTGCGATAACCGAGTTTTCCCAACAGTTCGACGATATGGGCCGTCACATCGACCGAGGGCGGATCGATCATCTCCCCAAAATCCGCAAACGGAATCTCGCGCAACAGTGTCCGGGTGCTGTTCCGATCAAAAGCCCCCCAACCGCCGCCCCGACTCTGCATCGCCAACAGCCACTCAAGGCCACGGTCGAAGGCCTGCTTTTTTCTTCCCTCGGGAAGTTTGGCTCCCATTAGGGCTATCATCACCACCGCTGAGTCATCGGTATCGGGATAGATGTCATTGGCAAACTCAAAAGCCCATCCGCCTGGTCGACCCTTACAGCGCACCTGCCAATCGCCATCAGCAAAAATCTGCTCATCAAGCAGCCACTCGCCAGCCTTTACAAGAGCCGGGTGGTCCGCGGGAAGCCCGGCGTCCTCTAGCGCAAGCATTGCAAGCGCGGCGTCCCAAACAGGGGAGAGACACGACTGCAGCCGAAAGGTTTCCTCATCTTCGATAGCAAACCCCTTCTCCCCATAGAACCCGGCCAGTCCCTTCTTCAATACTGGGTGGTCCATCTTATAGCCAAGGGCATGAAGTGCGACCAGAGAATAGACCCACGGTGGCTGGATCCCGCCCCAAGAGCCATCCTCCTCCTGGCGCTCCAGGATCCAACGCTCCGCTGCCTGGATCGCCCGCTTCCGGAACGGCTTTAATGGAAGCCGCTCGTAGACCTTAAGCACCCTATCAGCGAAGGCGAACGCTTTTGCCCAACGGGAAGCTTTCTTGGGGTGCGACCGATCAGATCGCTCGACTCCGCCAATGAATAATTCGTCAACATGAGCCCAACGGGGAAGAGGGAAAACCGGCCTAAGTGAGCGGATAATCGTCATTGGAACAACGGTCCCTCGTGCCCAACAGCCGAACGAGTAGATGTTTACGGGAAACCAGCGAGGAAGAAGGATCAACTCGGGTGGCATCATCGGGGTTTTGCGCCAATCCCATTCCCCAAGGAGAGCCAACCAGATCTTGGTTAAGACACGCGCGCGCTCCACCCCACCTTGTGAGAGGATAAACTCGCGTGCCTTTATCATCTCCGATCCTTTTGGAGAGACTCCAGCCATCTTCAGCGCGAGATAGGCCTCGATCGTCGTTGAGAGGTCACCGTCCCCATCGTACCAGATCGCCCACGTTCCATCCCCGCGCTGTTTCCTTCGCAAGTAAGCCGCGATCTTTGTCCACTCCTGCTTGTCGGCTACGCAAAGGATATGAGTCAAAAACAGGTGTTCAGAAGTGATCGTCACGTTCGATTCGAGCTCCCCCCACCAGTACCCCTCGTCGTATTGGAGCGCGAGAAGGTGAGACACCGCCTGCTCGATCGCCCGATTAAGATCACTTTTCACTGCCGAAGGAGCGATTAGTGGATAGCTGACCGCAGATTCACTCACCTTAACTCCTCTTCTCCTTCAGGTATCCCCGCACAACGTGTATGATCTCTTTTGCAAGCCTCTCCTCAGGGACAGCGTGGCACACCGCTTCTCCAGCAACGTAGATCGTCCCGTTACCCTGGCCACCGACAAGGCCGATATCCGCATCCCGCGCCTCACCAAGGCCGTTCACCACACACCCCATAAGAGCGACAGTCAACGGTTCCATCACATCCGTGAGTTCCTGCTGCACCGATTGCGCGATCGTGAAAAGGTCAATCTTCGTGCGACCACAGGTCGGACAGACCCGGTAGGTGATCCCTCTTTCTCTCAAACCGAGCGAGCGGAGGATCTCGTAGGCGACGCGCACCTCCTCCACAGGATCCCCAGTGAGAGAGACACGAAGGGTGTCTCCCAGTCCCTCAGCAAGGAGAATCCCCAGACCGACCGCGGAACGGATCGCTCCCCCCCAAGGAGTCCCCGCCTCGGTGATCCCCACGTGGAGGGGATAGTCGACCTCGCGAGCGATCCGTCGATACGCCGCGATCGTCATCGGCACATCAGTTCCTTTGAGCGATATTACGATCTCGGTAAAGTTAAGGCCTTCGAGAAGGCGGACCTCCTTTAGGGCGCTTTCCACCATTCCCTCCGCGCTCGCATGGCCATCGGAATCCAGAAACTCCTTAGCTAGTGAGCCAGAGTTGGCCCCAACACGGATGGGAATCCCTGCCTCCTTTGCTGCTTGTACCACTTGCGTGATCTTCTTCGGGTCGGTGATATTCCCCGGGTTCAAACGCAGCTTATCGACCCCAGCGTCGATCGCTGCCAGGGCGAGGCGGTGGTCAAAGTGTATGTCCGCAACTAGCGGAATCGCAATCTGCTCCTTGATCCGAGGAAGCATTTCCGCTGCCTTATAATCCGGCACAGCAACACGGACTATCTCACAGCCGGCTTGTTGCAAGTGCTCGATCTGAGAGACGGTCGCTTCCACTTGGCGGGTGTCAGTGTTGGTCATCGACTGGACAACGATCGGTGCCCCACCGCCGATCTTGACCCCTCCCACCATAACAGCACGTCGTGTCACACTAGCCTCCTACCGAGGTTGTTCGCCACTGCGGGAATCGCTTGCCCAATCGCCCTGCCCGCAATTAAGGAGAGGCGAAGAAGTCGCAGGGTAACAACCGGGTGACCAAGGATAGAAAGGGGGAATGTTCGGCTTAAAGCAAACGGCAAAGCACAATCGGCCGGATCGAGTATAGCCCGCAGCGACAGGAAACCAATCTTCTTTGAGTCTGCCCATAGGGCGAGCACTCCGCTCTCCATGTCCACCGCAATTGCTCCTTCTTCGCGCAGGCGTCGCTTCTCCTGCGCGCTTTGCACAATCCGGGATGAGGTTTTCACCGACCCTGTTACAAAGCCAATCTTTGCCCTTGCTAACGCTTCCACAGCTTTGTCAAGTAGTGAACGATTAACCGCAATCATCTCCCCATGGTGATGGATGGCCTCAGCAAGGACGAGGTCACCCGGTTCAAGATGTGTGTCAAGCCCACCGCAGAAACCGGTGGAGAGAATCAATTCCGTGGATTTAGGGTCAAGCATTTCCTCCTCCAGGGATCTCACTGCCGCTTCCCCCATCCCTGTGCGTACCACGCGCAGACCAGGAAGAGACGGGACCCAAGCGATTTCGGTTCTGAAACAGGCGCATACCACGATCACCCTCTTCGTTCCTCCAAAGCCACAGTGAGTAAGTCACGCGGGTGGGAAAACGCCTTTAAGATGCTTGCCCCCTCGAATGAAGAGTGCATCATACAGTTTGTGCAGCGGCGATCCTTCCCAGGCCCATACCGTTCCCACAGCTTAGGGTCAAACAGCTCCTCCACATCGTCGGTATGCTCATCGGCAAGGATGTAACACGGCTTCCTCCACCCAAGCACTGTGTAGGTAGGCGTCGTCCAGGCAGCACAGTCGTATTCCCTCTCACCGCGAAGGAAGTCAAGATAGAGCGGGTTGTTATAGAAAGGAAAAGCTCTGCTAGGATCAAGCACTTTACGGAAGACGGCGATCGATTCCTGGCGCTTTAAGAACAGCTCCTTACCTGAGACATCCTCGTAAGCGTAGCCAGGGGAGACCATCAGACCTTCTATCCCCATCTCAGTGAGGGTGAAGAAAAGCCGGTGCAGGTCTTCCACGTCCGAGCCGTGAAACAGGGTGCTGTTAGTATTGACGCGAAAACCCCGCACCAGGGCCTCGCGAATCCCAGCGATCGCCTCTTCGTATGTGCCATCATGGCGTGTCACATAATCGTGAATCTTTTTTGTCCCATCGAGATGGACCACGAACGACAAATAAGGAGAGGGACTGAATAGGTCAAGCTTTTCTCTTAAGAGAAGACCATTGGTGCATAGGTAGATAAACCTCTTCTCATCAACGATAGCGCGGACAATATCTCCAACCTGCTCATGTAAAAGTGGCTCCCCGCCGGAGATAGAGACAACCGGAGCCCCAGAGGCGTGCACGGCACCAAGCGACTCCTCGACCGATAACCTGCGCTTTATAACATCTTTGTACTCTATAACCCGACCACAACCGATGCAGCGCAGGTTGCAGGCTTCAAGTGGCTCGATCATAGTGACAAAGGGGAAGTGTTTCCTCCGTTTCATCTTCTGGGCCATCAGGTACCGGGCCATCTTGAGGTCAAGCTTTACCGGGCGTCTCATTTCTCCCTTATTGCCATGTAGTCGATTAATTCCTTCATCTCTTCTTTACCCCTTTGAGAGAACGGGATTTTGGCAAGCCAAGTTCCCGCTCGGTCCAGGTGATCGGCGATTTGCTCTTCCGCGAGGCTGCGGACACCCAATTGCTCCATCACGGCAATGACGCACTTCACGTCAGCCGCGAGGATCTTCTCCTTGGCATAGACCTCCTTAAGGATCTCTCGCTCCTCTCCGCTGGCGTGCGCTAGGGCGATCGCCACCGGAAGCGATCTCTTCTTACGGCGGATGTCAGTTCCCTGCGGTTTTCCAGTGATCGCTTTATCACCCCATATTCCTAAAAGGTCATCGCGGATCTGAAAGGCCCTACCGAGTTCTTTTCCCATTTTGCCTAAGTCCTTTACCACACCGCTTGGGACACAGGCGATGAGCCCCCCCATGCGGAAGGCGCAGCGAATCAGGGCACCGGTCTTCTTGTCGATCATTTTAAGGTACGAGTTCACCCCCACCGCTTTACCCTCAAAGTCAAGGTCGAACCCCTGTCCCTCGATCATCTCGACTGTCGCCTCCATAAGGACTGACATAGCTTCTTTCCCCACGGTGAGCGCCTGAGTGACGGCAAGCGCTTGCATCAGGTCACCGACGTTGATCGCTTGCGCAACCCCGTACCGCTTCCACACCGTTGGTTGCCCCCGCCGCGTTGGATCGCAATCCTGAATATCGTCGTGGATCAAAGAGAAGTTATGAATCAGCTCCAGTGCAAGCGCTCCTTTAAGTGCCCGGGCCATTTCTCCTCCCAGTTCCTCGGCGGTGAACAGGACCAGACTTGGTCTCAATAGCTTCCCCATATTCTTGGCGGGCGTACCGCGCTCATCCTCAAGCCCCACGTGGTAGCGCAGGATCGCATAGAGGAGCGATTCCCCTTTAAGGGAGTTTAAAAGGCCCTCTTCAATCCGGGCACGGTAGCGCGTAAGAATTCTGGGAAGCGTCATCCTTCCCTCCCTGGAGGTTGAAGCCACACCAGTCCCATCTCCTCCGCTGCTTGGACTAGTTCCGCCCCGCTGTGGACGCCGAGCTTTCTCATCAGACGAGCACGGTGGTTCCGCACTGTATGAAGGCTTCGCGATATAATCTGCGCAATCTCACTGTTTCTCTTTCCTTCTGCGATCAGTTGCAGGATCTCCCTCTCTCGTGGAGTGAGCCGTTCCTCGCTCACTGTAGCTGAATCTACATCACTCCCCGTCGGGAAGTAGTGCTCTCCCCCTGCCACCGCCTCGATCGCCCTGATCAGGCGTTCAGGAGCTTCCCCCTTCAGTACATATCCCCAGGCCCCGGCTTGGCGAGCATGAGCGATGTATCCTTTATCGTAGAACATCGAGAGAATGATCACCCGCGTCTGCGGCGAGCCCTTTACGATCTGGCGCGTCGCCTCAAGTCCATTTAGAAGCGGCATCGAGATATCAACCAACGCCAAATCAGGAAGGAGCTTTCTCACCTGCCTTACCAACTCGTAGCCATCCTCCGCCTCACCTTCTACACAGATAGAGGTAGAGGAAAGGAGGGCCTTGAGCCCTTGACGGACAAGGGTATGATCATCTCCCAGCACCACCCGTAGCGGTTTCATCTTTAAGCTATTCTACCCTAGAAGGTTAAATACAGGAATGGGGAAGATGTATCAATCGGCCCATTGAAGGCCGGTCCGTTTCGCGTAGGCAATGAGGCCGGCCTGGGTGTGGATCTCCAGTTTATCCATCAGGCGTTGGCGGTGGTGCTCGACCGTCTTGGGACGAATAAAGAGGGTGGAAGCGATCTCATCGTTGTTCTTTCCTACTGCGATTAAAGAGAGAACCTCCCTCTCTCGCTGGGAGAGCGGCTTTCCCGTGGGGAGAGTATCCCCGCGTGCCGCAGTTCGAATAGCGGCGTACAACTCCTCAGCCGAGGCTGCCTTGGAGACAAGGCCACGTGCTCCCTGCCTCACCGCGGCATGGGCGTACTCTGGCTCATCATACATGGAGAGAACCAGGACGTGCGTATTTGGAGAAGCCTCCATAATGCGGGAAATAGCGGTAATCCCATCGAGGCGAGGCATAGCGATGTCCAGCAGGATAACATCTGGCATTACCTTTCGCGCCAGCTTCACAGCGGCAATCCCATCCTCCGCTGTTCCTACAACTTCGATCCCTGCGTCGGAGGAAAGGAGACGGACGAGCCCCTCCCGGACGAGGGCATGGTCGTCAGCGATTGCAACCCTAATCGGCTTCATACGGAACCTCCGCTGAAACAAGCGCGCCGCACCCCGGGGAGGAGGTGACCTCCATCCTTCCGCCAGTCACATCAACCCGCTCCTTGATCCCGCGCAGGCCAAGCCCCTGCGGATCCTGTGGCCGAAACCCGATCCCATCGTCCTTGACCGCCAGGATAACCTTTCCCAATTCCCGGTGGAGAGTCACGACGACGTGCTTTGCCTGAGCGTGTTTCTGCACGTTTCTGATCGCTTCCTGGGCGACGTAAAAGAGGAGGCTCTCCACTGGCCTGGGCAGGCGCTCACCCTCCTCCAGATTTAAGTGCATCTCAAGCCCGCTCGCCGCCTCCACCATCTCAGCGAGTCGTCGCAACGAGGGGAGGAGGCCTAGATCATCGAGGAGCGGCGGACGAAGTGAATAGGCAAGGGTTCGTGTCTCTGTGACCGCCTGATCGATGATTCCGAGAACCTCCTTTGCCTTATCGGGAGAGATCTCGTCCTTCAGTGCGGCCAGGTGAAGCTTGACCGCGGCAAGAGATTGGCTGAGGTTGTCGTGTAGTTCTCTGGCAATTCGCCGCCGCTCCTCCTCGTGCGCCGATAAGAGGCGCTGCGACAGCTCGGCGAGCTCGCTCTCCCGCTTGGCAAGAGCGCGGTTCTTGCGGGCGTAGATCTCGGTGAACGAACGGACGGTATAGGCTAGCACGCTGTAGATTCCCACTGCGCCGGCGAGGATCGTGGTCAGGTTGTAGGAGAGACTGCGGTAAGGGGCGTCGTGGATGGGGAAGAGGAACCGGTGGGGGATAACTCCGGTGTACTCGAGCAGGACGACGAGCGTATACAGGAGGATGACGAGCGCTGTGACGAGATACCCCTGCAGCTTTGGGAGAAAAAAGTTAGCGTAGATCACAGTGAAAAGATAAAACACGATCCCGATCCACTCGCTCCCCCCCATCAAGTGGACAAACAGGGTGATAAGGACGATCTCCACAACGAAGAACCCAGCATGCACCCAGTGAAGCGATCGTTCACTCCGCTGTCGATTGACCAGGTATTGAAAGGGGAAAGTAATGAGAAACCAGGCGAGCGGGGCATAGAAGAGCGGATTTAAGTAGCTGATCCGGCTTGTTAGGATCACCACAAGGGCCACCGCGGCGAAGACTCCCAGGGTGATCCGCCGGGCGAGGATCGTCCTTAAGACGGTCCCTTTCAGTTCAGCAAAGGGTTGTTCTCCCATCGTCCTGTTCAGAAAGGCGGCCGTTTCGCCGCGGTTTGCTACTCCAGTTTGGGAGGAAGGACGATTTTGCCGAAGTTCTTCTCGTAGCGCTGAATGTTCTCACCTACCGCCTGGTAGAGGCGTTTCATGTGTCCAGGATTGAGGACCACCCGAGAAGTGAGAAGCGCTTGGTCGGCCTTCGGTGTCTGGGTCTGAGGGTCAACGAATAAAAAGTCGATGACAAACTCCTCCTTACGGTGAGAGATCAAAGCCAGGTTGGAGTAGGTCCCTCGCCTTGTATCATTGTCCGCTGTGATGCGCATCTGCCGATCTGTCATCCCTTATCCACCTCCGCATTTATAAAGAGATGGTAGCCCCGTGTATATCTATCGGCAACTCAAGGCTGCAAGAACCGCTTAAAGAAGCGCTCGATCACCTCCTTATGATGCCCTGGCATGAGGATGTGATGGTTCCCTAGCGGAGCGGTAAGAAGCTGATCGACCGGTTCGGTCACCGAGATGATGACTTGGGTGCGGCAGAGGTCCTCTCGCTGAGAGGTGCTTTCTATCCTACCCTGTCGCACAAACAGGTGTTCCAGGCGCTTCCCCCCAAGACGAAACAGAGTGCACGGCCCTTGCGGGATCTCAGCGGCGATCGAGACGCCGATCCCGGACTCAAAATGGTTGCGGATCACGTAGCTTGTCGAAAGCGACAACGGACAGGTACAGTGGGCAACGGTGACCTGTCTTGTGGTTGTATCAACCGAGACGGTGTTCCCCATAAATGCGGCCTTTTTTGATAGAAGGGACCCTAGGTAGAGGGAGAAGAGGGCTTGCAGGTCTCCCTCACAGCCAGCGGGAATCTTCTCGTCGTTCAGACGGGAGAGGGCGTAGCACCCGGTATTTTGAATGCGTTCAACAAGATCGAAACAGCGGACAGTGCAAGCAGCAAGACGATGTTCCTCGATCATGGCGCGCAACGCGGTGTAAATGGCGACGGCCCCTTTAAGTTCCTCCTTGCTGGGCTCTGCTACAGCCTGAGCTTCCTTACTGAAACGCGAGATCTCCCTCTTAGAAGGCTCAGCCGACTCGATCCTCTTGATCAGCTCATCCATCCCGATCTCCACTAGTTCGATCCCGAGCCGCCCTTTCAGGAAAGCACGATCGACATCGCTTGCCACCAACCAGTCAGAGGGTTCACCGATAAGCCCGATTCGACTAAACCGGAGATCATCCCACGATGAGACCACTTTAAGCTCACGTCCCAAATCGGCAGCAATCGCCTGCGGCGAGCCAAATAGGATTCGCCCCTCACCACCGTCCCGGTGAATGCGGGCGAGGATCTCTAAACAGGCTGCAAGCGAGTTGTGCCCAGGATGGGCGAGCAGAAGCGTCGGAGAGGGAAGCTGGGAAACAAGTTTCAACACCTCCCTCTCCACCCCTCCAGTCAGGACAAGAACAGCGATGAGCCCCTCACCGGAGGGGGCCGTCACCTCCTGCACGGTGAACCCCCCGGCTGTCCCAATCTCGGAGAGTAGATTCCTCTTAAGTCGCGTGACCTCCCGCTCCTCATGCAAGCGCGAGGCGCACACGATAACTTCGACTCTATCCATACTCCGATCCTATGGGAGGTATGGTCCGCTTTAAGAGGAAGGGTCAACCTTACAGTTGGACACGCGTCACCTGTAAAAGCCCGGTTTGGAAAGGAGGTATCTCACCGCGTTCCTTGGATGAAAGTCCTGTTCTCGAGTTGAGCTTCAAGCGCGAGACTTCTGGCCGCTTTTCATCTTGCATACGCGGGGAGGAGTTTGGTACGCTAAGAGCTAAAGAAGAGGGGGAAAATAGATGGGTGATGGGTGGCTGAACTATCCGGTTTTGGGAAACGAGGTCTGGCGCTACGGCGCGGTCTTCTTCCTCCTGCTCGGGGCGCTCGTCTTCTACGGCCTCTCCCGCGTCCTCCTCGCACGTCTCTCCCCGCCGGGGCGCGAAGAGATGGGTCGCCGGGCGATGCTCAACTTCCTCCAGCGTCTCCTACGGGGGATCATCCCGCTTTTAGTGGTATGGGTATCACTGCGGATCTTCCTCCTCCCCCCCGGGGTTCAGACCGTCATCGACCGGCTATTCGTGGCGGCGCTGACGGTCTTCATCCTCTACCTCATCACCAAGTTCGTTGACTTGATGAGCGCGGTCCTCAAGGTGAGGGCCGCCCGGACCGAATCAACCCTCGACGACCAACTGGTCCCGCTTCTGGGTAAGAGCCTCAAGTGGTTCATCTGGGGGATCGGTCTTTTGCTCTTTTTGCAGAACGTCCTCGGCTACGAAATCTCAAGTCTCCTCGCCGGTCTGGGGATCGGCGGACTGGCGGTCGCCTTCGCCGCTCAGGATACGCTCGCCAACATCTTTGGGGCAGTGATGATCTTCATCGACCGACCGTTCAAGGTGGGGGATGCGGTCAATCTGGAGGGGTTCGAGGGGTCGATCGAGGCGATCGGCCTGCGCTCGACGCGTTTGCGCACGTGGGACGGGACCCTTGTGTCCATTCCAAATAGAACTGTGGCCTCCACTAACATCAATAACCTCGCCGCCCGGCCGATGCGGCGGACCAATTCCATCATCGGGCTTGTTTACGACACGTCCACGGCCAAGCTGGAGGAGGCCCTCACCATCCTCCGCGACGTTTTAGCGAACCATCCTGAAACCGGGCAGTATAGGGCGTACTTTAATCGATTTGGTGATTTTTCCCTAAATATCCTTGTACAGCACTGGTGCAAGTCGATGGATTATGAAGTTTACTTGCGCGCGCTGGAAGAGATCAACATGGAGATCAAGCGCCGCTTTGAGGCGGCCGAAATCGAATTCGCCTTCCCCACCCAGACTCTCCACCTCAAGCCGGAGCAAATCCCGCTTAACAAGCCTTCTTCATAGGACGAACAACGCGACCGCCAGGTTGACCAAAGCGGCAATGGCAACCGGAAAGGCCATCTTCTTGAGGAAGGCGGGCATCGAAGTGGAGAAGTACTCGACAGAGACGGAGATACAGGGGTGAATCGGAGTGATAATATAGCCAAGAAAGACGGCGAAGAAGGTCACGGCGAAGGCGGCGGCGGACATCATCCCGTAGGTGGAAATGAAGATGGGAATGATGATCGAGGTCGGCGTCTGAATCCGACCGGTGACAAGTCCGAGGAGAAAGCCGATCACCACGCACAGGATGACCGGGGGAAGCGCGAGCGCGGCGAGGATTTCCGGGGTTCCTGAGGCCCTAAACACATTTAAAAAAACGAACATGGCGAGGATGATCAGTGAGAACTTCCACGGCCGCATCTTCTGCGCAACCTGTTTGATATCGGCCCGGTCAAGCCGACCGATCACTATCGCCGCGATGAAGCTCACCATAACGCCGACTGCCGTTCCGATCTCGGGATAGGGAAGCAAAAACGATCGTTTCACGACGAGGTCGAGGACCGGCGCTGCCAGGATGATAGCAAGGGGGACGAGGAGACCAGCGGGCGAGAAACGCCCCGAGTGCCCTACCCGTCCGTCGACCCGCCGCAGAAGGAAGATATAACCGAGCAGGAGGTTGAGGAGGAGGGCCGGGGTGAGAAAGGGAATGACCCGGTAGACATCGAGTGAGGCGATCTTGGCCGACGCGATCAGGGCTGGACCCAGAGGGTAGACGAGATAAAGAGCGTGGCGGAACCAAACGTTTGCTGCCGCTTTGATATCCGCTGGGGTCTCTGTTGCCCCTCGTTCGACGAGTGGAGCCGAGAGAAGAGCGCCACCGGGCATGGGGAGCATCCCAAGGAGCGCGGGAGACAGGGCGAGGAACGGCCGACGCCCGATCCGCATGTTGGCCACGAGTCGCTCCATCTCTCCGGAGACCTCGAGTGCCCCGCCGATCATCGGAATCAGGCCGACGACAAAGGCAAGAAGGAGAATCGACGGGTCGGCAAACGTCGTTACGAGGGCACCTCCCATCTGGGATGGAGAGAGGGTGAAGAGAGCGAGGACCACTGCGGCGGCAGCCATCCCCAACGCCAGGCTCCGCCTGGAGATTACGAGGAGGAGAATAATGGCGAGTGAAAATCCGATCCAGATGAGCATACAGTCCTTTCACACTGTGGTGTTATGCCGGAAATGGTACCCGATCTCGATCGTCCTTCCAACGCCGGCGTATGGTATCCTATGACAGTGCGTTTAGCACTTAGCAAGTAGAGAGGAGGAAGTACGGATGGAGGAACTGGAAGGTGCAATCCGTGAAGCGCTGCTCGATGATAAGCTTCCGTGCACACGGGCGTTTGCCGTTTCGGAGGAACGCGGCGTCTCGCCTCGATTGGTCGGGCGTGAGGCAACACGCCTTGGGATCAGGATCTCACGCTGCCAACTCGGCCTGTTCGGCTATAACGATTTGGGTAATAAGCGGATCGTTAAACCGGCAGAGGAGGTCTCCGCGGAGCTTAAGGCTGCAATCGCCTCTCGACTTGCGGCAAAAAAGCTTCCCTGCAAGGCAGCCTGGGAGATCGCCTCTGAGTTTAAGCTCTCCAGGCTTGAGGTATCAAGTGCTGTAGAGGCGCTTAAGATCCGCTTTTCTGACTGTCAACTTGGGTGTTTTAAGTAATTTTAGACCGGATTTAAGGGCGCTTCTCCAGCAAGGACTGCAAGGACGTTGTCCACAGCGATTCTTGCCATGGCGCGGCGGGTCACAAAAGTGGCGCTCCCGATATGGGGGACAAGCACGACATGCTCCTGCAACTTCAAAAGCCCCGGATTGACCTTTGGTTCTTCTTCGTAGACGTCGATCCCGGCACCAGCGATCTGACCTGTTTCAAGTGCCCACACCAGAGCCTTCTCGTCGACAACCGGCCCGCGGGCAACGTTAACAAGGATCGCCGTCTTCTTCATACGCAGGAAAGCCTGGCGGTCAAACAGATGCCGGGTCTCCCGGGTAAGTGGGGTATGGACACAAACGAAGTCGCTCTTTTCGAGAAGTGTCTCGAAGGAGACGTACTTTGCTTGAAGCTCTGTCTCGGCTGGTTTGCTTTGATGGGAATCGTGATAGATAACGTCCATTCCAAAGCCGAGCCGCCCACGGCGCGCTACCGCAGTACCAATTCGTCCCATTCCTACTATCCCGAGCGTTTTTCCGTGCACTTCAAGCCCCAAGTGTGGCTGCAAGAGCTCCCACCCGTAAAACGCCCCGGAGCGAACGAACGCGTCCGCTTCCACAACACGACGCGCCGCTGCCAGGAGGAGGGCAAAGGTGAGGTCGGCCGTAGTCTCGGTGAGAACCCCAGGGGTGTTGGTGACCACAATTCCAGCAGCCTGCGCCGCTGCTAGATCTACGTTCTCATAGCCAACAGCTAAGTTAGCGACGATGCGTAATTTTCCAGCTTTTTCGATCACTTCGACGTCGATGTGGTCAGAAAGAAGGCAGATGAGCGCCTCGGCCTCACTGACCTTCCCCAGTAACTTCTCCCGCGTGATCAGGCCAGGGGCATCCCGCATCTCAACCGTGTGTCCGGCCGCGCGCAGTCGTTCAAGCTCTTCAGGGAAAACCCTACAGGTTACGTAGACCTTAGCCATTTTTCTTCCTCCTGCGACTGGGGATCGCCTGGCGGGCCAGTTCATCGCAGCGTTCGTTCTCCGGATGGCCGGCGTGCCCCTCCACCCAGTGGAATCTAACCCGGTGACGATTGACCAGCCGATCGAGCTCACGCCATAGATCCTCGTTCTTCACCGGAAGAAAGCGCTTTCCGCTGCGACGCCTCCAGCCGTTTTTCTTCCAGGTGGCGATCCACTCGCTCATTCCCTTCTTCAGATAAGTGGAGTCAGTATGGAGGTCAACCTGTGAAGGCTCGCGAAGCGCTTCAAGTGCCTCGATCGCTGCCTTTAACTCCATGCGGTTGTTGGTTGTTTTGACATCGCCGCCAGAGATTTCCTTACGATGATGACCGCTCATAAGGACCGCCCCCCAACCGCCCGGGCCGGGATTCCCACTGCACGCCCCATCGGTGTAAATCGTCACTTTATTCACAATTAGGTAGGTATAGCCGATCAGCGCGTCCTTGTCGAGCGTTGCCGTCCTTCACCAGCCGGGAGATTGTAAGCCGCGATAGCCGTAATATGGGCAGTCTGAGTGAATAGACACGGGATAATAACGCTTGACACTATTAACGTATCGCGTTATTATTGATCGATGATCAGGAGTTTCCAAGACAAAGAAACAGAGCGGCTCTTCAAACGTCGGTTCTCGGGGCGATTTCCCCCTGATTTACACCGCACCGCCTGGCGAAAACTCGCGATGCTTGACGCCGCAGGAGGATTAGATGATCTTCGCGTTCCTCCGGGTAACAGGCTTAAGAAGCTGTCGGGGGATCGGGTGGGCCAGCACAGCATTCGGTTAAACGATCAGCTCCGAATATGCTTTCGATGGAGCGAAGGAGATGCCTACGAGGTGGAGATCGCGGATTATCACTAGGAGGTAGATATAAATGACGGAAGGGAAGTTTGCCCCGGTTCATCCTGGGGAGATTTTGCTCGAAGAATTCTTGAAGCCAATGGGTATCAGTCAGTATCGGTTGGCAAAGGACATTAGCGTGCACGCGCGGCGCATCAATGAGATTGTTCACGGCAAGCGTTCGATCACAGCGGACACGGCGCTTAGGTTATCCCGGTATTTTGGCATGTCGGAGCGTTTTTGGTTGAACCTCCAGGCCCGATATGATCTGGAAGTGGAAAAGGATCGCCTGGAGGGACGGCTAGAGCAAGAGGTAAAGGTTCTGGCAGCCAGTTCGGCAGCATAGGTTCGCGGCTAACCAGTCGCTCTTGTCACGTTGTCAGTTGGGTGCCAGCGGCACGGCAAGCCGTCGCGTGTGCAGTGAAAAGCTTGCAGCTTATCAGCACACCTGACTGCCCGTCAACACGAGAGATAAACGAACGACATCGGGTGAGGCAAATGAAAAATACAGCGCTCTCGTTGGTGCTGCTTTTGGTAATACTCAACCCTGCTCTTATGGCATGGGGTGGCGAAAAGTCAACGCCGCTACCGTATCCCTGGGATGAAATGAATATGTTCTTCGGCTGGAGCATCATCGGAAAAGACAAGATTCCCTATGTGAAGGACCTCGACATGAAGTGGGCGTCGCTACAGCCGCACGTCGTGTGGTTCGAGATCGAGCACGAACCCGGAGTCTACGACTGGACCACCCTCGATTCCGAGATCGCGTGGCTGCAGGCCCTGGATGTGGATATCACCCTCGTCTATTCCACGTTTTGCAACACCTACGATGACAGAATCAGGCAGCAGATCAGGGAAGAGCTTCTCGCACTGCTCGCCCAACCGCGGATCGGCAACATCGGAGACGCTTGGATCACGTGGAACAGGCAGCTCATGGGCCCGGAAAAATACGATCTGGAGCCGGATCCGTTCGACCCCGACGATCCGATGATGGAGGCCCTCGTCGAATTCGCCCGGGCGCTCACCGAGCGTTACGACGGCGACGGGATCGACGATTGGGAGGGGCTAAAGTATCCGGTGCGAGTCCATCACATCGTGGAGGAATGGCCCAGCCCCGGGCTGAACGCCAAGACCTATCTTGGGTACCTGGCGCGGCTCTCCCCCGCGATCAAGCAGGCCGACCCGAACGCCAAGGTTATGATCCCCGGCCTGTACATGCCAAACTGGGGGCGGGTCTACGCTTACCTTGACGGTTACATCGACGACTCCGACGCGGGGATCGTCAATGGGGTCAAATACGATAAATCGGAACTGCGCGCAATGCAGCATATCACCTACGGCAAGCGAGCCTACGAGGCGATCCTCGACCTCGGGCGGGACTACTTCGATCTTGTGGATATCCACCTGTACACCGAGAAGGAGACCTTCTACGAAGGGGAGATCGCATACGTGAAGGGCACGATGGCCAAGCTCGGCTACCAGAGGCCAATCTGGTGCGTCGAGGGCGGTGGACCGTTCCGCAATCCCGAACGGAGTCCCGACGACCCGCAGGGCGACAGCCTGTTCGGCACCACCAACGAGAAGGAAGTGGCGGAGCACGTGGTGAAGTTCCACACCATGTCTGCGGCAGCGGGGCTGGAGCGGCAGCACTGGGGGATCGGCGGACAGCCTCAACAGGGATACTGGGCCGGGCCGTGGAACATCATGGGCCTCTTAGAGAAGGTGACGGGGAAGAAACGGCCGGCCTACTACACTTACAAGGTGATGCGGGAGAAGCTGCGCGATTTCGAGATCGGCAACGTGGCCGATCTGAGCATCGACCACATCAGAATCTTCCAATTCATCACCCCCAAAGGCACCATCTACGTCGCTTGGGACGCAGACGGCTGGCAGGACACCAGCATAACGGACTTGAGCGCCGTGTTTGGCAATAGGAAGGTTATGGTCACGCAGATTTTCACCGAACTGAACCCCGACGACAGTCCCATCGTGCCGGAAGCGAAGGTATTTTCTGCAACAGCCGTTCCATTAAGCATCACCCCCGTCTTCATCGAGTGATCGCCAATTCCTTCGTGCCAACAACTTACGACAATATCAAGAGACAAGGTCTAGTCCAACCATTCGCTTTGGAGGCCGAAGCCGTCGATTGCCAAATCCCAATACTTGTCCGCGTCCACAGGAAAGAGGCCAGCTACTTCCAAGCCTCGCAACGTAGGGTAAGGCGACGCATGATCTTGATTCCAGCAGCAATCTCCTGTAAAGTTGTGAATAGTAAGACAAGTAAGAGGTCAGGCGGGGTAGAAAAAAATGGCAATTGACAAAACGCGGCTGTCGAGCAGGGGTCAGGTAGTGATCCCAAAGCGGATCCGTGATGAGATGCAGTTGCGCGCCGGCGATGATCTCGTCGTGATCCACAGAGGCAATCAGATAATTATCCGTCCACTCACGCTGGAAAACCTCATCGAGGAGGCCCGCGAAGCCTATCACGAGGGCCGGACCAAGACCACCGAAGAGGTATTCCAAGACCTGTGAGCAAAGCGTGGGTCGTCCATTGGAGTCCTCGATCAGAGCGTTTTGTCCGCAAGCTTGGCAAAGGTTCCGTTACGGACAGAATAAGGCAGAAAGTCGAATCGCTAACAACACGCCCAAAGCGGGGCAAGTACTTCCCGAAACATGATATCTATTCCCTCAGAATCGGGACACCGGGCGGGGAGTATCGAGCAATCTATCAATTGATCCCCGAGGATCGCGCTATCCTCAGCGTTCTGAGAGCGGGCGGAATAAAAGAACTAATCGACAAATGGGAGTCAACGGCTGCGAAAAGAGGTTCAAGGGCACTCATACTTCGCCTTATGTTGATATTTGCGGTCGCTTTACTAAGTAGCATGTTAGTGCATTTGCTGCGGAGGTAATCACCGGTGCAAGCAGTTGTTGACGTTCGGGATGCTCATAAAGTCTATCTGGGCGCTACCGAGGCCCTTAAAGGGGTTGATCTCTCCATCGAAGAGGGTGAAGCGGTGGGGTTAATCGGTCCCAACGGTGCCGGCAAGACGACGCTTGCCAAGCTGCTCCTCGGGCTCCTTAAACCTACCTCCGGAACTGTGCTGCTTTGGGAGCATGCGTGCTACGACCTGCCGTATCATTTAAGGTTGAAAATCGGGTTTCTCCTTGAAGAGAGAGGGGTTTACGAGAACCTCACAGTGGAAGAGAACCTGACCTTTTGGGCCAAGTTGTACAAAGTCGATACAGGGAGAGTTGAGCGGACTCTGAAAGAATGGGACCTTTCAGACAAAAAGAAGGAACTAGTCAAGACACTCTCTGCCGGTATGAAACAGAAGCTGGCTATCGCTAAATCTGCACTGCACGATCCGCCATTCATAATCATGGATGAGCCCACCTCGAACCTCGACCCCTCTGCGAGGAAGGACGTTGTGGATCTGTTGAAGGGCCATACTGGTGGGGGCAAGACGACCCTGGTCACCTCGCACGATCTATTCGACATCGAGCGGATCTGTACGCGAATCGTACTGCTTCGGCGAGGAACGATCGCAGCCCAGGGCTCCATGGAGGAGCTGAGGCGACAGCTCGGGGTGGGGCGTGAAGTGAGGATACGGGTTTCCCAAGAAATCCCTGAAGCCATTAAGCAGACAATAGTCGAAAGATTCGTGATTACTACTATCAAGGGTGACGAACTGATCGTTTCCGACGAAACAAGTGACGCCAAGGATTTGGTACGGTACTTCGTTGAGCAAGGGATGGATGTCGAACGGGTGGAGGAAAGCAAACTGACCCTGGAGGACATCTATACCACGATCGTAAAAGAAGATGAGAAAAGGTGAACGCGGTTAGAATCATGATTTGGAAAGAAACGCGTTGCTTTCTTCGTGAGAGGACACAACTTGCCATTCTTGTCTCAACTGTCCTCTTCCTCGGAGTTTTCAGCTCATTGCGGTTTGGAAGTTCGGCTTTCCTCATTACGGCATTCATCGCGGTCTTCGCGAGTGTATACCTCCTCTCTTGGATCAGCTTTAATGGTGAGAAAGTCAACAAGACACTTGCAAGCCTCCTGGCAGCTCCCATAAGGGTTAGAGAACTCTTCTTAGGAAAGATCCTTGCCATTTCTGTCCTGACGTTCCTGTTGGAGTTGGTGGCGTTGACCTTTTCTAGCTTGATTGTGTGGTTTAGGCTGGGAGAGCTTCCAGCGGTCCCCATGATCTTGGCGGCGTTAGTTACCATCCCAATCTGGGGGATCGCCATTGCAGAGCTATTGGGATTCGCCTATCTCCTATGGGGGAACCCTTTCATAATCCGCTTGGTCGCGATACTAGTGATAGTGAGTGTTGTCAATCGAAACTTCGCCAACAAAATTGGCGCTCTTATCTCCTCTCCCATCACGCCCATAGCGCTCGGAGCCGCAATAGCAACACTGCTTTACCTGCTTTCGGGGAGAGTTGACAAAGAGCGAATAACATGAACGTAAAAACATTCGAGCGACTTGAATTCTTTGACGCGTCGCGCTTGGACGGATCAAGAGAACACACGCAATCGAGAACATCAGGGTAATTCCGGGGACGCAAACCCTATTTCCGGAGTCTGTCCCCCGAAACGACCAAGTATTCTTTTCAAGGACGCGCATCTCCAGATCTGAGCCTGTAAGGACGTTGAGGGTGACAAGAGCGGAGTTGTCATACCGCGACGGTCGTCGTACGATGTTGCAGCATTGCGGATTAATCATCGCTAGACGTCAGCGAAGCATGTTTTCAAAGGTGCGATGGTGGCGTAAACGCGCATTTGAGGGAAGAATGGCAATACGGGTTCGGTTGCAAGACATCATTGAGGGAATGGAGTGGCAGTCCGACGAGATGACCTCGTACTTGAAGACCAGGACGGGGGAGGTGGTGACTGTCGCTGCGGAGCACCTCGCCGCCGCCGAGGAAGGGGAAGCGGATGTGAAGCTGGCCGACTGGGAACGCGACGCGATGGCCGTGGCGCGGGCGGTAGTTGGAAGTACTGACTATGTACGGCTCCCGGACCGGTTTGAGATTGACGAGTACCACATGATGGAGCGATTTGCCGACTCATGTGCCGAGGAAGAGGCAAGGATACAGTTAGACCGGGCGCTACGGGGTTCTGGCGCGTTTCGGCGCTTCAAGGATACCGTGAACCAGCTGGGGTTGGCCGAACAGTGGTATGCATTTCGGGGCCGTGGTTATGAGGAAGTGGCGATTAAGTGGTGCCAGGCGCACGGGATCGACTTCGAGTAAACGGCAGATCGTGGCGGAGCTGACGCCTAACAAGCGCTTGCTGCTGACAGGCGTGCCTCTTTCGGGTCGGCAGTCCTCACGCAGAGGAATCCCGAGGTGACGATACATCCGTGAGCTGGCTGATCAGGGCTGCCAGATTGACGTAGCGGACGTCTACTCCTTTGTGATGTTGACTGTATGCGCGGTCTACATCTATGGCCACCAACTACTGACAACATACACCAGTCGCTTAGCACATGGTGCTACCAAATGCAAAATTTGTGGCGCCTGGAATTGACCGCCATGCTCGGTGCGAGAGCTGTCACCGTCACACCTATTGTCATGGAACTGAACCTCTAGAACAGAACCGTCATACCGGAAGCGAAGGTATTTCCTGCAACAGCCGTTCCATTGAGCATCACCCCCGTCTTCATCGAGTGATCGCTGACTGCTTTGAGGCAGGAACTCAACGAGAATACCAAAAGACAAGGAGTGAAACGAATTAAGTCACCAGAGACGTCCTCAACTCCCTGAGGCCGGACTGCTCTACCGGTGTCGTCGCAGAACGTGGCACTGGGGCAGGAAAATACCAAGGATGAAGATGTGCCTCTGCATGACACATGTAATGCTTGGAACACAGTGGTATGATTAGTGAGTCAATAGGTTTGAGGTGCACGTCATGCAACACAAGATTGGAGGTGAGCTTCAACGCCCACGCGTCGCGCTACTTGGTCACTTCGAAGAGCTCGAGACCGACGAATTCAGAGAGACATTCCCGACTGTCTGGGAAGGCACAAATCTGGCTCTTCTTGAATCGAAAATCGACCCAATCGAAATTGACCTTCTGGTTGTTGGTGGAGGCGTAGAGGAGCTCAAGAACTGGGGTGACACATGCCACGTCATCTGTTTCTCATCGCGAATCCAGAGTCTTCCAGGTCCTTACAGTGATATAAGGATCTGCAAAACAGGAGAGTCAACAACCCACGAGTTCGAACTGCCGAAACTCCCCCTTCCTTTTGATCGCTTGCGCGATGATGACATGAAGCAAGTCACCTCTGTGCGTTTCTGGAAACGGCTAGGCTGCTGTCCACAGGATATCCGCTTTCAAGCCCCCCTTCTTGCAGCTGCGATCACCGGGAAAGCAACAGAAGAGGTCGACCGGTACGAGAGACGCAGGGAGCGAACGACCGACCTTCTTAGGGAAGGTGCCATCGTCATCGAACGGGTCACAGGAGAGATTCTCGCATCGCGTTTCTTGCGTGAGGGAAGCGGACTCGGCGTCGCTTGGCTCCCGAATGAGTGCTTTCACAGGACCATGTGGGTTAAAGAACTAGCTGCCACGTGGGCTGCTCATGATCGATTGCGGCTTCCTGGCCTTCTTGCTTGGCAGGGAGACAGCCAATGGATGACCGCTGAGGAAAAGAGGCTACTTGCGGCTATTGGGAACACGCTGGCTAGGCGCGATCGAGTGTTGGCGAGGTATGAGCAGAAGCTGCGGAAGCTTGAAAAGCAGCGAGAAGCCGCAGAAGCGAGCGCCAATGATGGCCCTCGAAGGCTCATAACGGCACAGGGGAGTGAACTCGTGCACGAAGTCGCCAACGCGCTGGAGTATCTTGGATTCGCTACGAAGGACGTAGATTCGAGACTCGAGAAAGACAAGCCAAAGCGAGAAGACATCAGGATCACTGATCCTCTAAGCAGCTCTCCATGGGAAGGGATAGCCGAAATTCGGGGCTACGGAAGAAGCTCGGGCAAGCAGAGCGACTTGCAGAGGCTCGGCAGGTTTGCAGAGCTCTATCAGCTGGAGAAGGGCTCCCCGCCCAGCAAACGCTACTACTTCGTCAACGGCCAGATCGACCTCACGCCAGAACGGCGCGAGGCGCCCCTAGGATCATGCCCAGAGGATGTAGAGGTTTTCGCGCACTCGGAAGGACTCGTCGTTTGGACCCTTGATCTGTTCAAGGCGGTTGTGAACGCTGATCCGCAACAGCGCGATGAGATCAAAGCGTCACTAAGAGATAGCGTGGGACTGTGGCAACCTCCAACTCAAATTGAGACAGGGTGAGTTCTTGAGTTGCTTTGGGGTCTACCATGTAGTTTTGCGGATGCGGGGACGCCTCTGTTAGGCTGCAATCCCCGGGACGGAACCCCATTTCCGATGTCTGTCGCCGGAATCTACCGAGAATGCTTCTCAAAGACGCGCATCTCAATATCTGAACCTGTAAGGGTATAAAGGGTAACAGGAGTGGAGTTGTCACACGGCGATGGCCGTCGTACGCTGTTGCAAACTTATCATTGTTAGCCAACAGCAGATTAGAGTAAATGAATAGTACAAAGAGGTGATAATCGTGCAAAAGACCATCTTAGTTATAGGCGCAACTGGAATGTTAGGAGAACCTGTTGCTCGACGTTTGAAAGAAGATGGTTTCCGAGCGCGGGTTATGACGAGAGATAGAGATAAGGCACAGGAGCTTTTTGGGGAATCCTTCGAGATTGTTGTGGGAGATGTTATGGATACCAATAGCTTGGGCAAATCATTGGATGGCTGTTTTGGGGTTCACATAAGCCTAAGCCCCCCAGAGATTGAACGAGCAGGGGTGGAGAATATTTTGTCTTTAGCTCCTAAGTATGGTATTAAGCGGATCACCTATGTTTCGGCGGATAATGTATCTGAGGAGTATGTAGAGTTGTTCCCTCCATTCAGGCAGAAGCTCCTTGCGGAAAGAGCCATACGAGAAAGCGGAATTCCTTACACAATCTTTTGTCCCACCGCTTCGATGGAAAGCTTATCAATGTTCGTAGAGGGGGGTAAGGCGGGTATTCTAGGAAAGCAACCGCATCCTTATCATTGGTTGGCAGGGGAGGATTTAGGAAGAGTAGTCTCGGCTGCTTTTAAACTGGAAGAAGCGGTGAATAAAAGGTTCTTCATATATGGTCCAGAAGGTATCCGTACTCATGAGGCATTAAAGCGATATTGTTCTGTGTTCTATCCCGAAATCAAAAAAATATCAACAATGCCATACTGGCTGGTCAACCTTATTGCTACAATAACTCGCAATAATGAGATGAAATTCGGGGTTAAGCTTTTGGCCTTTTGTGAAAAGACGGGGGAATGTGGTGATCCTACGGAAGCAAACAGCGTCTTAGGTGCACCGAAGACGACTTTAGATGAATGGCTGACACAAAGAAAAGCTAAAGTCGACGAATCCTCTACCGGCTAACAAACGGATCATCCTGATCCCGATGTCTCGGGACAGGTTATCCGCAGACCGTTAGGTCCCGTGGGCAATTCGATTTTTCAAGGTCAGAGCTTGAAATGCCCCATTGAGATGAAGCGTTCTGATGTGAACCGACCCGCCCGCTCTACTGCCGCGCTCTTAGAACCGTGTGAGCAGCCCTTTCTGCCACGGGGATTCCAGCCAACCGCCGGAGAAGCCGCGCGCCTCGCTCAGGGCGACGAAGTGGTCGCGGATCCGACTGATTGGCACGCCGAGGGATTTCAGCGTGCAGGTGAGGACCGTCCCCGTCCGTCCCACGCCGCCGGCGCAGTGGACGATGACGCCGTTGCCGCGGTCCAATTCCTCAAGCACGGCGCTCACCGCCTCGCGAACCAGCCGCTCCTCCCGCGCTTCGTCCTGCGGGAGGGGCCCGCCGTAGAGGTCCTCGAGCGCAACCGCGCGGGAGACGGTCAGCGGAGACGGATCGTACGGCGTGCCCTCGTGGAGGCGGACGATCCGGCGAAACCCATGCTCGTGCAGCCGGTCCCACGGGGTGGTCGCGTCGGGGTAGGCCATTCCCGCAAGCGGGGTCGGCAGCTTAAGCACCCAATAGAACCGCTCGGGGGTCTGCAATCCTTCCACCTTGGGCATCTCGTCGGGCGTGACCAGTCTCATGTGATCCTCCTTGCGGTGGGACGGCAACTCCAAGGCCTCATTCCGTAAAGGGAGATGCTCGCAAAGCGGCCCAAGGTTGTCAACAAGGGGATCTAAACCTGACACACCGATCATCCAACGTGTACTTGACCAACGATACTCCCACGGATGGCGTACGAGCTCTGCACGCACAGGGTTTTGCAGAACGTAGCGAACAGGAGCGCTTATGATCTGGTCTCCCAATCAAACATGGAGATCTAGCCTCTTCTACTAGTCCGTACTCCCAAAGTCACCGCTGGCTGTTGCGTAATGCACACGAGGTCACTCTCTGAGGTGAGAAGAAACTCACCCTTCACACCCTCTTCCCAAGGGTTATCATGAGGAGGATCATCCAGAAGGGGAGAATGAAAAGAAGAACCATATGTCTTTCGGTCAAACGGCAAGCTAATCACTGGCTGGTACTTGCTGCGGGATCAACCCATTCAACACTATGAGGAGTGGACCTTCGTAGGGATTGCGAAAGATATGGAGGATCTTGCCGTATTCGGTTGCACCGATCGGTGTTGTTTCTCAGTGCTGTTTTTCTGCCCTACCGGGCGCGGGACTACACTCCGCGCGGGAACTTCGTCTGAAGCTCCCTAGGGATAATGGCGATCGTCTCCCCGCGCTTATCCTTCCCCACGAACACGAGCCCGGTTAGTTGAAGCTCGCCAATCGGCGAGAGGGGCGGGTCGTAGCGCCAGTCGATGCTATCTTCTTCAGTGCTTCCAAACTCTTCCATGAGCTCGGTGAGGCTTGTGCTTCCGCCTTCTGCAAGGAGCCACTCCAGTGTCTCTTGTCCTTCCGGAGAGAGCTCCATCCGGGCTCTCGGAGCGTTGGCTCTCAGGTACTCAGCGAGCCTCTCCGCAAGCTCAGCTTTCCGCAGAGTCCCGTAGGGGACTTCGTGCCAGAGAGCCATTCCGATAAGGTTATCCTTAGTCAGGGTGGAGAGAGCTGTAACAAGAGGCATCCCCGGATCGACGGGATGGCTGAGGTAGCGATCTCTTCGCCTAATCCAGTGTACCATCTCGCGCCTCTCCCATTCCTCTCCCAGCTTTGCCCGGGTCAGTAGATCCTTCGCCATATTGTCCTCCGGCTGGATATCAAGAAGTTGCTGGAAGGCCTCCCTGGCCGAGGCGAACTCCCCATCCGATAGATCGAGGTAGCCGCAGAGGAGGTGATAAAGAGGGAGGACACCCTCGTCGAGGTCCGAAATAGACACCTGGGAGAGAAGATCCCGCCCCTCCTCCTCCCGATCCTGCTGCAGGCACAGTGCAGCGAGGTTGAGGATGGCTGTCGGGCTCGCATCGAGATCAACAGCTTTCCTGAGGAGCCGTTCGCCTTCCTCGGAACGGTCGGTGCTACGGCAGATGTTCGCCAGGTTCACCATCGCTTCGCTGAAGTACGGGGCGACCTCCAGGGCCTTACGGTAGGCCTCCTCCGCTTGGGTGATTTTTCCCGCTTGTTTGCAACTTAACCCTCGTTCGAACTGCTCGGCCGCCTCGGGCGGGGGTTCACGCGGAATCTCCCTTCTGTTCAGCACCACGGTACGCTTCTTCCCACCGATGTGCATCTCCACCTCCTCGCCCCCGGCGAGGACCCCGCGCTCGATCAGGACGCCGGCCGCATGGGTCTTGAGATCGTCGGAAAGCTCGGACTGCGTAAGCATCAGGCGGAGGAACGCCTCTGCCCAGGCATCCTCCCACATCCCCAGCAGTTCAACCATGGAGTGGCGCATATCTTCCTGCCCCTGCCAGATTCCCTCCACCACTACTGGTCTAATCTCCTCAGAGGGATGCTTCGGATCCAGGGACTCCCCCTCTTTCCTGAAACGGTAAGAGAAGCGGAACGGTGGGGCCTTCCCCTCTTGGATCAACAAGGCGGCCGTGGTGTAGAGGTCGGGAAGCCCGAGCCGCGGTTCTTCTTCCTGGGCCCGATCCCAGAGGGCGAGCGCCTCCTCCACCCGCCCCAGGTTGATGGCAGCCACCCCGATGTAGAACCAGCTAATCCCATCGAGCGCCTCCTCGAACCCTACTCCCTCCTGGTAGGACCGATAGACCTGGTCGATTTTCTCACCCCACTGGAGCCTCGCCAGGACCTCGATCACCTTAGTCAGCTTATCAAGCGGAACGGCCGGGTCTTCGAGGAACGCGATCGCCCGCTCGATGTGAGAGCGGGCTTTCTTCATCCGGCCGAGTTCCTCGTAGCATTCTGCAAGGGTGCAATGGGCAAAGACGTTCGTCGGGTGATACTCGAGAGCCTGGTGGGCCGTGCGGATAGCGCGCTGGATATCGCCACGCAACGATGCGCAGAGCGCGAGGTTGTTGAGGGCCGGGACCGCACACTCACAAATCTGCGTTGCCTCACGGAACTTGCGCTCGGCCGCCTTGGTTCGGCCGGAGTCGAGGAGCTTCTGCCCCTCCCAGTTCAGCTTGAGCACCTGCTCTCCCATCTGGGGGTGACGAAGAAGGAACGCCGAGAACGGATCCATCTTTGTTGTATCTTCCCGCATTCTTTTGTCTCCTCTCGTATACCGTCAAGGAGTATACGGGCAAGCCGTTTCCCAGGCGAGTCAGGTACGAAGAGTAATAAAGACGGGCCTTTTGTGGTGCGCGCCCGAGCGGTTGAGCGCTAATAAGCTGTTCCCATCGAATCCACAGGGGTTCTGTGAACGGGTGGGGTTTCCCCGTTGAGAAAAAGGTGTTAGTCTAAAAGAGTGATGACATGGAAGGAAGGAGCGATAGCGATCGAGGGGATTGAGCGTAAGGGTCTACCATTGAATTTTACAGGTGACGGGCATACCTTTGTCAAGTAGAATGTCTACTTGACGGGGGTGTGGCTCTAGGGGTCCGCAGGCCTGTAAAGGTACTGCTCGGCTCTGAAATGCCGCCC
>Ga0307434_1000368_pt1 | contig 33012 bp, 31 predicted proteins | sample SalMarWE160220MG_FD_202156 | JGI IMG/M metagenome (GOLD analysis project Ga0307434, IMG submission 202156) | Salt marsh sediment microbial communities from the Plum Island Ecosystem LTER, Massachusetts, United States - WE1603-220 | ecosystem: Environmental > Aquatic > Marine > Intertidal zone >... | reverse complement strand
TTTGAAGGGACTATCCGAACGCCTTGAAAAGGTCTTTCCAACAATGGTTAAACTCTACGAGGACAAAGGCTTCATCTGGGTCATGGAAAAGGTCAAAGTAACCGAAAAAGGCGTTGTTGAAGGTTCCGGTCCGATAGCCGAGCGGGTGCAGAGAGTCTACGATTTGTTCACTAAAGAGGCAGCAGCTAAATAAACCAGCGGAAATCCGCTTCCCGATCCTTTTTTTCTATCGAAGAAGGAGAAACAATACCGAAAGACTTGAGTATCTTGTCCGTTTCTTCCACAGCATAGCTTAAGCTCTTCAGACTTATTTTCAGATGCATCATCTTACGAAGAGCTTTCAGCACCTCCCGTGTAGCCGCCGCGTCTGGAAACAATCCAGATGTCTCAGCTAAAATACAGAGACCCCGCATATTCCTCAATTTGCACAATCCGACAAGGAGTCCCGCCACCCCAAAGATGTGCCCTTTCATGACCTTGGCGCCGAGATCTAAAGCTTCCTGCAAAGTTTCTCGATCTGAAGCTGTGCAGTAGAGTTCCGGTTTTTCGACTTTTTCCTCCTTTTTTAGTCCCCCCACCGTCAAAATGTACTTGCATCCAAGTTCTTCGCTTATGTCCAAGAGTTTTCCGCAGAGCTCGTACTGTCCAACCGTTGTCAGAGCCTGTGTGTTGCCGTGGATAATAATGATGTCTCTTTCGCCATCTTTTCCTTTGTGATAATAGAGTTGGTTTGTTGGAAAGAAAGTTCCTCCATTGCCGGTGGATATGGCAAGGTCTTGAAAGGCGGAGGACTGAATTTCCGCGAACAGTTTCGCTTTCAACTCTTTGATTAGATGTAAAGCCGTGATGTTAGCTACGAATCCGATTCCGGGTAATCCCTCAATCAACACAGGGTCATTCAAGATCGGTTTTTCGTAAACTTGAACTTTGCATACCATGCGCATTAACCTTCAGCGAAACCAGCACAATAAGAGACGTCCATTTAATATAAATACAATTGTTTACGGGTGTATTTGTTGTGTGCACACTTTTAGGAAATAACCTTTCCCGCCTCACGTATGATATTAAGGTTTTTTGGGGGGCCATCCTTATTTTTTGTCTAATGCTGATCTTTGAGATCCATTAAACCGGATGTCCGCTTGGGTCCTCTTATTTCAGAGGTCAATATGAACGGGATTTTGCCCTCAGAAATTGATTGTTCTATTTCTTCAGCAGAGATTTTTTCACGTGTGAATAACGCGATAAGCCTTTCTTTATCTTCTAGATCAATCTCTTTTAGGATGTGCTTCAGGAGTTTTTTTGGAAACGCAAAAACGAACAAGTGCCCCTCAAAAGTTGAAAATCGGGGATTGAATTCGATTACGTTCCCACCGTATTTTTGGGTTACTTTTATCATGTCCTCTTCGACAATTTTTTTGGCAAAAGCTTTCCGAAATTTTTCGCTTTTTTCGATTGCAGTGGCTATTTGGACAAAAAGGTTTGGCATAGAATATGTGAGCAAATTTCGGGAAACATCTAGCCTGAACCACCATACATCGTAACTGAAGAAGGATTTTCTTTTTGTGACTTCGGTGGCTTTGCCAACTAGCAGATTGCGCATATACAGCAGATTAGGATGATCATAAATCGTTAAAGGTTTCTCGTAGTCGCAGTCTTTTCCTTTCATTGGTATTTTGTCGATAATTTTGTCTTTGATGTCCGAGTTTTTGAACGAAATTATCTCTTTCAACATTTTTTCGTCTGTCTTATAATCTGCAATAAGAATTTTTGTGCCTTTTTCAGAATAGGTGGATTCACCTAAAAGGATATTCAGCCATGCTCTCTCTTTTTTTGCAGGTAAAAAGACGGGCTTGAAGACCCTATTGTTGGAAAAAATGTAAACTCCGTATCCTTTTAGAAGGAAAAAGCCGATGGCCAACTTTAATCCTTCGCCGTAGTAGCCTCTCATCCAACATTTCTTTTCTGAACTACCGATAATGAAAGCGTTGCCATCCAGCCCTCTTCCGTTGTCAATTATCCATGTGCCCATTTCGTTAGTTTCAATTGTCACGTCAGGGTTACCCGTTGACAATTCAGTTTCATCTAGAGAGTTTTGGAGAATTTCCCTCATAGCCTTAAATTCGTTAAAGCCTCTTTTTTGGATGTATTCTCTGCTGATGTTTAACGAAATCATTCCATCATACTGAATTATGCTGGAACTCAATTTCTGTGGGTCTTTTAGAACTGTTTTGTCTTCTTCGCTGATTTTTTTGGCTAGTTCCTGAACTGGTGTTACATAAATTTGATATTCCTTAGGAAAACCGTATTTTTCAGGCATCATTTTGATTCCATTTTCTTAACATGGATGAGCGTAATAATTGTTTTGTTAATAATCGAAACTGTTGGAAAATATTAAATTGCAACTTGTGACATATTAACAAAGTGATTATGCGCACTACTTTGGTTTCGGAGTTTTGGTGAGAAACAATTTGGCAAATAAATTGGATGACAAAGACAAGAAACTTCTGAATATTCTTCAAGAAAACGGTAGAGCATCCTATTCTCAATTGGCTGGCGAACTAGGTCTAAGTGAAGCAACGATTAGATACCGCGTGAAAAAATTGGTCGATGCTGGAATAATAAAAAAATTTACAGTGTTACTTGATCCCAAAAAAATCGGATATTTAACCACTGGGATATTGATGGTAAAGCTAATACCTGACTTTTTTGAACAGGCATCCAAAGAAATAAGTGATTTAACTGAAGCACATCACGTATTCCAAAACACCGGAGAATACGATATTGTAGCAGTAGTTCAAGCACGCGATTTAAAACATCTAAGTGATCTCAGAAAAAGAGTGGAGATGATAGAGGGGGTTAGAGAGGTGTCTCTTTCCGCAACCACTCGCCTAATAAAGATTAAGACTACATTTGATCTGTAAAACACCGCAATCTTCACGGATTTCGTGAATAAATCTTTTTTTCTTCTCGGAAGAAGCAAAAATTTTTATACCGTTAACAACATTCGCTATGACCATGCAACAAGAAACCGAATTAACCAAAGAAACTCACTCTGAACAGAAACTTGTTCGGGCTCTCTTCTTTGCTGCCGGCACAGTTTCTCTTTTTCTTGGAGCAATAGGAACAGTTTTGCCTCTTTTGCCAACCACGCCTCTCTTGTTGCTGGCTTTAGGATGCTACTGCAAAAGCTCTGAAAGGATGACCAGATGGGTTCTAACTAACAAGTATTTTGGAAACTATATCAGAAGATATAGAGAGGGAAAAGGCATCCCACTCAAAACCAAGATTGTTGCATTAGCTACTTTGTGGGTAACAATCAGTTTCTCAGCTTTTTTCATAGTGAACCGCTGGTGGATAGTTCAACTGATTCTGTTCGCCATAGCAATCGCAGTGAGCACACACCTCATCAGACTGCCAACATACAAGGAAAACAAGCACTAACCGCAACATAACCCTGCATCTATTCAGTAAATTCAGTTTCTGCTTTTGCCATAAAATCATATAAATAAGTCGCCAAACAGACAAGTTTCAATACAACTTTGTCTTGGCGGTTCCTAGATGTCCTTTGAGATAGCAGATAGAGATTTGATGGCGCGGATAGGCAGATTTGAAACCAAAAGCGGAGTCGTAGAGACGCCTCTGCTGCTGCCAGTAATAAATCCTAACGTTAAAACGGTTCTTCCCAAAACGTTAGAGGAAAAGTTTGGTTGCAGAGCGCTCATAACCAACGCCTACATAACAGAAAAGAGCTTCAAAGAAACCGCAAGCGAAAAGGGATTACATGACTTCTTGAACTTCAACGGCTCAATCATGACCGACTCCGGCGCCTATCAGCTTCTCATCTACAAGGACATAGAAACCAGCCCAGAAGAAATCGTGCACTTCCAAGAAAAAATCGACACAGACATCGCCACCATACTGGACATCCCCACAGGATGGGGAGTCTCCAAAGAATACGCACGATACACCGTAAATGAAACCATCAAAAGGGCAAAAAAGTTAGAGAAAATGAAGACCCGCGACGACATTGCATGGGTTGGTCCAGTTCAGGGCGGACAATATCTTGACCTCGTCGCCAAATCAGCAAAGGAAATGGCGAAACTACCCTTTCAGATTCATGCTTTAGGCAGCCCAACCCCGGTGATGGAGCAGTACAAGTTTGACCTCCTCGTTGACATGATAGTCACTGCAAAAATGAATCTGCCTGCAAGCCGTCCTCTTCACCTTTTCGGCGCCGGTCACCCCTTCATGTTTTCTTTGGCAGTAGCACTAGGATGCGACCTATTCGATTCCGCCGCATACGCCCTATTCGCTCGGCAAGACCGTTACATGACAGAGTCGGGCACCACAAGACTAGACGAACTGGAATATTTTCCATGCTCATGCCAAGTATGCAGCAAAACAGACCCCAAAACTGTGAAAGCCCTCCCAAAAGAGGATAGACAAAAGCTGCTTGCAGAGCACAACCTTCACGTCAGTTTCTGCGAGTTGAGGCAAATAAAACAGGCTATAACTGAGGGGCGCCTCTGGGAGCACCTGGAGATGAGGGCTCACTCTCACCCGGCGCTTCTTCAAGCAGCAAAAAAAGTAAGAAAATACAGCGAATATCTGGAGAAGCAGAGTCCCATCACGAAGAGGAACGGCATCTTTTTCTTCAGTTCAGTGGGGCTAGCCCGTCCCCAAGTCGTTCGCTACAGAAAAAGGCTTGCTGACAGATATTCTCCGCCACCAAAAGCCAAGATTCTTCTTCTGCTGCCGCAAACTCGAACGAAACCCTTTCACAATTCAAAAGAGCATGAAATGGTCAAGAAGGAGATCCAGCAGAGTTTAGGCGCCACAGCTGATTTGGTTCATGTTTGCACTTATTCGGCTCCCTTTGGCGTAGTACCCGCTGAACTCGATGACATTTATCCTCTGTCACAGAATGAAATTGCCTTTCCCTTTGACGCCGAAACAGTAATGTATGTGGCACAACAGGCGGCAAACTACATCATGAACACAAACTATGACCATGTTATCCTTCTTCGAGACCCAAAAGTCTGGAGGGGAAAGATCGCAGCAGCCTGTAGGCGGGCTTGCGAAAAGAGGCAAGTTCCCTTCACAACGTTGCGAGAAAGAGACCCGTGGGCAAAAAACACTATAGAACATCTTACAGCTGTAACCCGAAAAGCATTAATGCAACCCTAAAACATTAATTAGCGTTCCCTGAGAAAGCTGACAGTAGCAATAAAATTCCCTGAAAAGGTTACTATTTAAATGATACCCTTTCACTAAACTAGTTAATATTTCATTTAACAGTACGTAGCGGAGGATGAAGATAATCCGATGAAAATCAGATTTCTCGGAAGTGCAAGAGAAGTTGGGCGAGCAGCGATTACAGTTAAATCTGAAAAAAATCAGTTGCTCCTTGACTACGGCGTTATGCTAGACGCTGAACCCGGTTTTCCCATGCACATTCCACCCAAAGAGGTTGATGCAATCGTTCTAACTCACAGCCACCTAGATCATTCAGGTGGTATTCCCCTATTTCACATTCACGAGAAGAAACCCGTGTATGGAACCCAGCTAACATTTGATCTAGCCAAGCCGCTGATCTCTGACTTCATACGCCTGTCAGGTTACTATCTCACTTTTGAGTACCTAGAGCTTCAAGCCATGATGAGGAGCAGTGTCCACCTTGACTTCAGAAAAGAAGAAACAGTCGGAGACATGAAATTTCAGCTTCTGAATTCTGGGCATCTGCCCGGAGGCGCTCAAGTTTTGGCGGAAGCGGATGGAAAAAGAATGGTTTACACAGGCGACTATAACTCTGCGGACACGCAGCTTCTCTCCGGCGCAGACAGAGACTACGGAGAACTTGACGCCATCATAATAGAGAGCACCTACGCCAACGAGGTTCATCCCGACAGAAAAGAGCTGGAAAAAGAGTTCATGGAAAACGTCAACGGAATCGTGGAAGATGGAGGAACCGTCCTGATTCCAGCATTCAGCGTAGGACGCTCACAAGAGATTGCCTGTGTCTTAGCCGCCAACCATTTCGAGTATCCCGTAACCATGGATGGAATGGCACGTGAGGCTAACCGTATAATGATGAATCACTCATCCTATATGCGTGACCCTGACCTGTTCATGAAGGCTCTTCACTCCGCGGCTTGGGCGGAGGGATGGAAGGACCGCAGAAAAATAGCTAAGAAACCAGGGGCAATCATTTCTCCGGCAGGGATGCTGAAGGGAGGACCCGCGGCATTTTACATCCAGAAGGTTGGAAAAAAGAGCAAAAACGGCGTTTTCCTTGTAGGCTACCAGATTCCCGGAACCCCAGGACGGGAGTTGCTTGACGAAGGAAAATGTGTCATTGACGGGAAAGTGCAGAAAGTGAAGGCTCAGGTGAAGCGTTTCGATTTTTCGTCTCACAGCGGAGCCAACGAGCTTAAAGATGCAGTCAGGGAGCTAAAGGGAAACCCGACTGTTTATGTGGTGCATGGAGAAGAAGAAAACTGTGAAATGTTTGCGGAGTGGATAAAAACCGAAGTTGGACTTAAAGCTGTAGCGCCAAAGACGGGAGACGCCTTCACATTGTAGAGAAAAATGAGGATATAACCGTAGGTATGCTGTTTTTGGAGTGAAATACAGGTGAAAGGGTTTTATTGTAGAATGTTTATCGTGTTGTGGTCACAGCGTTGAATCTCACAGAAAGAGTGCAGAATCTTGAGTACGCCATTCGCGATGTGATAGTGCATGCTAAGCAGCTGGAAAAGAAAGGAAAAGACGTGATATACCTTAACATTGGAGACCCGCTGCTGTTTGACTTCGAGACGCCCAAGAACATCAAAGAAGCTATGATTCAAGCAGTGAAAGAAAGTTTCACAGGCTATTCTCCTTCCGAGGGTCTTCCTGAACTAAGAGAAGCTATCTGCGAGAAGGAGAAAAGAGTTGGTGGCATCGACCTTTTGCCCGAGAATGTAATAATCTCTAACGGCGTTTCCGAGGGGATTCAGATGGTTCTGGGTGCCCTAGTTGATAATGGGTCAGAGATTTTGGTGCCAGGTCCTACTTATCCTCCTTACATTTCATACACAGAATTCTTTGGAGGTAAAGCTGTTCAGTACAGAACTTCTGAAGAGAACAGATGGCAACCTGACTTAGATGATATCCGATCTAAAGTAAATGATTCAACAGGGGCGATAGTGATCATAAACCCTAACAACCCCTGTGGAGCACTTTACGACAAGAAGATCGTCAGGGCGATGACTGATCTGGCGGGAGAATATAACATCCCTGTGATATCAGACGAGATTTATGATCAGATTGCATATGACGAGCCTGTGAGCACAGCTAGTGTAGCAAAGGATGTGTCTGTTATCGGGCTTAATGGGTTCTCAAAGGTCTATTTTATGACTGGATGGAGGCTGGGTTACGTGTACTTCACTGGACAGGATGAAAAACTGTTGGACGAACTGCGGGAGCACGTTACAAAGGAGGCGAGAATACGGCTTTGCGCTAACACCCCTGTTCAGAAAGCAGCTGTTGAAGCCTTGAGAGGACCACAAGATCACATATCTCGCATGGTGGAGAAGCTGCGGGAAAGAAGAGATTACTCGTATAAGCGTCTCAACGAGATTGATGGTATCAGCTGCGCTGAACCTAAAGGTGCATTCTATTTCTTCCCTAAAGTTGACGGAATTGGCTCAAGATGGGCGAATGACATGGCTTTTGTTCGTGATCTACTGGACCAGACGGGGCTCGTCTTTGTTCACGGCTCAGGATTCGGTTCAGCCTACGGTTCAGGACACTTCAGGGGAGTATTCTTGCCGCCCATAGAAACCCTTGAAAAAACCTTCGACAGACTGGACAGTTTCATGAAATCTACAGGACAGTAACCTGTGAAACATTTTAGATTGCACGGAATTTGCCTGGGATGGAAAAGTCAGTGCCTTCCCCATTTTTGGGAAATTGAGTTCTTTAGGAGAAGTGTGGAGCTTTCATCTGATGTTTCAGTAGCCTCTCCAAGCGGTAGGATTTTGATATTTCACTTTTGGGCTGTTATTATCAAATAAGGCGCGCAGAAACGTTTGGAAATCTTCTTTTGAAAGTCTTTGTGCTGACATTGGAACCCTGTTCTTTCTAGTTTCAGATGTTAATATAGTCTTTACTTCGGGCATGTAAGTATTCAAAAATTCGATATGTGCGCACACCACAAGTTTTTAAAGCATTTGGAGGGCACTACAAAATTGAGTGTATAATGCGAAGGAAGTTCGTATTAGGAATTCTCATTTTGGTTCTAGTGTTTTTGGTGATTTTGTGGGGATTCTCAGACTTCGATGGAGACGTTCAAAGTTCCAATGAAGAGCTGAGGTATAGTTTAGAGCCAACACTATCTGAGCCTGAACCGACACCAGAACAGGAACCAACCTAACCCGAGCAAGCTGAGCCTGAACCAGCCAAACCCGAACCAACCGGATTTGAACCAACACAATCTGAGCCTAAGCCAACACCTAAACCTAAGCCTGAGCCAATGGAACCTAAAACAACACAGCCAACCTTTCTCACCCCAACAGATTATTCAGTCCCAGTAACAAATACAATCAAATTCTTTGCGCAATCAAAAGAGCCAGATGCCATGCTGTGGCTTGATGTGATGCATCGGCGCTTCGGAATAGAGGAGTTCGCTGACTCATTGCAGCGATTCGACCAACTAGTGTATTTGCATCCGGACTGGTCGTCCGTGCGCATGTTTCGCCGCATCGCCGATTACAACAATCTGATACATGCAGAGGATTTGAAGAGGTTGAAATACGCTCTAGACCGTATTACCCTTCCTGCACTCTATTACGATCGACTGGAGTTTCCCTCTGATTATTTAATGGTTCTCGAAGAGGGGGTGAGACAGGGAGGTTACCATCTGACGCATGTGCTCCTCGCTTGGATTTGGATTCAGGAAAACGGCTGTGAACTGGAACTTCCAGACGGTTTCATAGAAAACATGTACCCTGCCAATGCTGCGCTGATCAACACCGACCCTATTGTAACCGACTTGGAGCTAGAAGCCGCAGCGTTTCTCTGTTTGGCGGGAAAGAATGAGTTAATCTACGATTCCTTTATTGAACAAGTCATAGCAAGCCAAGACATCGACGGCGGGTGGGGATCTAGTAAACGCTGGCACACCACAATCTTGGGACTTTTGTATTTGCTGCATGCAGAATTCCCCTCCGACACCTACCCACCGATGCTGGCTCCTAAACCAGCCTGAGGGAAAAATGACTGTATATTTCTTCTAAAATACCTATATTTCGCGGATTTCGCAGCGCAGTTTTTTGATTATCTCTTCGGCTTTTGTGGGGTTAACCTTTAGTGTGAACAGCTTTTTTGGGGTTCGAAGTTTCAGTTTGACTTCCCGTTCAAGCCGCTTAATGTTGCAGTATTCTGCCCGCTCCGCAATCTCTATGAACTTGTTAACATCAAAGATTTCTACCGGCATCTTCCTTCGCCCTCGCAGGTTCGTATAGTGCCGCCTCGCCTATTTTATCTTTTGCGGTTCCAGCAAGGGTTTGGCGTTAAGATTCTGTGCGAATTGGAGGTGGACCTGTAGATGCAGGTTGGGAATTTGCGCTTATGCCTAATCACAGGAAAAAGCTGTTTTTCAACAATCTTCTGCTATTAGACTCCTAATATGCTGGCGGATGTGGACAGCAAATCATGCTCTTGCTTGGGAAAACAGGAAAAATACTGTTTTCAACAATGTACCTCTATTAGACTACAAATATGATTGTTGAGGTTTAGAATTTGCGGATTCCCTCTAGAAGCTGCTTGGGCTTTTCCACTTTCCTTGAGGTGTCAAGGTGCAGGTATGCGCCGTGTCTGTTGTTGTATGGGGCGCCTTTTCTTGAAAAGAGGGTTAACACTTTTTGGCTGTGATCGGTTTTGTATCCGTCTGGGCAAGATTGGTGTCCCCGAATCAACGCTTTGACGTTAAGCATTGCCAGAAGCCGTTTTGTTACGTCTTCACCGAACAGTCTGCCAGCACCTCTAGGAGAAGCAATTGTCCCCTTTATTCCCTTCCATGGGTCGCTCCAAAGGATTTCTTCAAGGTGACTTTCTTGAGGATGTGTTTCATGGGCGCATGCAATGTCGTTGACTGTGGTGGCTTGGCTTGGGGCTCCGCCGTGAAGCAGAACAACCCTGTCTTCTATGGTTACGCCAGTGTACAAACTATTGAAGAGTTCGCGGAGCTTCCGGTACGCTTCTGAGCCTCTGTCGCCAAACCTGTTTCTCATTTGGATTGGAAGGTCGTGAGGTGAGGCAAGGAGGTCAGGGGGTCCTTCATGGTTTCCTCTCATCAGTATGACGCGTTCAGGAAACATTTCCTTGAGCTTCATGACTACATAGTAGACTTCAGGAGAATGGGTGCCTCGGTCTCCGTAATCTCCAAGAAAAATCAGAAGAACGTCTCCGCCACTTCTCGCCTTACCTAGAAAGCCGCTGTCATCCAAGACGTGCACGAGACTTTTCAGGTCCCCATGCAAATCGCCCACAATAACTGCTTCTCCAACGGGCGGCACCTCAACAAGCCTGCCAGTTATGTTCAAGTTTCCAATTCTTCCGTTTTCGGCAGCCAATCGCCTGCTGATGTTCCCGGCAAGCCTAAGAAACTCTTCAACACCTGCTTTGGTTGCCGACTCAGCCAAAGTGGAGGCTCTTTCAAAATTAGAAACCATGTTACTCGCCAATTCTTAGCTACAGTAAAATATGGTGAATCAACCTAAAAGTTGTTTTTGTATGTTAACCACAAGTTCAGAAAACAGAGATGCTAGAAAAAACTGATCACCAAAACTATGCTCAATACAGAATAAAGGGAATCAGAACAATCAGCAGTAGAATCCAGATCAGAGCAGCTGTCACAGCGAATGTTATTCGGGTGATTGTTTTCTCGCTTAACCTTCGACCCAAAACGCTCTTCAACGTGATGTTGAACATTCGCCCTCCATCCAGAGGATAAATGGGCAAAGCATTGAACAATGCAATGTTAAAGTTTACGAACCACAGCCAGAAGAGAACGTTTGCATAAATATGCCACTGCGCCCCCAACCCATGCGTGTAGAATGGAATCAAATAATCAGAGAATGGCACCAGACCAGGAGCTAGAGATGGCGGAAGCATGTAGAGAGAAAGTTTTTCTAGTGTCACCGTCCGATAAAATGCTAACCGATCATCAAACATCGCGTCGCCCACGGTCACGCCCATAACCGCCTTATCTTCATCCTCAGATGCGGTTAAAGTCACAGAGGTGGAAAACCGTTCCTCCAATTTTTCTCCCCTAACCACAATCACATGAACAGTATCACCTGAATTTTTGTCTCCAAAGAATGTTCGTAGCTCCTCAAGACTGCCAAATGACGTGTTGTCTATTGAAACAAAGAAGTCGTTAGGCAACAACCCTGCAGCTTCAGCAGGCATGCCCTCTGCAACCTCAGAAATAAGTAATCCACTGACTGCGGGAGTCAACCCGTTAACAATGAGCAGAACAGCAAGAAGGCACACTAGGGCTACGACGACATTTCCCGCAACCCCCGCAGCCATAACCCTCAAAGAATCCCTATGTTTAGCTTTCTCAAGTTGCTCCTCATCGACATCCACAAAGGCGCCAATGGGAATAATCAGAAAGAAAAGCAGACCGCTGGACTTGACGTTTAATCCACGATTTCTTGCAATAACTCCATGTGCCCCCTCATGAACCACTATTGCGCAAACTATTGCCAGCCACCCATACACTATAGGAAGAAATGGGTTAATGCCGGGCAACAACAGATACGATGCAGGACCCAATTGACTAACTGCCTCCCCTGCACCGGGAGTCCACAGCAACGCGAATAGGCTACTGCAGAGAAGGTACAGTCCAATGGCAGCCACAACAGGCACAATAACAAGTGCAACCCAAGAAACCAAACGTGAGGCACGAAGGGATCCGAGCCTGTCAAAAACTCCGCTGAACATCTTTGTCCTAACGGTGAGCAGAGGAAAATTGAATTCTATTCTGCCCTGCTTAGCTTCATCCGCTTCAACTTCCTGACCAGCCAATGAATCCACCAAATATAGCCCATTAATTACAATCTCACTATAAAGCATTAATGTTTAGTAAAAGCACACTTATTTTACAAACTTAGTAATCATGGTTTTGATCGGCAAGCACCACATAGATTTTTCTTTGAAATAAACTTAATCACCGTAAAAATGGGAAACTGGAAAATAGTCGAGTTGGATAAGAGAAAAGAAGGGAGAAATCTTGCATTACCAAGATTTGTGTTTCGTAACTAGCCTCAGATTGTGACTCTGAATGAGGTTTGTTTGGTTTTGTGGCGAATGTTGATGGTAATTAATATAGCAGTCATCAGTTCAAGGCTTGCTGAGCATAACAAAGCACCGACTTCGATGCCCCGGAGGTGCCTGATCGAGTTTGCCATTTCAACGACTTTCGCTCGAGCCTCATCATCGTCTGAGGCAACGAAAACGTCGACGCCTTCAAGGGGTCTCTCTATGTGCATCAAACGATGGGCGCTAATCGTCTTGAAAGCTGCAACTACAGGAATATTCTCCGGCACCGTGGCTGCAAGATGTTTACTGCCCGAGCCTTCAGGCAATGTTTCGCAAACAAATGTTGCCCCTATCTTTTTTAGGGGAACGGTTACATCTACAAGGATTGTGCCAGCGTTCATGTTGGGCAGCAACTGTTTCAGGGCGTCTTTAGCATATTGAAACGGAACTGTTAGAAGTACTGCATCCACATTTTTTACTGCATCCTCGTTCTGCATCCCAACGAGGTTTTTCTTTGCCTGTTCCAGTTCGTCAGGTGTTGAAAATTCCTTTTTTTCAACCCAATCCATTTTTTTTTCGGGAAATAGAAAGTCTAGGGCGGCTGATACGTTGTCGATTTTAGTGTCCAGTTCTTCCACGATTCTTTGGGCCTTCTCTAGGTTTCGGGAACCAATGTTGATTTCATGTCCTGCCATAGCTAATCTGAGTGCCAAACCTTGACCCTGATTGCCTGTTCCGCCAATAAGTCCAATCTTCATGTCTTTTGCCTCTCTTACCCTCAACTTATTCCAGATAAATAAAGTTTTACAAAAGAACCAATGTTTCCTAAAAAGCAAAACTCGATTAATCCAGAATAAGCTGAACATTCTTGCTGGATAGATCAGAAGCAATCTTTTCCAGCGCTTTTTTCTGTTCATCGACTTTCATGTGTGCATCTTTATGTTTTTTCTCGAATCTGGCGTCTCTGACTTCGAGGAGCCGCTTTCGTGTCTGCAACTCTTTTATGCGATTCTGTAACTCCGCTCTTTTGTCTCTAGTTTTGCTTATCTCCCCTGATGTTGACAGTGCAGTTTTTTTGTTGAAGGCTTCGATGCAATTCTGATGAAGAGCCGCTAAGGCGGATTTGTTGATAATGTTGTCTATCTGGTCTTTCGCCTTTCTCAAGCGACTTGGCTTCAGTTTCATTTTTGTGTTATCTAAAGCAGCGTCTATCTTTTGAAGAATGCTTCTAAGAAGAGGATACCCTTCCTTTTCTGTCGCCAAAGCCTCGAAGGGGTTCATCAAATATTCATCAAGCTTCTGTGTTGCCTCCGGAAAAAGACTGTAACCTGGGCTGTTAACTAATGTTTGAAATTTTAGAAGCGGTTTTTGGAGATGCCGCAGCTCATGTTTAACCGCGACAGTCAGCTCCTCGATTTTCTTGTTGATTTGGGCAAGTTCAACTATTTCATCTTTCGTCTGTATCGCCTGTACTTTCTGGTGAGCTTTCGCTATATTCTTCTCAAGAAGTTCTCTTTTCTGTTTTCTCGCTTCTTTAGATTTTTCATAATTCTCTAATTCTGCTAAAGATTGACGTAGCTCTTCGATCTTGGAAGAAACGCCTTCAGCGCTTTCAGCCTTAGCGTACTCTTCAGACAGAAAGTTAGCTAAATTTCGAAACGAATCGTCCGCTCTCTTTAATGTAACGTCAAATCTTCGGCGAGATATTATGAAGTAAGGGGAAATGGCGCGGAACCATTTTGTTCTCTCTTTACTGATTGTTTTTAGAGTTTTTTCGATTTGTTCCCGAGTTTGATGGAGGCTTTTTCCGGAGATTTCTTCGGGAATGGTTATTTCCTCGATTGAATCGGCGAACTTTTCGGCGAGTTTCTGGAGGGCTTTTGCTCGGCGATATGTTTTGCGGCTGCCTTTTGCTATCTCTTTTTCTGCGTCATCTAACAGTTTGTCGCAACTTTCTAGTATGTCTTCAAGCTTGTCTTGGGTGTCTTCAAGCAGCTTTTTTGTGTCCGCCCTCAGGGGTTCAACTATAGAAGTTGTTTCTTTGTCTAGCCATTCTTTGAGGTCACTGAGCGGTATCTCAAGACTTTCTGGCATAAACCTCGTTCCACACTTTACTTTTAGAATGGTAGCTAACTACCATAACCATTAAACATGATATTTGTTTGTTTACCCTAAAAAATATTGAGATGTCTAAAGTAAAAATGTTCACAATTTTTCGATTTTGAGTTACCACGTTCCGAACATTGATGAAAGCTTAAATTTGAAAGCTAATAGCCATGCAATAACGACATCAATTATTCCCTGAATCACATTCAGCCCTGCAACAAAAATGATGAACTCTAAAATTGAGCCGCCAAACATCACCGCTAAGATATCGCCAGTAGGTATTCCCGTCCACAGTGGTATAGCCCAGTAATAGTTTGCCCCCATTGCTACAAGGAGCCTCACGACATTTGCTAGAACTGCCACCACTACAATTAGGAGCGGCTTATTGAAGAGTTTAGCGCCGTGATTGGAGAAGAAGGGTAAACGTGATACAAGAGCAGGAACCAAGAACATCGGCATTGTTGCCACAAACTTCATGATTCCCCCTACGAAGCCAGTGGGCATGAACATTGTTATGAACAGAGTTGTTATTACCGAAACGGAGGAAGCTGCGGATAAACCGTATAGAAAATAGGATAACACCCAAATTGTTCCAACAAAGTCTACCTTCATTCCCCACGGCATCCTCAAAGGTAGCACATCAGAGAATACGTCGAAGATTATTGCTAAGGCAGACATTATTGCTATGCTTGCGACTAAGTATGACTTTGTTGGTTTCTTGGACACCTGCAAACTCTCCAATGAACGCATCTCAAACATCCTCCCATTTAAGAGTAACTACTCAAAAAAAAGTAATGAATGTTTTGTCTCCGCAATGTAGACCAACCTGAACAAAAGCCCGCTGAAACTTAAATTCCTGATTTTATGTTCCAAAAGGCTTTAGTGACCAAGAAGCAGAGAATAATGTGGGTGTTCACTTGAAACTAACAGTAGCAATAACTGGAGCCAGCGGCGTTATCTACGGCAAGCGGCTGCTAGAAGTTTTACGTAACAAAAAGGTTGATGTCCATCTAGTTATCAGCAAAGCCGCAGAAAAAATAATTGCGCATGAACTGGGCACCACCAGAGAATCCCTTGAGGAATTGGCTAGTCACGTCTATGAAGTGAATGACTGGAGTTCTCCGATTGTGAGCGGCTCATTCAAAACGGATGGCATGGTGATTGCTCCTTGCAGCATGAAAACGTTGGCAGGAATAGCTAACGGATTCGCAGAAAACGTGATCTTGAGAGCAGCCGATGTGACACTTAAAGAAAAAAGGAAACTGGTTCTTGTGCCCAGAGAAACTCCTTTGAATACTATTCACCTAAGGAACATGTTAGAGCTGGCAAATCAGGGCGCCATAATCGTTCCGGCGATGCCCGCCTACTATCACAAGCCGAAGAGCATTGAAGCTCTGGTGGATTTTGTTGTTGGAAGAATCTTGGATGTTCTAGAGATTGAGCATAACCTATACCTGAGATGGCAGGATGTCCAGAAGACAGGTTAGGCTTGGAGCTTTATTGCCTTCTTAAAGACTTCCATGTCGATTTTTCCGGCTCTAAATGTTTTGCCTGTTTTAGAGTTGTTGATCATGAACACTGCCGGAGCGAACAATCCGGGGTCAATCTTGTAGAAATCATACTCTGCTTCCTTGAAGATTTCCATGAATGGTTTCCCATAGCTGTTAGACGCTGAAGCCGGCGCCTTCTCCAGCAATCTCTTCAACTCCTCGTCGTCATCGCAACTTACCGTGTATTATGCAGTGCCACCGTAAATTATGGCGTCGTTGGTTCGTCCCATAGCCTGAGCCAGTTCAGGATGCACAGGAGCTAAAGGCGCGTATCCAAATGCATGAGTGACCAGTTTCGGGTCAAATCCCAACTCCGTCAACTTATGCAAGCCCGTCTCCACAATCCTTCCCGAAATCTGAACTGAACCAGCGACAGATGAGGTGGGCACCAAAACCAAAAACAGATTCTCGGAATCAACGTTGCATTCCTCAGAAATCTTTGCAACCGCCTCTTCTGGAGGCTCCTTGGAAGTCTCAAGAACCAGCACAGCCACATCTGAAACGTCCTCATAACCAATGTTTTCGTAGAGTTCCTTGGGCTTCAAAGATAAGGCGCGAGCTGGACCAGAGCCCATAGCAACATATTTTCCGGATTTGATTTGCCAGCCCGCAAACTGGGACCCCAAAGTCGAAATAACCGGGTAATCAGTGTAAACGAAGACGGAGGGAAGTTCAAGGTCACCGTATCGTTTATAGATTATTTCCGCTTTGCCGAGACCTCCGAGACAGATTTCTGTTATGATCTGACCTGCACCGTAACCGCCCTGCGCTTTGATTCCAGCGTCAATCACGGTTGCCCCCGAAGGCATCTTTTTTACTAGAACTCCGAACTCGTCAGCGTGGTCACAGAGCCTTTTGACAAGATTATGGGCTAATCGGTTAACACTCTGTTTCGGTTTCGGCATTTCTTTTTCCTCTTTTAGATTAACTCTGAAAGAGCTTATTCTAGGTATTTGTCGTAGGAGCTTAGATACGGGTTTTTCGGCTTGGAAACGTACAGTTTTCCTTTACCGTTGTCCGCCAGATCGCCAGTGAACATGTAAAAGGGTCCCTCAACCTTTTCGTCGTCAACCTTGACCGTGGCTTTGACATCTTCGATGGTGAAAGTGGGCATCACATCCTCTGAATGTCCAGCCAAAACTATTTTTCCATTAGTCATTTGTGCGCCAGCCCTTCCCTGTGAAGCGCCTTGAACGAAGATTGTTCCATTATTCATGTGGATGCCAGCGAATATGCCTACGTTTCCCAACACTTTGATGACACCGTTTCTCATGAAGCATCCAACTTCGTGACCCGCATTTCCATGAATAATAACCTTTCCTCCATTCATCCCCTTGATGCTTCCACGATACGCTGCACCAACATAATCGCCTGCGTTACCTTTGATTTCTATGGTTCCATCATTCATTTGTGACCCTGCCCATGAACCAGCATTACCAGACACAACTATGTTGCCGCCACTCATTTCTTCGCCAAGATGCATACCCACATCGCCATCAACAATTACTTCGCCCATGGACATTCGAAAACCAATATTCCGCACCGTCCCCACATTCCCCTCAATCTTTATCGTCACTTCTTCTGGGGATGAACTGTCCACTTTTATGTCAAAAAGGTCTCCGATGGAGCGTTTCCGGTTGCCCTCCCACATTTCCAAAGCCGCTATCTCTTTCGCCGATTTTTTGGCGAAAACGTCAGGAGATATATTTTTTCCTTCTATCGGAAATTTGGACGCACGTTTTGGGATAAGAGTTACCAACATTTTAGATATCCGCCTTGACAGCTATAGGTGCAGAAGAATGCAAGAATCCCTCGCGAATAGGATAATTCTCGTATTCCACAGTCCAGTAATCCTTGAATTTCTTTTTTAGCTCAGCATCTGCTTGGGCACGCGTTGTGCGGCAGTGATTGTATGCGCATTCCACATCGACCCAGTATGTCTTTCCGAATACCTGCTTCACAATCTCTCCGTCCTTCACCACTATTTCTCCGTCTTTAATCGTGTAAGCCGCTCGGTCGAAGGCTTTTCTAGCAGACACAAACTTCTTGGCTGGATCAGCACGTTCCGGGTTTATGTTGTAAATTGCGATGTCAGCATCAGCGCCAACTCCCAAATGCCCCTTATCTTTCAAGCCGAGAGCCTTAGCTTGACCTGCCCTCGTGACAATTGCCAGTTCATAGAGACTGAGTTCCCTGTCGATTGTGGGCAGCAAACTTTTCTTTCTTGCCCGTTTGTTGATTTTTTTCAGCATATCTTCTCTTGCCCTTCTGCTTATGTACCACGTCATAATCTTGGGGTAATAGAAGAAGGGGCCAGCATTAGGATGGTCTGTTGTCATGAAGACTTTCCATGGGTCCTTGACTAAAAGCATTATCTCCAGTGCTATTGACCATTGTGTGGCGTGGACAGAGCTTGACCGCTTATATTGGAAGGGCACTATTCCTCCGCTTGTCTCCGTTTCCACATCGTGGTTAATCCACTTGTTTCCAGTAATGTGATAGAGACCAAACTGGAAGGGTCCATCAGCTGTCATAGTGGTTGTGTCCGAGAATACCACCTGCCCAACATCGATAGTCACGTGACTGTGATTGTTAACGTAATTGGCGATGTCTTCTGCTCCAGACTTTAATCTTGCCCAATCTTCACCTTTGAAGGCGCAGAATTGAATGTGAGTAATATGCAGCACTGGCCTGTCTTCTCTCGCCAAATCCTCTACACACTTCATAGTCTCTAAAGCCGTAACATAGTTTCCGGGCTGACCAAGATTGTTTGTGTGCACATGAATTGTGTGAGGAAGATTAAGCATAGTATTGACTTTGCATAATCCTCTGATGATCTCGCGGGGAGTTATTCCAAAGTTTGGCACCACATCATCGAGACTGTGAACGTTTCGTCCGAAGCCCCATGCCTCTAAGCCTCCGGGATTAACAATTTTTATGGCATATCCTCTTGCAGCTTTAAGCATCCATGCAATATGTGCGGCGTTCTCCTCCAGTAAGCCGTCTCTTATGTGCTCTAAACTGATCCACCAGTCTCCAAGCAGAGGATATGTTCCCTTGTCAATCATTGGAGTATCAATCAGCTCTTCGTGGGTGTGACGTGCCTGAAGGGGAGGCGTAGAAGGATTCATGACTGTCGTGTAACCCATCTTGGAGTAACGGTAACCCGTAGTAAAGGTGGAAGGAATTGAAAAGCCAACTCCAGACCGGGTCACTGCTGTTTTAACTTCAACATCCTTAACATGGTCCTCCGGTCTTAGCATACGACCAGTATCCACCTCACCGCCAGCTATGTGGCTGTGAATGTCGACTCCTCCGGGCATAACAACCATGCCTGAAGCGTCAACGACCTTCGCTGAGTCTCTAACTGTTTTTACGATCTTCCCATCTCTGATGCATATGTCCATTTTTTCGCCGTCAATGCGGTTCAGGGGATCGTAAACGAAACCGTTCTTTACGATTAGTTCACTCAATTCATCTCACGCTCCTTTTTTAGTTCACGAACTTTTTGAAGGATCCTACGCAAAATTTCCTGATCGGAAAGGAATCCTTCTGGAGGTTCTACAACCTTCTTCAGGGGCAACGGAACATGATCCATGCGGTAGGCTGTTCCCTCAGCCTCGATTCCCACGAAAGCAGGAGGCAAAATCACGTCAGCCAACATTGTGGTTGGAGTGACCTCTGGGTCTATGGATATGAGCGGATGCTTTGCTATGTTTTTGGAGGCGGCTCTTGGAAAGTGAGCAACCGGGTCTGAAGCAACCACAAGCGTAGCATCGGCTTCGTCGCGGCAGAAAATGTCAACTGCCGAGGTTTCTCCCGGATTGTATCTTGGATATCCGTTAGATAAGTCAACCGCAAAGGGGTATCCGGTTTGCCAAGTTGAAACTATGTCTGCTCCCGTTACGTTGTAGTGTCCTCTCATGGGCATGATGAGGAATTTTGTGCGGTTGTTCAAGTCGCGGGTGAGGTTGATTGCCGCGTCTATGTTGCGGTGTTTTCCTTTGCTCATGGTTAAGCCTAATCCAAAGAAAAGGATGCCTAGTTTGCATTCGACCATTACGTCGGTGAGGTCCTCAAGGAGTTCCACGGGGATTCCCGCAACCTCATCAACATCCAGTTCTCCATCCCTGACGAGTACACGTAGGGCTTGCAGAAGTTCATAGTCCTTGCCAGGTTCTACTTGGAGGAAACAGTCAGCCGCATCTGCTGATCGGGTCTTGCGAACGTCCACAACTATTGTTCTCCGCTTATTTGTATACATACTGTGGGGTAATCCTTCTTCTTGGCACGGAGCAAAACAGAAGTCCTTTTGCAAAACTAGGTTAGAGGCTCTTTGAATTTTTTTCTTAGACATTTCGCCTCTTAATTTGGAAAGATATTTTGTCCAGCTGCTCTTCTGGAATCTGCCATCCGAGAACATGGTGTACCGTTCGGGATGACGCGGATGGGCATCCCAAGGGTTGCTGGCCCAATAGATGATTAGGTCTGCGCGATGCCTCATCTGTCCTAGAGTAGCCGATGATAAACCGGCAGCTTGAACACCCAAGATAGAGGGGCCATGGCAGACAGTTGAAGTGTTATCTAGGACTCCGCCAACCTCTTCCGCTAATTCTACGCCCACTCGTTGTGCTTCACAGCTAGTGTTGCTCCAGCCGTACAGTACTGGATAATGTGCGTCAACGAGAATCTGGGCTGCTTTTTCTATAGCCTCATCTATTGTAGCTTCGACTAATTCACCGTTTTTTCTGATAAGAGGAGTCTTCGTGCGATGAGTAGAATAATTCAAGAATTTTGCTGCACCCATAGCGCACGCGTTTCTGGCTTCAATAATCCTGTTGTTGTCATCCAAAACTATTTCAAGGTCGTCACAAAAAGTTCCGCAGACCGGACAGGTTACGCTAGTGATAACTTTCAGTTTTTATGCCTCCTTAAGTTGGTATACTAGCTCCTGTAAAGTTAGCACTTTTTCTTTAGGTGCAGGCTCAAGTTCTCCAGACATCCCTTTTAGTGAGGGCATACCTGATCCGTGGGTTTCTGGGTCTGAAATTACGCTTGCCCATGGACCGTAGCTGATAAAAACCATGTTTGGGTGGGGACCTCTAAGGGATTTGACGGCTTTAAGTACAACGCTGCCGAACTTTGTGGTGACTTTAACGTTGGCGTTTTGTCTCAGGTTGAGAGCTTTCATATCTTCTGGGTCGATTTGACATTGCGTCACATCTTTCAAGTAGACGTCTGAAAGTTTTCCCATCTCTTTTCCTCTGCCTTGGTCAATGGTGCGACCGGTTAAAACTAGGATATCCAATTTTGGCATTTTCCTCACTTTGGAAAAGTTACTACAGACAGCATCCTATTAATGTTACTGGTCTTCCGCCTTTTTCATCATTCATTACCGCTTAAACATCAAAAGCAGATATTACTTTGCTTAGACGTAGAATCTTTCTGTCCTTTCTTCCTTCTGTTTCTTCGCGACTTTTTTCGGAGCCTTTAATCCCTTCTCGACTCCTAAGCTGGTCATCTCTAAGTCATATTCTACGAAGGAACGGGTGAACCCTGCTAGTTTTTTTGTCATCTCCTCCAAGTCCTTTTGCGAGAAAATGGTCATTATGTCCGGGTTGTTTACCCACTGCGTCCAGCCGAGCAGGCTTCTCTGGAGTACACCCAACACAAAACGAAGGGACCTAACTAGCTCCAAACGGTCTTTGTCTTTAACATCCTCAAGACGGTTTAACTGTTCAATGATCCTCTCAGAAACTTGAATCCATCTTTCACTCAAAACCTCGCCCCTCCCTGTTATTCATTCAATAGACGCTCATATGATATAAAACTTGAGAAAAAACTTGTTAATCAGTTAGCCTCTTCTGCTTATCTGTTGAGAGCAGGTTTGAGAGTTTAACGCCTATCAAACGGATTTTTCTGTCAGGACGCAAATAATCTTGCACAAGGTCTCTGGCGCTCCTCTTTATGTCTTTCAGTCGGTCTGTGAAGAAGGGCAGAGTCTTGCCATGGGTGTGGGTTTCAAAGTTTTCATATCTTATCTTTACTGTAGTTGTCTTGAAAGTGAAATTGGAAGCCGTAAGTTCTTGTTGCAAATCTTCCGAGATGGCATCCAAAGTATCAAAAATAAGGGCATAATCTGATGTGTCCTCCTCGAAAGTTATTTCTCGGCTCATAGACTTTCGTTCCCACCTTTCCTGAACCTCGCTGTTGTCGATTCCCTGCGCCGAAAGATACAGCTGAGTGCCTGCAACGCCAAACTTTTCCGCCAAGACAGACGCATCATAGTTTGCCAGATCACCTATAGTTTTGATTCCCATCTTGTTGAGTCTGTTCTCGGTTTTTCTGCCAACCCACAGCAGTCTACGCACCTGCAGAGGAGACAGAAACGCTTTGGCATCCTCTTCTCTGACAACTGTTAATCCGTCCGGTTTCTTGAAGTCGCTGCCTATCTTGGCTACAAGCTTGTTCGGTCCAACACCTATGGAGCAGGTCAGCCTTTCCTTTTCGTAAATCTCTTTCTTGATTTTCTGCGCCAGTTTCTCTGCTTCCTCAAAGTTTTTGACTTGAGAGGTCACATCCAAGAAGGCTTCATCTAATCCCCAGCGCTCAAACTTGTCCGCGTGACTTCTCAGAATCGCCATGATTTGAGCAGAAACTTTCTGGTAAAGGCTGTAGTTAACGGGGAGGTAAACGGCGTTGGGACATAACCGCCATGCCCTTGCGATGGGCATACCCGATTTGACGCCATACTTTCGTGCCTCATAGTTGCAGGTGCTGACTACGCCTCTTCCTGTGCCTTCTTTTGGGTCGGCTCCTACAACAACTGGTTTTCCGCGAATTTCAGGGCGTTCTCTCTCTTCTACGGCGGCGAAAAATTGGTCCATATCAACGTGAAAGATTATTCGTTTCCTCTTTTTCGCCACCTTCAAGGACTCCCCCATTTTAGAAAATGGCTTGCAGAACATAATCAGTGGCTTTGAGTTTCGCTAAAGCCTCCTTCGAGTCCTCGGCGCTTAACATTTGCTTTTCTTTGAGTTTAACCAGTCTTGAAACTGTTTTATACACCGAATCGAACGCGGCCTTAACCTGAAGATCGTTGTTCATGTTCTCCTCAAAGTCGGTTTTTATCTGTTTAACCAATTTTTTTGCTTTGGCGCTAGATTTTTGTATAGTACCTTCCTCGACACCGAGCAGCTTAGCCATGTCCCGAAAACTCTTGAGTAGACGGCAGACTTGGCTGTACTTTTTGAATGTGAAGTTCAGTTTCTGTCTATAGTGACCATAGATAAAGAAGAACCGAATATGATCCCATATGCACTCGGTTTCCAAGAGGGTCCTCGGATATTCTATATTGCCTTTGCGCTTAGACATCTTTTCTCCCTCTAGCAGGAGGTGGGCTGCGTGGAGCCAGCAGCAAACAAAGGGTTCACCTGTTACTGCTTCAACCACTGCGATGATGTAGTCGTGATGCCGATATGTGCTGTCGATTCCGCTGCACCAAATGTCCGCCTTGAAGTCAAAACTTTTGGGCATCATAGCAGGGTCTTGAATGTTCCATGAGGGTCTGCCCTTGCCTAATCTTGTGTCCCAGTAAACTTTGTCGCCCTCTTTGTAGCCGTGCCATAAAATGAAGTCCCCTCTGTTCCACCTGTTGCCAGTGTAGGTGTCTCTGTGGAAGCGCCGTTTTTTCTTAGGCCACTTGCTCATGTCTAACCCGAAGAGTTTGCCGAATCCATCAAACTTCAAGGGGTCATAGTAGACGTTTTTGCGTCCCTTGTGGGTGTAACGGTAGGCGTAACCCTTCTCCAGCAGAATCTCTATAATATGGACTGCTTGGTCAACGCTGGTTGAAGATCGAGGCAGATAGTCGGGAATCTTTGCGTTTAGGTGCTTCAGTTCGCTGATGAAGGTTTCGATGTTTCTGTCTGTCAGATCCTTTAGATTTATGTTGTGTTTCTCAGCCTCAGCTAAGGCTTTATCCTCCACGTCAGTGATGTTCAAAACTCGCTCCACTTTGTAGCCAAGATATTCGAGGTAACGTTGAAGGATGTCCTCAAAGATAAATGTGCGATAGTTGCCGATGTGGGGCAACTGATAGATGGATGGTCCACAGGTGATCATCTTCACTTTTCCCTTTTCTAGGGGCTTGAAAGTCTCGAGCTTTCGGGTTAATGTATTGTAGAGTTTTAGCAAAGGCGTCACCGTTTTTGATGATTACAGAGGTTTATTTATGTTATATTCTGTTTGGTTTGCGCTATTCAGATTAAAGTAAAGAAGAATCTAAACAAACGTGATCTGGTTTGGGACTTTATATAACCTGAAACTTTCCTTTAACAAAAAATTGGAAATATATATTTGAGAGTCTCCACACGTACACACTGTTATCTGTTAACTGTGAGGGTTATGTATGGATCGACGCAAAATTATGTCTCTTGGGCGTTCGTCGTTAGTTATTTCCTTGCCTAAACATTGGATAAAACTAACCGAGTTGGAACGCGGCGATTTTGTTACTTTGAACATTCAGAAGGACAATTCTTTAATAGTTTTTCCGGGAGTAAGAAAAGAGCGAGAGGACCGAGAGATTACTCTTAATGTCGATCCTTCCGAAAACAAAGACCTTCTAGCTAGAAAAATAATCGCTTGCTACTTGAACGGTTACTTTGGAATCAATTTGCTTTCCACTGATATATTCACGGTTGCTCAACAGAAGGCGGTTCGGAACATTGTTGGAATGTTGTATATGCGAATCTTAGAGTCTGATTCCAGAAGAATTTATGCCAGAATATTTGTCGACGAATCCAAGGCGCCGATCGATACGGCGATTCGCCGAATGCATGTGATAACAAGTTCTATGTTTCAAGATTCATTAAAATCTCTACTAAACCAAGATGTGGAATTGGCAAGGGTAGTACATGGACTTGACGACGATGTTGACAACCTCAACTTTTTCCTCCTACGGCTACTTCGTGGTGCAGTTCTCCACCCGAGTCTGGCAATTAAATTAGGTCTTGAGCCTATTGATTGCCTAGATTTCCAAACGCTGGTTCACAGAATCGAATATGTTGCCGACCATGCAGTAACAATTGCAAAAAATGTGATAATGTCGTCTGGGAGAGGGCTATGGTTATCACAATCTGTAGTGGAATCCCTTATGAATTTTGGCAATCAAGCCTTTGACATGTACAACGAAGCTATTAGAGCCTTCTTTGCAAGGGACATAGACGCCTCGAATAATGTAATAGAACGGCTAGACGAACTGGAGATGCTTAACCAGAAACTTGCCCTCAGCACCATCAGCGTCACCGAAGCTTTGGCAGTATGTATGTTGTGTATAATAAGAGATAGCATAAAAAGAATCGCTGAATACGCGGCAGACATTGCAGAGATTACGATTGACCATGCTTACAAGCCAAAACCAGTAGGCACTACCTAAAAAAGATTCCAAAAGAATAAAAAAAGAGATAGAAAATGTGTGCCCAATTGAGCACACTATTTTTGGATGGCTTATTGCCTACTTTTGTTTCTCAACTATTGTTGGCACAGCAGTTTCACGAAGCATGTCTCTAGCTTTGAATAGGGCATATTTGTAGTCGTACACTTTTTTGGTTTGGGTTTCGTAGGCTTCCTTGAGAATCTCTTTCTGCAGCTTGTATTTTAGATCGCCGATTACAAGGGCTCCGATGCCGTAGATGCCGGGTGCCAGCTCTTTCATGTAGTCGTTGAGTTCCAGTCCTTCTATGCCAAGGGGTGCTACAGCGTTGGTGTCAACCAGTACTTTGTTTGGTTTCAATTTGTCGATGATGTCTTTCTCGATTATCCTCACTCCGCGAGCTGCAACAGTGAATACCACATCGGCTTGCTTCAAGATTTTGAGTTTTTCAGCTTGGGTCGGTGCAGAAACACCGTGCAGATATGCGCCGTGTCTCTCCAAGACTCCTCTGAAAGCCTCATGTTGAAGCAGATAGTCGGAGTTCAGCATCGGATTTGGTTCAGCAACAGTCACAACGCAGTCAAGACTCGTCAGAATCTCTGCCACCGTGATTCCTACAGGTCCAGTTCCGAATACCGCGTAGTTTTTGCCGGTTAAGCCTCCGAGTCCATGCGCGTTCATTGCATCTTCAACTTTGGCTACCAATGCAACGGCTGTAGTGTAGGCTCCGCTTGGGTCAATGACTATGTTGGTTTCGAAGGGAGGAAACATTGCCTTCTTGACGGCATCTAAGGTCTCTTCCGCTTTTTTTACGTCTCTGCCATTGATGAATATGCAGGTGTGCTTGAAGGCTTTAGGACTCCTGGAGAACATTGCATCTTGGGTAAGACTTGCAGCATCTCGTGGGGTTACGTTTTCGTAGGGTATAACTGCGTCGAAGCCAGCGTCGTATGCCATTGTCAGATCGAAGGGGCTTGCTCTTCTGCTGGTGTCAAACATGAATAGCAGTTCTTTCAATATTCTCACCTGAACTAGTATTAACACGCGGTTAGTATATACTTTTACGTAATACGATATATCGTAGTAATGACGTATATTTATTAGCAAATACGTATTTATTTAATCTATACTATTAAATACAAAAGACATAAATCGCACTCCACAAAATATCATTGACAAAAATTTATGAGGTAATGAAACGTTGTCAAATATTTCTCCACCCAAAGCGAATCAAAAAAATGTGATAATATTCTTGGACACAGACAAACACGCAAGCCCCTTCGACATTCTGATCGCCATTGACCTCTTTCCAGAAGCACAAATTCTCCACTACAGCGACGTTACCATCCGCGACGCAAAACGAATAATACAAGATGCTATGTTCCCCCGAGGACCAGCAGGAGCGAAGCACACTAAAATTTTCATAGGAGGTCAAGATGTTGAAAAAGCCCTTGGGATTCTAGATGTTGCAAAGAAATCGCTGTTCCCGCCATTTGAACTATCCGTCATAATAGACCCCAGAGGCGCCTACACAACCGCATCAGCCGCGGTAGCGAAAACTCTGAAGTTGTTCAAAGAAAAAGGATTCGGCGACTTTAAAGGAAAAAACGCAACAGTTCTAGCAGGCACCGGACCGGTTGGACAAGTTGCCGCTCGTCTATACGCTATAGAAGGAGGCAATGTTGTCCTCACCTCAAGGAAACTGCAGAGTGCAACGTCTGTTGCCAGCAAAATCAACGCGGAGTTGGGTACAGCAAAAGTTTGTGGAGCACAGGCAGCGGCTCCTGACGAGATAGGTGAAGCCATCAAAGATGCTGATGTGATCTTGGCTGCTGGTGCTGCGGGGGTTCAACTTTTGCCTCTTAATGTACTTATGGATTATGGAAAGCGATGTAAGGTGCTTGGAGACATCAACGCTGTGCCGCCTTTAGGTATTGAAGGGCTGAAATCCACGGATAAAGATAAAGAATTTTTGCCCGGCAAATTTGGGATAGGCGCCTTAGCGATTGGTCCACTTAAAATCCAGATTGAAGGCGAGATGTTCAAGCAGGCAGTGGAGTCTCCGAAAGGCATAGTGGATTACAAAGTCGCATATGAAATCGCAAAAAAACTGGTCTAATAATCTAGACGCACTAGGGAAACCTGTTTTCGAGGTTTCCGTAAAAACCTTTTTCCATCTTTTTTGTAATCAATATTCAGAGTCAGTATTTTCTATTCATAGTCTTTTTGTATTCAACAAAGACAAGGTGACAAAAGATGAGCAATGAGGCTTTCAAACAAAATCTTGCTTATGTGGCTCGCAATCATGTGGGCAGTCTTTTCCATCTGGGTGTTTGCGGTAACACAATTTCCTCTTAACCTCGGTTTTGCTGGACTGCAAACATTAACAGGCATAGTTCTGATGTGGACAATGCTCGTGTACAGAGAGAGCTGAAAAGATGTAGATGTGCCGTCGGAGTAACTCTGAAATTTCATCCTGAAACGTCAAGCTAATGCCTTTTCGTCATCCGGCATAACAATTAGTGTCAAACAGAAATAAAAACATGTTATGTGATAGCTTTCGTAGCTTACTGTATATTCACATCAGAAAGAGAAAGTGCGCATGTTAACTACAACACCACTTGCTTATGTGTGAACTTGCCACAAATTTTTATTCAGATATAACTTTTTAAAGCAACAGTGAGTAGAAAATCTTTTAGAGAACAAGCTTTTAGCACCATCAAATTTTGAGGAATCCTGAATCTTTAGGGAGGTGAAAGCCATCCAAACAAAAGTAACCAGAACAGAAGAGGAGTGGAAAAAACTTCTTTCCCCAGAAGAATTTCATGTGCTGAGAGAAAAGGGAACCGAACCCGCATTCTCTGGAAAATATCTGGAGAATAAGAAAAGGGGCATTTATGTGTGCGCTGGCTGCGGAAACCCGCTGTTCAGTTCAGAAACAAAGTTTGATTCTGGCACAGGCTGGCCCAGTTTCTGGTCTCCAGTCTCTGAGGATAGCGTCGAAGAAAAAGTTGATAACCGCTTCGGAATGCACAGAACTGAGGTGGCCTGCAAAAAGTGTGGTGGACATCTTGGACATGTTTTCGATGACAGTCCAACGCCTACGGGTCAACGTTACTGCATAAATTCGTTGTCCCTCAAGTTTAGGGAAAAAAGGTAGCCTCGCGTGCAAAATGAACAAATATTTATTCTGCTTGGAAAAACAGGAAAAAGACTGTTTTCAACAATGTACCTCTATTAGGCTTCAAATATGATTGCTGCAGCTTTTCCGGTGTCAGGTTATGATGTGGAATTTTCTGAAAAATTTTGTTTTCAACAATCTTCTGCTATTAGGTTCCTAATATGCTGAGGAAAAGTTTGAATAACAGATATTTACTGCGAATGGTGTAAGGGTATCCTCTACATATGATAGTACTACAGTGTTCGGTAGGGCGTAACCACAATGATAATCCCTTCAAAAGAACAGTTTAAGAGGCTTCTATCCGAAATTGACCGCTCCTTTCTTCTGAAGACTGTTCTCGTTTTCGCAGCGTTCATTGTGCCACTGATTATTCTTTACTTTGTAGACTCCGGCTCCTTCAATTATCTATGGAAGGGCAGAGCGCCATACTTTCTCTTTCTCTGGCTGCTTTTCTTGGAGGCAATCCTCGGGTGGAAAAACCTCAAAACTGAGCGCACCACATTTTGGACCAAAAAAACAGTGTTAGCCGCGGTAATCCTGCTTCTGCCGACAGTCTATTCTTTGGGGTTAAAGTTCGGTTTACATTCTGGTATCGTGGAGTTGGGAAGAGCCGTTGGCGTGCCCGCTGAACAGTTTGGCGAATGGTATGTGACACATTCTTGGCCTTTCTCTCTCGAGTATGTTCTTTTCGCAGTGTTCTTTGTGGCGTCAATTTGGCTTCTGTATGGAGTTCGGGGACTGAAAGCATTCTCTGTGTCAGCCTTTTTTGTCGGAGGCGTGGGCATCTTCTATATGATTGACACGTTCTCTCCCAACGGAACATTCACTGTTCTGCAGTCCCTTGTTCCCATAACCACCCACGGAGTGGCTGCAATCCTGAATCTGCTAGGATACACAACAGAAATATTGCCTGCAAGCGTAGACGGGTTGCTTCTTAAGGTCAGCATGGGCGGCGGGAGACCCTATGAGGCGATTATTGCTTGGTCTTGTGCGGGAAGCCACAGCCTCTTCCTGTATTCATTCATGATTATGCTGTTCCTCAGGGGCACCAGCATATCGCGGATGAGGAAAATAATCTATGTTGTGGTAGGTGCGGCTGGAACATTCTTCGTCAACATACTGCGGATAGTAACGATTTATGTGATAGGAATCAACAGCGGAGCCTCGCCAGCTAAACTGTTCCACGAGTTCTATGGCGAATTCTTTTTCATCGCTTGGATGTTCATCTACCTTTCCATCGTCTTTCTGCTCGAAACCCGGTTTATCGGCAAGATTAGAGGCACACAAAAGCGTAACCAATCACCCTTGGATACGGCACAGCCAGAGCTGCCACAGCGGCTGGAAAGAGACAAAAATTTCTAAACAATTTAGCGCCATATAGAATTGGTCACTTTTACTGTTGACTTTGTTTCAGGCGTTCCCACTCTTGTTAGTGTGCCCCACTTCATCTCTTTTCTTGAAAGTATATCGTAGAGGCTTTTGATTTTGATGAAGTTCCGCAGTTCCTTGTAGCCTGCCACAAACAATGGAGAAAAAACTACGAGTTTCCAATCTTCATCATCCATCTGTATGGCTAAGAAACTGTATGTGGCTTGAATCAGCATGAATGTAGCCATCACAACCAGAACTTGTAACCCGTACCCCATTAACACTGCAAGAAATATGACGATCAGTGACACGACTGAGACTAAGGGAACAAATATCATAGACAGTATGATGTACTGGAAAGTTAAGTTGCGTAAGTAACCGAATCTTGGGTTCCCGAAAACGTTTCTGTGTTTTATGATGGTTTGGAAGGTTCCTCTGTTCCATCTTGTTCTCTGTTTGATGAAGTCCTTCCAGCTGCTAGGAGCCTCGGTGTAGACGTTAGCGTCGCTCAAGGCTTGTACAACTTTTTGTGTCTTCAAAAGCTTGACTGTAATATCGAAATCCTCAGTTAGTGTGTCTCGATCATAGAAACCTATCTCTTTTAAGCTTCTTTTCCTGAAGGAAGCTAAAGGACCCGGAACCACTGGCACAACCCCGAAGAGGTCGAAGACTCGTCTGTATATGTTCTCGTTCACTATGTATTCAAGCGCCTGACAGTTTGTCACTAGGTTTGTCCTGTTCAAAACCTTCACGTTTCCTGCCACAGCGCTGACCGACGGGTCTTGGAACCTTCTGGCAATCATACGGAGGGCTCCTCTACCGATCATACTGTCGGCGTCGCAGGTGATGACGATTTCACCTTTAGCAACCAACATACCAGTATTCAGGGCGGCAGATTTTCCTCCCGCCTTATCTCTGCGGAGCACCTTCACGCCCTTCGGTCTGTACTTTGTGGCTAGCTGGTAAGTTTTGTCTGTTGACCCGTCGTCTACAACAATAACCTCTTTTTTTGGGTAATCTATTTCCAGAATTGCTTCTATGCAGCGTTCTATCACCTTTTCTTCGTTGTGGGCTGGAACCACTATGGTGATACTTGGCCAGCGGTAAATCGGGGTTTCTTTCATATTTAACTCCAGATGCTTGTGGTATACGCTGAGTGGAAGTGCTAGGAAGTTCGAGAAGAATTCAACAGTTAATGCTGTTGCTAGAAGAGCAGTCAAAATTGAAAGGTACCCGAGGTTTAGGGTGAGCCAACCGATAATTACGGGAATTATGAGCATGGAGAAAAGGGCAAACAGAGTGATATGTCGTGAAGGCTCCCTATTTTCGCTGTTATGAACTTTCCTAGCAGCATACAGAAAATATGAAGCAGCTGCGCCTCCTATTCCTAAGCATATCCACGCGATGTAACCTGGGATTAGATATGCTATTAAAAGGAGTTCGCACCCCAACACAACCGCGGTTGCAATTAACTTTTTGATGTCCATTCATAAACAACCAAAATTGTCAAGTTTTTTTGCTGGATTTTTTCTGTTGAATTTTTCCTGTTAATTCTGCGGCTTTAATACCGAGTTTCAGCATCTGGCGTCCACTTTCTGTTAACTTGTATTGATTCAGCGTGTCCAAGTTTGCTTCTTCTAAACTGAATCTTCTGTTACATTCGGAGCATCCAAATGTGATGTCGGGTTGACCGAAGAAATGATTGTTCGAGCATCTGTACCAGTTTTCGATTTTTCTGTAATCGACGCCTATTACCTTCAGTTTTTTTCCGCACTTCGGGCAGACTAGGACGCCTTCGCCTTTGTCGAATTTGTTTCTGAAATCTATGTTGCCGCAGTCAAAATGCTCTAAGGCTTCTTCTTTGTTAATTTGGGTGCTTTCGCATTCGGGGCACTCCAAATAGAGGATAGTGTTTAAGCAGCCACAGTCTGGGCAAGCAACTACTGAACGGTAAGGTTCTGCTTCTACAATATTGATTTCTGCCAAGGTTTTTAATGTTGAAAACAGCTGTGTTGTAGGAATTTCGCTTTCTGGCTTACACCTTAATGTACAGGTGGATTCTATCTGTATTGTTGGATTTTTGTCGAAAAGCGTAGCGATAGATTTTGCTGTTTCAAGGTCCACTGTCTCAGGTAAAGCCGATTGTAGGAGAATTTCTTTAATACTGTTTATGCAGCGTTGTGAGCCGATCTCTTCTTTGACTATGTAGTCGCGGACGCCAAGTTTCATAGCTTCAACTGCAATGTTTTCGCTTCCTTTGCTGGTGAGCAAAATGATTGGTGTTTTGACTTGTTTTTTCGTCAGTTCTTGAATTATTTCGATGCCTGTCATGTCCGGTAGCCTGTAATCTAAAAGGATTAGGTCAAAGTTTTCTTTTTCAATCTTGTCTAAGCCTTTTGCTGCTGTGTCCACGGTTATTAAATCGTAATTGATGGGCATCTTTTCTTTTAGAGATCGTTTCAGAATCAGTTGGTCGTCAGGGTTGTCTTCAACATATAGTATTCGTATTTTCAGGTCATCCATATTTATTCCTCCTTTTTTCTTTTCATATTTTTTTCTTTCATCTTCTTTTTTCATATTTTTACGGTAACTTTGAGAGGCTTAGCCAGTAACGTTTTATTTCCATCACAGCCTCAATGAAGTCTTCATAGCTGACGGGTTTTACGATGAAGCTGTTACATCCTAGTTTATAGGCGCGTTCTATGTCTTCAGGTCTACTTGAAGAAGTCAGCACTATTATTGGGATGCTCTTCAGTTTATCATCGCCTTTTATCGTCTCCAAAACTTCGAAGCCGTCAACTTTAGGCATATTCAAATCCAATATAACCAGACCAGACGTTGGAACGTCTTTATACTTGTCTTCTTTCCGCAAAAACTGTATAGCTTCATCGCCGTCATAGGTCACGTATACCTTGTTTCGGATATCACATTCCTTGAAGGCTCTCTTGGCTATCAGTATGTCGTCGGCGTTGTCGTCCACTAAAAGAATTGGTCGTTCTGTAACTTCATAAAGTGCCAATTTTTAAGCCTCCTATGCCTGTTTTGCCTCCTTTGGTATGGTGAAC
>Ga0307434_1000366_pt1 | contig 33237 bp, 25 predicted proteins | sample SalMarWE160220MG_FD_202156 | JGI IMG/M metagenome (GOLD analysis project Ga0307434, IMG submission 202156) | Salt marsh sediment microbial communities from the Plum Island Ecosystem LTER, Massachusetts, United States - WE1603-220 | ecosystem: Environmental > Aquatic > Marine > Intertidal zone >... | reverse complement strand
ATAAATTTCATAGTGGGGCTATTTTAGCCCCACGTTTTTTTAATTTCAACCCCTTAATTATACCCTTTAACACTCTTACGGTCTCTTCGCTCATAATATTTAACTTCCTTACTGTACCACCATGTGCCTGAACTCTCCCGTAGTAATTAAGATTCTTACTTGACTTATTTCTTAAAACACGTATTTTATCTTCAGGAAAGTGTAGTTTAGAACCTTCAAGATCGTGTGGAATCTATCTAAGATTATTCTTTTTTGTTTCCCTTCTGGTTTTGCCGGTTACAGTAAGAAATACTCCCATTTTATAAGAGTATTCTAACCTAATTACATTTCCAAAATAATGTTAATATTCTAACCCTTAAGGAGGAGAAATGAATATATACGTAGGAAATATATCGTGGGATTTAACAGATGGAGAGTTGAAAACAGCCTTTGAAGCTCACGGACAGGTATCTACCGCTAAGATTATTACGGATAAGTATACAGGAAAATCCAGAGGATTCGCTTTTGTAGAAATGCCCGAAAAATCTGAAGCAGAAGCAGCAATTAGCAATCTAAACGGGAAAGACCTGAAAGGCAGAGAAATTGTAGTAAATGAAGCTCGACCACGCAAAGAAGGCTCCAGAGGTGGCAGAAGCAACGATCATTCTTCCGACGATTCCAAGTGGTAAAGAATAAAACAAGAATAAAAATCACCAAAATTTAGAACAGTGTTATAAATAAAAAGGAAAAAGAAGGTTTCCCTTTACTTTTATCTATTTCATATTATACTTATATAAATACATTCGTCTAAAGATTATGCGTACTCACATGGAGTAGAACTCTGGAAATTTAACATATCTGTGTGAGCATCTTAAGAGGGATAAATAAAAGGAGGTATGAATGTTTGTTAAATTAATATCACCCCGTTCACCCGTTTCATTCGTTAGCGAAAGAGAAAAGGCTGTAAATTTCTCGCGTCTCAGTCTTGCGACTGTTGCCGCTTTATTTCCCCGGGATGCCAAAATTGAAATAATAAACGACAGTATAGAAGAAATCGATTATACTGAAAATGTAGATCTGGTCGGAATAACTTCGATTACCGCAACGACTCCGCGAGCCTATGAAATAGCAGATAAATTCAGAGAAAAAGGTGTACCTGTTATAATGGGAGGGATGCATGCCTCAGTCTTACCTCGTGAAGCTATAAAACACGTCGATTCTGTAGTAATAGGAGAAGCCGAAGGGCAGATAAAACCCCTCGTAAAAGATTTCAAAAACGGAAAATTAAAAAAGTTTTATTCTTCTAAAAAAAGACCGGACCTTAAACACATTCCTTTACCCCGAACAGACTCATACGAAAAAAAGAATAAATACTACAAAGAAATGCATATGATACAAACAACTCGCGGGTGTCCTTTTAACTGCGATTTCTGCACTGTAACACATTTCTTCGGACAAACTTACAGGACAAGGGCTGTCGAGGACATTGTCAGGGAAATAAAAACCGTAAGCAGACGCACTCTAATATTTTTTGTCGACGACAATATTGCGGGAAATCCCAAATATGCTAAAAAACTATTCGAAGCTTTAATTCCGTTAAATATAAAATGGTTCGGGCAGGCGTCGTTAGTTATAGCCAAAAATAGAGAATTGTTGAGGCTTGCCGCGAAAAGCGGATGCTTATCTCTTTTTATGGGTATCGAATCCGTATCTCCAAGCAGTTTAAAAGAAGTCGGAAAAAGTATGAACAAAGTAGAAGAGTACAAGGAATTGATAAAAATAATTCACGATCACGGCATAGCTATTATAGGAGCTTTTATTTTCGGTTTCGATTCGGATGACAAAAGTGTTTTTGAAGAAACCGTGTCTTTTATCGATAGGAACCAGATAGAACTGCCAAGCCTTGCTATACTTACTCCACTGCCGGGAACACGCCTCAACGAAAGAATGGAAAAAGCGGGAAGAATAATCAGCCGTGATTGGTCAAAATATACCGTAGGTGAAGTCGTTTTTCAGCCTAAACTTCTAACTGTCGAAGAACTGCAGGAAGGTTATTACTGGTCAAGAAAACAACTTTCTTCTTTTTCCTCGATTTACAAAAGAACTTTCCATTTAAAAAAATCCTCGCTATTATATATTCCAGTTAACTTTATAATGAGAAAAGCGTCTCGAGCCACTCTAAAAGAAGCTGCTAATAACAATATCTACACCGGATTATTCTGAGTAAAAGTTAAAAACTTTTTCCATATTTTCACCAGTAGTGTTGCAAATCTTATCGAAAACTTTATATATTATTGAAGAAATTTATGGTTGATATAAAATACAAACCAATAGGAATCATTCATTCTCCCTTTAAAAAGCCACAGGGAATACCCATACAAACCACTGCTGCAAAAGGTATTAAGGGCACCGTTGAAATATTTCCGGAATATGCTGAAGGCTTAAAAGATGTCGAAGGGTTTTCTCACATTATTTTAATATGTCATTTCCATTTATCCAAAAAAACGTCGCTAAAAGTAAAACCTTTCATGGATAACCAACTCCGGGGAGTATTCTCAACACGAGCTCCAAGCAGACCCAACCCAATAGGTCTCTCGATAGTACGTCTTGTTGGTGTCGAAGAAAGAACACTTCTAATTCAAGATGTAGATATCGTAGACGGAACACCTCTTCTGGATATCAAACCATATGTGCCCGATTTCGATAGTAGAGAAGACAATAAAATAGGATGGTTGGAGAAAAACATACATAAACTTCCATTATCTTTTGATGATGGTAGATTTAAGAAATAGTTTATTATTGAATATTTTACGCAAAAAGCCAGATTTAAACATCAAGTCTACTTATTTCTCATTGTAATCGGTTAAAATTTCCATGGCATTTGAAACGCTTTTTCTATAGAAAACTCAAAATTACCTATATTGAAATCAAATATATTTTTCGCTCTTGGAAATTTCGGATACATCCTTGCTCTAATTCCTACCTCAGTTGAACCAAAGCCTCCGCTAACCCCCCATATGACATAAGCCTTATTCTCATCAACCCTGTATCCTACACCAATACTCGGTTCTAAATTCAATATGTAAAGAGCAGAAGTTTCCAAAGTAATAAGCCCCCCTACAGTAGTCATCGGCTCTTCCCAATCCGGAGAATAGATTATCTCGGCGAATGGTCTTAACCAGACATCATTAAAATAAACCGGTATTAAATTATTACCTTTTCCAATACCGAGAATTCTATAGTCAATTCCGAACATCGCTCCCCCACCTGATCGCATTCTTTTTTTATCTCCGCAGATCGGCTCTAAAAGAGTAGAATCCGGATTGTTTTTATCCCATATTCCTATTCCCGAAAGGATTATAGAGAAGTTAGAATACGAAAAACTGCTTCTTCCGTAAAGTTGATAACTTTTTCTATTAATATCACTTCCCAACTTTTCGGATTCGTATATTACAGAAGGAGAAAGGAAAAATATCTTATTATGATCTCCTAATACAAATACCGGAGAAAAAGTTAACGGTACTCTCTTATTATCAAGACTATCGTGATAATTCGCAGCAAAATCCAGATAAATATCCTGCAAACCACTCCTAGCCGAGATCATCATTGGATATGAAAGGGTAACCGTCGCCGAGCGTTCATCTCTGTCTTTTTGCACCTCAGCACTTAGAAAAGAAGGCCTTAAGAACATAGTTGTATATCTTATATCGTAGCCTGTAAGACCAGTTTGCTCTTCGTAATCTAAATACCATGATAAGTTTCTGGTACCTGAAGCATCCATTCCTATAACATTAAGTCTAATATTCGTCCTGTCATCTTCTGAAGAGAACGTCGGAAATCTCAGAATAGGATCCCAGAGAAGATGCCTGAAATTATGTATATAGCCTCCTTTTTTATATTCCAGGTTGGCGTATGACGGCAGGGAAGGATCAGGCAAATCTTCTAATACCTCTATATTTTCCCCTTCTGTCAGTCCCACCACTTCAATAGTCTGCCCTTCGGATGACATTCCTATAAAATATATTTCATCATCCAGTACCACAGGATAGGTACAAAAAGGAAGGTCTGTAACCTTATAAAGAGAATAGTCTTTCCACATATAAGCTTGCCAGAGCCCTAATCTGTTAGAGGAAAACAAAAGGTCTTCCCCAACGAAATTAAGTCCACATTTTGAATAAGGCTCTTCAATTTTCACTGTATCCCCTCCCAGAAAGAAAATCTTGTTACCTCTATCCTCATTATGCATCAGTATTGCTATTTTATCTTCTCCTGCCACAATATCGTACGGCATCTCAAAATCCGAGGAGAAAATAACATCCCTTTTATCTTTATCGATTATTTCAATAATACCCCCTCTCCAACCTTTTTGTCTGCCTATAATAAGTTTACCATCACCCTGTATATCAAAAGTCCGTAATGTCCCGTCGTCAGAATAAATCTTCTTTTTTCTCGAAGTACTTATATCAAAACTGTATATATCATTTCTAAGTTTAAACCCAATAAGATTTTCGCTGCTTTTAAAGATATCAATTTTTCCATAAAATATCTTTCCATTTTTTATTCGCATGGGCATATCGGAAAGCCCAAGGTCTTTCAAAAGGACTTTAGATTCACCCGTTTTTGGGTCCAATTGTAAAATTTCCGAATAATATATGCTTTTATAAACTGAGTATTTTATTATCTTATCTCTTATAAAATATAGATAATGTTCATCATGTGTAAGAAAGCCAAGAAATTCATTTCCCGAATATACGACTTTTGAATTTTGAGTAAAATTATATTTTGCCAGGTCTTTTTGAAATTCGCTTTTTAGTTCATCATAAAGCCCAAAAGAAAATTCCCCATAAGCTGATTTATGAGTTAATTCAAAGCTTATTAAAGGAATAGATTTTGCATATCTGTCGGCCCAATCAGAAACTCTTTCTTCTCCATACTTTTTCGCTCTATGCCTTGCCATGAAGCTTCCCCACATATAAAAAGAACTCCCAAAAGGGAATTTGTAGTAATTATAGGTAAAATCATACATACCCGGGAAATTATCATCTCTTGCACAAGCCATACCGTAAGCATCATAAAAACCTTCATTTAATCTCCCTTCAAAAGGAAACTGCCTACCTTCCGAATACACCGAATAGGATTCAGCCACCCATATAGGAACATACATATTAGGCTGGAAGTTTTTACCAAATAGCCCTCTAAGCAATTTAGGTATCCCTCCTGTACTTGTCATATTTGAAATATGAGTATATTCATGAACGGTGCCAATCCTCCACCAGGAAGGTATACTACCATACCTCGGAACTGGAGGATTAATATATGTATTTAAGTTTATTGAATTCACCAATGGTATAGCATATCCCATAATTGAACCTCCAATATTGTCTATAAATAATAAGGTTCTCCCCGGATCATTATGAGTAAATTCTATAACACTCTCCCTATATGTTTCCAGTAAAGAAAGTTGTTGCAGTGCGCAGTCCTTATAAGATTCATTGGGGTAAATTACCGTAAAATTTTCGGTACTCATCGAATTGCTTGATATCATTATAAAAAACAAAAAAGACATATCTCCTCCTACAAATTTCTGTGAAATACCGTATTAATAATATATTTAACAGTTATTATGTCAAGATAAAAAACTGAAACATCACGCTATCCGCTGACGACATTTCGCTAAATCTGAAATTCAACCCTTATATTTTGTTTTTTAACGATCTAACGATCCCACAACCTAACGAACTAACTTCAAAAAAATGGGTTTACAAATCCCTTCAAACTTATATCTTTAATAATTCAAATGGATACAAATGATAATATTACCAAAGGTGTAAAAGATTTATTAGGAGAACCGAAAAAAGCTATATTGAAGCTATCGACACCTATGATGATTGCAATGCTTGTTCACGCGTTCTACAACATAGCTGATGGATTCTGGGTGGCAGGCTTAGGCGCGGATGCGCTCGCTTCTGTAGGTCTTTTTTTTCCGTTTTTCTTTATAATTATTGCTCTCGGTATGGGAATCGGGGTCGGAGGCAGCTCCGCAATTTCAAGAAGAATCGGAGCAGGAGAAAAAAAGGAGGCGGATAATACAGCAGAACACACACTAATTTTAGGCTTCATCTTATCGATTATTCTAAGTGTATCCGCTTTTCCTTTTATTGATGATATTATGACAGCATTTTGCGGGAACAACGAAAAAGTAGCCGTTATGGCAATCGACTACTCAAAAATCTTTTTTCTGGGAACTCCAATATTAATTTTTTCAAACATTGCAAGCTCCATACTAAGAGGAGAAGGAGACGCAAAAAGAGCCATGTACGGTATCCTTATCGGCTCCATACTTAATATAATACTCGACCCGATATTTATATATTATTTCAAATTAGGTGTCAGCGGTGCCGCGATTGCTTCGGTTTTTTCCATGGCTGTAAGTTCTCTGCTTTATATATACTGGATATTCAGTAAAAAAGACACTTATCTCGATATATCAATAAAGAATTTTAAATACAATAAAAAAATCTTAAGTGAGATTTTGTCTGTTGGTATTCCCTCGACATTAGCACAATTATCCATGTCCATAAGCATGATTGTACTAAATAAAATCGTGGTACTTGTAGGTACAACAGATGGAGTCGCGGTTTTCACAAGTGGCTGGAGAATTATTATGGTAGCAACAACTCCAATACTGGGATTGGCAACAGGAGTTACAGCCGTAACAGGAGCCGCGTTTGGCGCGAGAAATAAAGAAAAATTAAAAATAGCGTATCTATATTCGATTAAGTGGGGAATCTTTGTCGAATTATTCTTAGCTCTTCTTGTCTTTTTCTTCGCAAAAGAGATTTCATATATTTTCACTTATTCAAAGGAAGCAGCAAGAATCTCAGAAGAGCTCGTGAGACTTTTAAAAATCAGCACATTATTTTATTTGGTCGTTCCACCAGGCATTCTAACTTCAGCAATGTTCAGGGGCGTGGGTAAAGGAATGAACTCTCTGGTCGTAAGCATTATTCGAACTTTCCTATTTCAGATACCTTTGGCTTACATACTGGGAGCTCATCTCGGCTGGGGACTGACGGGTGTTTGGTGGGGAATAGTAGGCGGTAACGTAATCGCCACTATTTTTACTTTTACCTGGGGATTTAAAACGGTCAACAGAATTCTTTAAAAAAGGAACCACAGATTACACAGAGCTTTTTTGTTTTAACTTTGGACTTTGGACCTTGGACATAGGACTAACAAACAAATCACTCGTATCTCAAAGCCTTAACAGGGTCCATTTTCGAAGCCTTGTTCGCGGGATACATGCCAAAGAAGACTCCTATTACCACAGCAAAAAAGAAAGCGAGCAAAACAGAACCTGGAGTTACGACAGACTGACCTCCCCGACTTAAGAACCTTGGCCCCATAGTACCGGCGCCAACCATCATATTCCCCACGGTATTGGCGAAAATAAAACCAAAAATGATGCCTAAGATACCTCCGCTTAAACTCACTATCACAGATTCTATTAAAAATTGAATTAAAATATCCACCCTCTTTGCCCCTATTGCTTTTCTTATACCAATTTCTCTTGTTCTCTCAGTAACCGACACAAGCATTATATTCATAATGCCTATTCCGCCAACGATAAGAGAAATCGCGGCAATTCCGGAAAGCATGATTTTAAAAGTACTGGCAGTCTGCTGCACAGTTTCTTTGAATTCCTCCGGATTCCTTACTCTAAAATCTTCGACCTGGTTATGACGCTCGAGAAGCAACTCGGTTACTTTCCTTTCAGAATATTCAGGTGAAACAGTACCGGTAGTCTTAGCCTGAATAGCTCTAACCACATCATCCTCGCCTGTTATCCTCTTTTGTGCTGTAAAAAGAGGAACAAATACACGGTCATCAAAGTCTCTCCACCCAATAGAACCTTTTTCTTCCATAATACCTATTATAGTAAAACGCATATCTTTTATCTTTATCTCTTTTCCTATAGGATCCTCATTTGAGAAAAGCTCATCTTTAATCGTTTTACCTATAACACATACTTTTGACCAAGAATTCAATTCCTCTTCCGTGAAGAATCGTCCATCCTGGACAGCATGATTATTTACAATTTGATAGGACGGAAGGGTTCCGACAGCATCCGTATTCCAATCTTCATCTCTATATTTGACAATTACATCGGTTCTCACTTCCGGAGCTATTTCTATTATAAAATTTAATTCCTCCTTTAAAGAAAGCGCATCATCATAAGTAAGACCTTTAGAACGGCCTCTCCACTCTAGAGCCTGCGCTTTGCTGTCGGGCCTTCTGTAGAAAATGCTGATTACATTCGAGCCCAATTTTTCTATCTGAGAAGTAATGTTCCTTTTTGCTCCTTCCCCAACACCCATAACACCTATAACCGCTCCAACACCAATAATAATACCTAGAACAGTAAGGAAAGAACGAAGTTTATTAGCAAAAAGACCTTTGTATCCTGAAACAAATCCCGAAATAATACTACCCATCAAATTGGCGTCTCCCAAGTTTTCTTCCACAAAGACAGCTTTCTTCTTTAATGATTTCTTTTTTACTGTATCTTCCTCTATTTTACCATCCTTTATTTTGATACTTCTTTCCGCATAATTGGCAACATTAGTATCATGTGTAACCATTATAACGGTTTTACCTTCCTGATGTAGCTTTTCAAAAAGAGCCATTATCTCTTTTCCTGTTTTTGAATCAAGATTACCGGTAGGTTCATCGGCAAATATTATAGAAGGGTTGTTTATAAGAGCTCTCGCGATAGCAACCCTCTGCTGCTCTCCGCCCGAAAGCTCGTTTGGATCGTGATTGGCACGCATCTGGAGTCCAACTACCTTAAGGGCATTCATTGCCCTTTTTCTACGTTCTTCTTCACCAACACCTGAATATAGAAGGGGAAGTTCAACATTATCTAACGCACTTGTTCTTGAAATAAGGTTAAAAGTCTGAAAAACAAAACCAATTTTTTTCTTTCTTATATCGGACAACTCATCATCACTTAGCTTACTTACATCATGTCCTTCAAGGTAATAACTCCCGGAAGTCGGTCTGGAAAGACATCCCAGTATATCCATCATGGTTGTTTTTCCTGAACCTGAGGGACCTATAATCGATAAAAATTCTCCTCTCTCAACTGTAAGCGAAACACCTCTTAAAGCATGCACTTCTACATTACTTCTGCAGTAAGCCTTGGTAATGTTTTTCGCTTCGATTAATCGCATAATATATATTATCTGCCCGGCGAGCGATTACTTCTCATGTTACCGGGTGGGAATCCTCCGTGACCAAATCCTTCCTGAGAAGGAATCATCAACGTATCATTCTCAGCTACACCACTTTTAACTTCGACTTTTACATCATCATCAAGCCCGAGGATAACCTCCTCCGGAATAAATTTACCATCTTTCCTAATAAGAACCATGGTTTTTCCTTCCTTATTTATTACAGCATGCTTTGGTATACATATTACATTTTCAGCTTCTCCTACAATTATATCAAGATCTGCCGTCATACCGGGGCGTATTCTTTCATCCGAATCCAGAATCTCAACTTCAACAGGATAGATTACCAAATTCTGCTCTTCGGTACCTGAAGGAGAGATTTTTCTAACTTTACCCTGGTAAACTTTACCTTTGATTGCATCAAACCCTATTTCAACTCTCTGTCCCTTACCCAGTTTTCCCACATCGACCTCGTTTATATTGGCTTCGACTACCATTTCATTCAAATCTGCAACCGTCATAATACCTGTACCTCCACCACCAAGCGCCTGAGTGCCTGAGGTTATCATTTCTCCCTCTTCAACGTTAACACTTGTTACCATACCTTCCATAGAAGACTTAAGAGTAATATTCTCAATTCCGTCAAGATCAAGATTCTCAACATCTACATTTTCCTCTCCTCCAAGCACCACCCACAACTGTTTTTGTGCAAGCTGAAGCTGGATCTTGCTATTCTCGTATTGCTTCCGGGCATCCTCAACATCCTGTTCGGAAATAAAACCCTTCTCGTAAAGCGTTTCTTTTCTTTTAAGATCCCTCTCGGCATCTTCCAGATCCAGTTTCTTACTCTTTATGGAAGCTTTCGTCTGCGCTACCTTCTGGGCTTCCTCAGGCTGCGGCTGTATCAAAACCAACTTTTGTCCTAATTTTACCTTGTCACCTTCTTCTACAAATAGTTTTATTACCTCTCCTGCAAGAGCAGATTTGACATCTACTGAAGTAACCGGTTCCACTTTACCGCTCTCAGTAACTTTTTGAACGATGTTATCTCGGCTTGCCTGAACAGTCTTAAATTCCGGTACTTTGTTTTTACTGCCTCCGGCGACAAGGAAAACTATAAGAATAATTACTAAGGCTCCGAGAATACCTCCACCAATAATTATACGTTTCTTCTTAACATTCATTCCGATTCCTCCTTACTATAAAGAACACCGGTCACTTTTTTTAATAAAGCTTCGGCTTCGAGAAAATCATATTTAGAACTGATAAAATTAATCTGCCCTTCGGTTAAAGCGACCTCCGCGTCTATAACCTCTGTTATAGGGGCAAGACCATTTTTATACCTTCCCAGAGCAGCTTCGTAACTTTCCTCGGCGCTCGCGACCTGCCTCTCGGTTAATTCGATTTTCTTAGACGCATTTTCAAGATTAATATGAGCTGATTTAACCTCGAGTTTGACTTCTCTTTGTAAATTTTCATACTCGAGTCTATAGTTATTTAAATCTATATTAGCTTTTCTGATTGCTCTTGACTTTACCCCTCCGTCGAATATAGGGAAACTTAAAACGAGGCCTACACTCCAATCGGAATTATCATCTAAATTTGGCCTGTTTAAAGGTAAATTTTCAAAAGCAAAGCGCTCCGCGTTAAGACTATATCCGCCCGTAAGAGTTAAAGTGGGAAGTCTATTAATCCAGGCTATCATCATATTGTATTTACTGGCGGTGATCGAAGATTCCTGTTGTTTTATATCAGGTCTGTTTGTGTACGCTACGGTTAGGACACTATCAAATCCCGGCACATCTAAATCTTTTAATTCGACTTCCTCAACCGATATAGAGGAGTCCAAATCGAAACCCATTATTTCATTAAGCTCAGCTTTTTTTATCATAAGTTCCCCGTCTGCCTCGTGCAAATCGACTCTGGCTCCTTCCAAAGCTGCTCTTGCTTTAAGTGTATCGGCTCTCGGAACCATCCCCAATTCGAATTGCGCCTTCGAAAAATTAAGCTGGTATTCCTTTTGCTCGAGAGTACCAACTCTCAGTCCCAACATCTGTGAAGCTTTAATAAGGTTATAATACCTGCTTATAACTTCCATAATAAGATTCATCCTCGTTAATCGATATCCTTCTCTCGCCGAAGTTAGATTTGCATCTGTCCTTTCTATATCGAGATAAGTTTTACCGCTGCTAAATGGCTGCATTGAAGCAGAAAGACTAAGGTCATAATGATCTCGATTCCACTCGAACGTATTATACGTTTCGTTAATATAATATCCTCCTTGAAGATTAACATCAGGAACGAAACCCGCTTTCGCGTCCCCCACATCAAGTTCGCTTTTTTTAACACTTCCTTCGGCAACCCGAATAAGAGGTGAATTTTCCAGAGCGATTCGAATACACTGATCAATCGAAAGGGATCCCCGGAGAACCCCCTCTTCCTGTGTTGCCGGGGCACCTAAAACGGTTAAAGAAATCGTGGTAAACAAAAAGATATATTTAAATATTAATTTCAATCCTATTTTTTTACATAAATTTATTCTCATACCATACCCTCCAGGGCAATTATAACCTTTCTTAAACTCTATGCAATGGAATTAAGGGGCAGAATACATAAATATTCTGCCCCTTAAGGACAAGAAGGGTAATTTATTTTCCCATGCGGCGTCCGGATTTATCTCGCCAATCATTCATCCCGGGTTTCCTGTGTTTTTTATCTGAGAACCCTTGAAGAAACATCTTTCTTGCAATCTCTTTTTTATCATCGGGAAGAAGTTTATACATTTCTATTTTCTGCTCTATCCTTTTTCTTGAAATTTTCTGCCTCAGGTTAGATATTTCATCATGTATAGAAAGGATCTTATTCAAATCGAGTTTTTCCTTAAGGAGGACTTTTTCCATTTCCAGTCCTTTCTTCTGTATCTGTGTTCTCAAATCGAGCATCTCTTCTTTATTTTTCAATCGCATTTCTTGCATCTTTTTTAAGATATCTTCATCGAGGTCCCGGAAAATTCCCGCATCGTGATGTCCTCTTCCAATCGACATGCCCTCGCCTTTCATATCTCTATCGTTCCTTTCCCTATCTGCCCGCACGGTCAAAGGTAAGACTAAAGACATAACCATTAAAATCGAGAATACTAACATTGCATACTTTTTCATAATTTCCTCCATTTTTTTAAGGTTAAAATTTATTTTTAAGAAACATCTGTTTATCATTTTATTATCCTTTTTTAGCTCCTTTGTTGATATGACCCAACAAACCAAATAAAGGTTCCAATTTTAACAGAGAATTCAGAAGCCAGGATAAAGAAACAAGTCAAATAGTAAAATGGTCGAATGGTTAAATCGGCATCCCCCCACCCTTTATATTTTTTCCTATTTTACGATTTTTCAATTTAACTATTTAACTGAGATTCGAAGAATCCATGTTATGGACGCAGATTGACAGGATTTTTTTGTTGTTATTTTTATGCCGTGAGCAGTAAGCTGAAAGCTATCTTCCTTACATGTAGAACTTGTAGAAAATTTAGTTTTTGTTTTTACAATCTGACTATTTTTTAACTTAACTATTCAATTGACTCAAAGAATCCTTATTACTATCGACAAATCAACCAATAAACTGTAATGCCTGCAGACATTACAATCATTGTCCGTTAAAAGAATACGAGATGAATTCTTCCACATCCCGCGGGATCACGTAAGGATAGATACTATCAGTAACAGATGATATATAATCAGCACCCCATGAAGAACTTTCGGATTTTACCTTAGAAACATTAAAACCAATAACAAAAAACAGGAAAAAAGCAATAAACAAAGAACTGGTAAAGCTTAATTTCCTTTTTGTTCTTCTGGATTTCTCAGAGAGAACTTTCTTTGCCATTTCTTCACTCCAGAGCTTACTCTGTGCTCTTTTATTAATCTCGTTATCTATTTTATACATAGATTTTCTCCTCATTAAATATTTTTCTTAATTTTTCCTTTCCTCTGTGTACTCTCGATTTAACCGTACCTCTTGAAATAGAAAGCAATTGGGCTATCTGTCTTTCATTAAAACCCTTCATGTATAAATCTATCACATTTACATACTTATCCGGAAGTTTGCCTACCGCAGCGTTAAGCTTTTCAATCAAATCATCTTTTTCTATCTTTTCTGCTATATTGTTCTCTTCTATATTATTCAAATATTGCATATTCCTTTCAACATATTTCTCTCTTCTTCTTTCTCCCGATTTTAATTTTCTATTCATTCTTATCGACTCATTCCTTGCAATTGTAAATAACCATGAAGACAACTTTGACTCTTCCTTAAATTTGTTTTTAATAAGACTCCTATACGCCCTGATATAAGTCTCCTGAACCACATCATCTATAGCGTAATAATATTCGGAAAACAAACTACTTCTTATAGCTTTCAAAACAACACCTTTCGTTTCCTCTACAATAGAGGCAAAAGCCTCCTCATTCATAATTATTTAATGTCTTTCTTCTGTTTGAATCTTCGTTCAGGCTCGAATTCCTCAAGCTTCTTTGCTAATTTTTTCCGCTGCTCTTTTGTAAGAATAGAATGCATTTTAACTAACCTTTCGGCAACAAAACTATCGGTTTCCTTCCTAACCTCTTCCCTAAAGGAATTCAATTCTTCCATAAAATCAATAATTTCTTCTTTAGATAGAGAGTCTTTCTGTACCATTTCAACAATCTTTTCTTTGACAAAATTTTTGTGTTTTCTCTCTTTCCTCATTTCGAACTGCTTTTCCATTATTTCCTTTTCCATTTCCCTTAAAGCCTCGACCTGTTCGGCAGATAAATCCAATTTCTTAGCCATTTTATCGACTCTACTATGATCAAATCCATGAAAATCCTTACTGTCGCCTTTGTGCGGATGCCTTAACTCTGGTCTACCGTGTTCCCTCTCTGAAGTACTACGGTTACATCCCGAGAACAATGCAAACATCATTAAAGATAGTATTAAAAACAAATATTTATTTTTCATTTATCCTCCTTTACAGGTAAGACCTCGCGGGCTCACTATCGGTTCCAATTTTAACACCTCCCCACCCTAAAAAAAATATTATCACACAAAGACACAGAGAACACAAAGAAAAAACAAAAAATCATGTTGTTTAAAGCCCAAAAGCTCATTCTCTTTCCATATTTTTCACTCGTTCCAGGATAGATGGGCGGGCTGCTTCCATCATCTCTCGAAAATCCTCATAACGCATTGTTCTTCCCTCAAAAGTGCGTTTTTCAAGAGCCCCTAAGAAACGGGCTTTGAATTCCTCAAAGTAAGAACCGTAAATGTGATAGCTGTCAGCTATATGGCAGTACCTCCCAACCTTAATATCCCTTCCGGAAATTTCCGAAATTCTTTTTGCTATTCTCGTTTGTAATTGAACCAGCGCGAATATGTTCATAAATGCCGCTTTGTAAGCATCATTTGAACGAAAACGAATATTCATATTGAGGAAAGATTCGTCTCCTTCTTCAGTAATACGGCACCATATACTTTGCAAACAAGCGGGATCATAACATTCATTATCTTCCCAAACTTTCCAGGTTATAGCCTGCGCTCTCCTTGTATAAGGCTTATCCGCCAACTTTTGACACATTATTTCAATTTGATCCAAAGGTTTTACACCTGGGGCATCATACGAGAATAATCGTTTATGATATGTATATTCCCACCGTGTATCTTCGGGATCATCAGGATCACGAATAAGGTGGTCCTTAATACCTTCACACACTTCCATTACATACTCCTGCAAAAACTCGATACCCGCGGGAAAATCTTTATGCAGCATAGGTTCTTTTAAGGGATTCGCAATGGTTATAATCATAGTTGAGTCTTTACTCGGAGGATCATCGGGTTTATCATATTGTGTCTTGATATCACATCCATCTTCGTAAAGGGCAATGAGCGAATTCTCCCAGGCTCTTGCTATACAATCACCTTCCACATGCAAAACAGGTATACCATTTATACTCTTATCCGGTCTTTTATCAGACGCCATACATCACCTCCTGTTGTAATTTTAAAAGAAAATCTCAATTTGTCAATAAATACAATCTTGACAAAACAGATAAAAAGCCTTAAATAGAATATATTTAATGTATGAAAATTATGGATATTAGTAATTACTATAAAGAGATTGAAAATGAACTCAAAAAGAATATTCTTCCTTTCTGGAACAAGACTACCGACAATGAAAACGGAGGATTCTTAGGAAGAATCCTGAATAATGGAGAAATAATAAAAGATTCTCCCAAGTCGGCTGTACTAAACACACGCATACTCTGGACTTATTCCGCCGCATATAAAAAATTTAAAGAAAACTTATATTTTGAACTAGCCAAACGCGCCTATGAATACATAAAAGAATATTTCCGGGATAAGGAAAAAGGGGGCATTTATTGGATGCTCGATTATAAAGGAATCCCAATCGACAGAAAAAAACAAATTTACGCACAGGCTTTCTGCATTTACGCGCTCGCGGAATATTATAAAATCTCCAACGATTCGGAAGTTCTAAATTGGGCAATCGAGATTTTCGAATTAATCGAGAAGCACAGCTTTGATCCGGAATACCCCGGATATTTTGAAGCCTGTGACCGGGAATGGAATCCGACAGAAGAAGTACGTTTAAGCGATAAAGACCAAAACGAAAAGAAAACAATGAACACCCATTTACATGTACTTGAAGGATACGCAAGTCTCCTCTGTATATGGAAGAATAAGAAATTAGAAAAACGATTAGAATTATTAATTAATATATTCCTCGAAAAAATAATCGAACCGGAAACCGGGCACTTCAATCTATTTTTCGATGAAATCTGGAATTTAAAATCTAATATTTTTTCCTATGGTCATGACATCGAAGGAAGCTGGCTGTTATGCGAAGCTGCCGAAATTTTAAATCATAAAGATTTGCTTGAAAAAGTTGAAAAGTCTACTTTACAAACAGCAAATACTGTACTAACGGAAGGAATAGATTTAGATGGAGCTTTGATGAACGAAGGAAAAACAGCGAGAGTAACAGACACAGACAAACACTGGTGGCCGCAGGCAGAAGCAATGGTTGGATTTCTTAACGCCTTTCAAATATCAAACGATAAGAAATTTCTTGAAGCTTCTTACAATTGTTGGGATTTCGTAAAGAAGCATATTGTCGATTCTAAAAACGGCGAATGGTTTTTTAGAGTGAACAGAAAAGGGGAACCTTATTATAATGAAGAAACCAAGCTCGGTCCATGGAAAGCGCCATATCATAATTCAAGAGGATGCCTCGAAATAATAGAAAGGCTTAAAAAATTAAAATAATTATCTTGTAACTTTACTCTTTTCCGGAAACGCCTGTAATATCTTCCACTAATTCTCCTTCTTTATCGAAATGCAACACCTGCTCGATATTGCCGTTTGCGTCATATTTTATACGCATTATTGCGGCTTCCCCGTTCAAGACGTTTTTCAATTCACCGTTTAAATCTAAGAATCTGGTTTCCGTCATTCTTCCCTTTTCATCATACTCCCATTGCAGCATCGCGAATCCGTAAAAAGTTCCTTCCGTTAACTTATCATCCAAATCATAGTATCTACGTTCTATAATGTTATCGTAAGGGCCAAACTCGGATCTGACAATAGCGACTCCCATATTATTTTCGATTAACTCTTCGTCTTTCCCTAAATACCTCATCTCAACCAGATTCCCATTATCATCGAATTTCTTCTGTATAATAAAAGCTCCGTTTGTCATTCCCATTAATTTATCCGCGGCATCGAAATGCCTGATTTCAACCACATTTCCATTAGAATCAAATTTTTGACGTAATACCGCGATACCATTAGCATCTTCTTTTAAATGTCCTTTTGAATCCAAGTAACGCCGCTCGACCATGTTACCTTTATCATCGTATTTGAATTGTCTTTCAAATACTTCATCGGTTCCGGCTATTTGTTTTCCAATACGGTTATAAAAATTTGTTTTTATTCTTCTTCCCTCATCGTCTAAAACCCAAATATATTGCCAAACTCCATAATTATCTGCTATATACTCCCCAAATAAGTTGTAATTCAACTTTTCTCTCGGATATCCATCCTCATTAAAGGGCAAACAGATAGAATTAATACCATTTTGATCCTCGCAAGGCGATTCCTCTGCGTCATAATAGTACCTTTTTTCATGCATTTCAAAAACTTCTATTACTACCCGCGCGACATCCCTGCCGAAAAAAGATTCTCCTTTAAGTTTACCACCCATAAGATGTTCTATTCTTGTAGGATTTCCTTCACCCTCAAAAATAAAACGATAAGATTCTCCCTTCATCCCCATCCTACGCGAAACAGGACAGCTTCCTTTTATATAATATACACCATCTAAACTAATCTGACGATAGTATTCTTCCCTTACCTTAGTTTCACATCCATTAATGAACACCAAAAAAGTTAAAGTAACCAACAATCCGGTTAAGAATGACCTCATTTTTCCCTCCTATATATCCGTTGTATTAAAGTTTTAATACTAATCAATACCTATTTAAATCCTTTAACTACAATACCTCAACCAAATACTTTTATCTACAATTTCGAAAATTCTCCCTAACATCATTCCTTTTCAATATATTTCTATTCGCAAAAAAGACAAGGCTAATAAAAAAATACGGCAGGTAAAACTACCTGCCGCATTTCTTAACTAATCTTTCCTTCTATCTACCTAAAACGCAAGCCCGAGCGAAACCCTGTTCACGAAATCGAAACGGCCAAAATCGTTATACGCGTAATCCAGTTTGATATAGCCCGCATCGATACCGGCACCAACACCGAATGTTTCTTCGTCGTATCCAAACTTATAACCCGCTCTCAGCTTAAGCATCTTCAATAAACTTAACTCTGCTCCCACATGATATCTTTTTGTATAATCCCGGGGATGAACGAGTTCAAAATCCACCAGAAGGGAATAATCCGGATGTTCACCGAGAAGGTCCAGAACATCCATAGCTGCTCCCATTTTAAAGGTCAGGGGCAATTCAAACGCATTATTTCTACCTTCTTCAAACTCATAACTCACCGCGGGCGAAAAATTCACAATGTTCATTCCAAGTCTAAGGCTGTAAAATCCGGGATAAAAAATAGTTCCGATATCATAAACAATTGTATGGGTTGAATTCTCTTCTGCCCAGGTAGAATCTCTCGTTTCAGCATTATCCGTAAATGTGGTTTCTCCTAAATGCTCATACGCGTATCGGGCGTTAGCACCAATCATAAACTTATCAGTCAATCTCCGCGCGTATGTAAGCCCCGCGGCATAAGCTCCGAGATCTAAATTACCTGTCTCTGTATATCCATCCTCTACAGACGGATCATAGATGGTACCTATAACATCTCCATAATTAGTACTGAGCACACTAATACCTACGTTACCAAAAGTGCCAAGATTCGCGACCAGACCAAGAGCCTCCACTGAAGTTTCAGCAATCCAGTTCACCTGACAGAGCGTTAAATCAAACTTCTTGTCCTGCATTTGAGCGATACCCGCCGGGTTGTAGAAAATGGCATCGGCATCATCCCCAATGAACGAAAATGCCTCTCCCATCCCCGCGGCTCTGGCACCGATTTCAACATCCATAAATTTAAACCCTGCCTTCGCAACTTTCGTCACATCCTGATCATTTTCCTCTTGACCATATAAAGCGTAACCAGGGATTAAGAGCATTAAATGTAGTAATATAATAAGCTTTCTCATCTTCCCTCCTACCTTATTATGACAAACTTAACGTTTATACTTTCGTTAGTTTCCTTATCTTCAATATTAGCAATATAGAGACCACTCACAACATGTTGCCCCGGACCTGTCACCTGATATTGTGTGCCGGTCGGATCATCCCAGGCTTCATCTCCCGAACCATCGTCATGAACAATGGTTTTTACCAAATCACCTGAAAAAGTGTAGATTCTGATTGTACATTCCCCGGGCAAATTAAAGAAGTTTATTTTTTCCGATCCTCCCTCATACATCATCTTTCTTGAAGAAATATTATATGGGTTTGGAACCACCCTGATCTGAGACAAAGAATCACCGGTCTGCCTTTTTAAAGAGGCGGCTCCTATTACACCATAAGTATGATTCTGCCATCTTCCGCTTTCAAGCACTTCAGCAGTACCCGTTACTCCGTTTGGATCCCCTACCTCCGGATGAGTTCCATCATCAAACGCGGCAACATAGTAATAATAATCTTCACCACGAACCGCTTCTGTATCACTAAATGTACTTCCACTAGGACCAGTCTCATATATAACTTCCCATTCACCCGCGACACCGTCATTGTTAATTAAAGGCCCCAAACCCTCGCTGCCTACAGAACGATACACTTTGAATCCCGCGAGGTCACCTGGTACATCAGCCTCTTCCTCATACCCCCACTCGATTACAATTTGATCTGCTCCGGAGGTCACCTCTATCGATGGCGGTGGAGGCGGTACGGGAATATCATAGTTATGGTCAAAGTTCCACTGAGCGTTTATCGCGTGCCTTATGACAGAATCAACTGTCGAATACACCCACATATCCTTAATTAAATTGGCGCGATCGCACGCGTAACCGTCATCCTGCCAGCGCCAGGGATTATTCCTGTACACGGGAGGTATATGAATCGTATCCGCCTGATTGGGTAGATGAGGAGCTGTCAAACTTATATCATCTATACCCAGCGTATCACCGCTCTGTGTGACGAATGTTATGGAACTATCTTTCCAAGCCTTCCCAAGCTCCCACAGAGATTGCGCGTTAAGACGACCTCCGCAATCCGCCCACACTATTCTGAGGGAATCTCCATAGTCTAAATTGAAGGGACCCATGCTTGCCATGCCTACAGCATGCCAGAAAACTAGTCCATTCTGATTTAGATCATTCCATCTCTCATAACCTCTCAAATCAGGAGGTACCGGATGATAAGTGTTAGGATAAGCGCCCGTCATATTCTCTACATAATCAGTATACTGCGGATCGCTATCTTCTCCGTACTTCATAGCATTATAAACTGTTTCCCAGCTATTCGCTCCGGTTGCCGGATGCAATCCTGAATGACGTTTATATTCAAGATCATCGGGACCCCAATTACCGTGTGTCTTCGGTTGAATTTCGTCGTCGGTCTCGGGATGGTTTTCCGGATCTCCGTTTTCAGCACCCGGACCAGGACCCATTGCTACATCAGAAGAGTTCGGAACATAGAGCATAACCTCTCCACCGGAACTGGCATCATCCAAATAGTCACGCTCCCAGAGGTAACAACCAAGAGGATCACCCTTCCAGGGAGCACCCCCCGCTCTCTCCCACTCAATAGCCGGGTATGAAATAAGACAACGCACAGAATCTCTCGGCTCATCCCAGTCAGGATAAACTCCGGTCCATGTATACCATTCCGATTTTTTCTCATTTCCATTATTCGGCATCATTTCAAGCTGTCTCATAAAGTATAAACTGTCTAAAGACATTCCTTCTCGTTCTATTTCATCATCCAAATCGATGTTTCCCGAATTTACGATTGTCCAATCATACACGACATATTGATTGTGATGCTTGGAAACCCAAACCAATACTGTCTGGTATATGTCCAATCCCATCCAATTTCTCGCGTGAGACTGAATCATAACATCAGCAGTTCCCCACACTTTATCCGGAGCATAATGGTCTCCTAATGCCGGGAAAGGATCTTCGAGATTAAGTCTATTGGAGACCACAGCCGGAGGATGATACCTGTAATACCTATGTATATTTATACCAAAAGAATCCGGCACCGCAAACTGTACCGTGCTCGCATCTGATGTACCGTAAGGCGATCCACCCAATTTAATGGGAAGGGTTTGACCTGTTTCCGGATCATACCAATTCCTGCAGCCCCACCTGGAACCCGAGTTTCGTATCCAATTTAGTATCCAACCATCATCCACTGTCCCCGCTTCCGATCTTGCCGCGTCAAAATACAACGTCGCCTGAAAATTTCCAAACATTATCTCACTTTGATCTGCAGCATCACTGATTCTCGGCTGAATTTCTGATTGACGAATCCACTTCATATCGCCCATAACCGGCAGAGAGATAAGTGAAGTGGCAATAACCAATATTAAAATTAAACAAGTAAACTTCTTCATTATTATTTCCTCCTTACCTCTTGGTTGATATTAAAAATCAACTTTCACTCCAAAAACGAAAGAACGAGGATTATGGAAAGCAAGATGCGTCAACTCAGGATCATCAATATAGGGTTTATCGTCACTACTGACATCACCGAACTGATCATCTCCAGCTTCCCCTAATTCTTCATAACCTTCTTCATTATAAATGGGCAACCGCAACGAACTGTAATATTTATCCTCATCATCGTCATTAACAAAAGAACCAGAGCCCACATCCAAATATTTCCAATCGAAAAGATTATTTACCTCAGCAAAAACGCTAAGGTTCGTTCCGGCAAAGCTTATCCCCTTCTGAATTCTTGCCTGGACATTTTTCCATGGTTTCCACTGCATATTCAAGTGCTTCCTTTCCGGATCGGTTGGATCTTCATGTAACGGGTCATAGGTAGTATAAGCCCCTGCTTTCCAACTATAGTTAAGACTCAAAGAAATATTGCCAAGTAACAGACCTAAATCTCCCGGAGTCAGGAATTGAATATTAGCTTCCAATATCGGTTGAGCGCGAGGAGCATACTCCAAAGTATCCCACGCACCCTGCGTTGCTTCCTGAAGTAAGCTCTGGTAGTGCTCAGCCTTACCCGTCTGACCATAGGTTCTTACTCTATAGTCATAATTCAACCAGCCTCTTATCCAATTTCCATAGTCTTTACTGATTCTGAAATCTATACCGCGAATATCCTCGATATTAAAAGCTTCAGGTATTTTGTAGCGAGGTGTTTCATCTATACCTATATACTGCACCGCTACAAGCTGATTTGTAACATCTTTATAATAACCCGCGAGGTGAAGTCTAAACATATCACCAATGTTCCAGTCCGTACCCAACTCGTAAGCTCTTGTTAAGCACCAATCCAAATTCGGGTCACCTAAATACTGGATACCCTCATTCAGCGCTCCCCAGAAAATCTGATACATATTATAAGAAGCAGGCAAAGAATAAAAATCACCGTAATTAAAATACAACTTAGCATTTTCCGATATAGGATGTGAAATTCCAAAACGAGGAGCTATTTTCAAATGACCCTCTGCCGGTTCCGTTGCCCCTCTTTCAAGCACCCCATCTCTACCTAACTGTTCTTTGACTGGTCTCGTAAAGTAATAACTATAAGCAGTAGAATCTAAATCAAACCAATCCAAATTGGGATCATTCCAATCAGCTCTTACGCCGACAGTCGCGATAATCCCTTCAAATTCAATTTTATCCTGTATATAAGTACCTCCTCGAATAGGATTGGCTTCCCACTCGACAATCCAATTTTCATGCGGAGACTCCCATCTGTTTTTTTCATAGTAAGTATACATATCGGAATAGTTGTACTCGAAACCTATCTTTATTTCATTGTGAGCGTTAAATTGGTTCGCTAAATCAACTTTAAAATCCCAGGTGTGCGACTTTGACTTATCAACAGCTCCGGAGCAATGCGCGCCCATATGGGATTCATCCGGCTGTACAAGAGCTCCATCAAGAAAATATCCATAAGGGATTTCAGTAACTTCTTTACCACTGGGCAAGGTATATTTTGTAGCAGTATCTCTGGCATCAAATGTCTCATACGCCTTACAATTCCTCAAATTGCTTAAATGAGAAAGCCTTACCGTATAGAAAGTTTTCTCACTTAAGGCATGGTCAAAAGTAACACCCTGCATATTATTATATATGTCATACCGTGGAATAAAAGCAGGATAATACGCCGCGCTTTTATTAACCAATTCACTCCTAAAAGCATCATCTCCACTTGCCAGATAAACTCCACCTGCTCCACTCCTATAACCTGTGCCCTGAACGAAATCGACAAACTGAGCACCGAGATCTCCCGCGTTTAAATTAAGACCAAATACACTACCCTCCGCGCCGAGTTCTCCATTCGAGCTCGCCGACAAAGTATTTTGTTCCCCATACATCATATCATAACTTAATTTAATCGACTGAGTAAGATGGGATACCAACTTCAACATTGTATTTTCTTCAATATAATAATCTCTGCTCGACGGAAGCGCGAAAGCCTCTCTGTTTTGCCTGTGAGCAACATAAAAACCCAGATCCCCTAAAGCTCCGCCAATCACGGGAACCGGGCCTCCAAAACCGGCATCTACGTTAAAGTCCGGTTTATCACCATACGTCCCTACTCTCGATTCACCATTGTAATCATCAGGAACCAACTCATCGGCTCCTTCCAATCTATGTGTCCATATAAATTGTTCACGAGCCTGTTCAGGCGTCAACAAAGTATCCGTGCGTGTGGCAGCAATCCACCCATCGGCTTTTATGTTATGATCAAGAATGCCCGTATAATAATCATATAATTCCATATATTCTTCGTATAAAGCACTATCTCCCGCGGCCAGAGCATCATCTGCCAGATCCTCAGCATCACCTTGTTTTCCTTTAATGCCTCTTGCGCCTATCCAGCAAAGACTGTCTTTTTGAATAACATAAGCTCTCGCCCAATAATTAGTCGTATCATAAAGAGAGGGACCCTCGTGTTTCAACTGAGCGGGAGTGAAACGGAAATTAATCGCTCCATGATAGTCACCTGAAGGTTCTCTGGTTACAATATTTACCAATCCTGAACGGAGATTCCCATATTCCGCGGCAAACCCCCCCTTAGCAACGCTAAGCTCTTTTACCATACTTAAAGGCGGCATCAGAGCGGGGGTATTCGTACGACCATCCACCAGACTAAGACCATCAGTCATAAAACTAACCTCATCTATACTCCCCCCCCGCACATTCCAACCGCTAACTCCAGCCTGTCGGTTAATATAGTCCCCAATGTCATTAACAAACGGAACAGCTTCTATTTGCGCGCTTTTCGCGGAAATAGTGGAAGAAGAAAGATCCATCTTAATAATTTGCGCTTCAGCCTTCACAGTAACACCTTCTCCTTCTATTACCGCGGCTTTAAGCTCAAACCGCAGCTGTGTCGTATGATCAACGCTTACCTCAACCCCGGTCTGCGTTACTGTCGTATACCCCATCATTCGAACCTGGACATTATAGATATCCGGGGATACTCTTATAATGAAAAAATATCCATCCGGATCAGTCGCGGCTCCCATATTCGTACCTTCGATTACGACATTGGCTCCGGGTAAAGGTTCGCCTGTTTCGGCATCAATAACAACACCCGCGATTTTTCCTGTAACTGCAGCGCTCGCGCTTGGATTAAAGGCTAAAAAAGACAGCATAGCAAGTAGCCCGCCTATAATCCACCTGGGTAACAACTTAGTTCCCCTTCTCCTACTTTTCATTAAAGCCTCCTTTCGTTAGGGTTTACCAAAAGTTTTAAAAACAAAGATTGAAAAAAAACTGAAGATTGAAACGTAATATAATCGAGAACAATATTTCTCTTACTATCTTTTAAAGACTTTATAAAAAAATCAAAAAAACTCAACTTTATTGCGACCCCCCCCTGAACCTCAGGTTAAACAATTTATTAAAAACTTAAATATATTTACTCCGTTAAAAACTCCCCCGGTCTTAACCTTATCATAATTTTAATCTTAAAAATTAATATTAAACGCTATATTAATAATTAGTAGTATAATAAAAGAGGATTTTTTGTCAAGGGTAAAATCTCCACCCACAAAAACCGCCAAAAAAACCTGAGATATCTCTTTGCCTTTAAAATAAATAAACACGGTAGAGCTTACAAGCAACAACAAAAAACGAATGGTAAAAACACGGCCTCGCTAAGATTTATAATTAAAACACAAAACACTCAAAGAACACCCCAATACGTTCATTCTTCCCTACGAGACTGGCAAAGATTTCATTTTGCCACTACCACCTCTCTTTTTTCGGTGGTTGGGGTGGACCTAAGCAATACAATAAAAAAAGGGGTGTGGCGTGGCTTTGTGTCCTTTGTGGTCTTTGTATTTAATATTGTACTTTAGCGGCTTTGTCACGCTATGTCCTCTGCGGTAAAAAAAGGTAAGGGTAGGGAGGTCAGAAAAAACCTCAGAAAAAACCCTTGACATTAGGTTTTATTTCGTTATATTGTTATCCAGAAGAAAAAGAAGTTTTTTGTAAACAATGTAAAACAAATTAAAAAAAGGGGGGTGTAATTATGCATTTAACTATGAAATTGAAATTTGGTAGGTAAGGCCTTTTCTTCTTTTGTGGAAGATTATAGGAGGGAAGGCCTAAACGTTTTATTATGTTTTTGTTATGTTTTTTTGTTATGTTTGCTTCAATGAAAATCAGCCATTAGAGAATAATAATATAGATAATTTTAATTTAAATGTTTAAGGAGGTTAAGAAGTGAAAAGACTTCCAATTTTAGTAAAAATGTTTTTGTTACTTGTTTGTTTTAGTTTTGTGCTTTCTGCTTATAACTCTGGTTCTACCGTTAATAATACTCTGATGATTCCATACGTAGAATTTTCGCCCGACGTTGACGGTGATATGGACGAAGACTGGGCTTTCCAGGAAGTTGGTATGTTCGTCTATGAAGTGGCTGAGGGTGCTGGTGCTGCTGCGAGTCAAAACGCAAATCACTCCGCACAATATAAAGCTGCATGGAACGCGGATGGTTTTTATTTCTTTGCAGAAGTAATAGATGATAGCATCTACGCAGAAACTGCAACAGTCCATGAGAATGACTGCTTTGAAATCTATTTTGACGGCGGAAACGAAAAAGCCGCATCGTACGACGCCAATGATGTCCAGTGGAGATACGTTTATGGTCTTACAGCCGACTCCTCGGGATGGTGCGACCTGGGCGCGACGGGTGAATGCGAATGGGTTGAAACCCCTAATGGTTATACCTTTGAACTGGCGATCCCTGTTGCGGAACTGGTGAAAGACGAAGCTCCGTTGTTCGACCTTGCAGAAGGTACCGTCATCGGTTGGGAAGTCCAGTGTGCGGACAACGATGGTGATGGTCGTGAAGGTATTATAAAATGGTGGAATATAAGCGGTAACTCCTGGCAGGATCCGGGCCTCTTTGGAACAGCGAAACTTGCCGGAGAGGGTGATCTGGAAGACGAAGTTGTTGGAGATTTTATAGAAGAATTTGAATTTGCTCCTAACCTTGACGGTGAGGATGATGACTGGGAAGGTATCCCTGAAGTTAAGATGAGTATCGCTGAGGGTTTCGACATGCCTAATGGTGGTTACACAGATTTCAACTCATACTATCGTGCTGCGTGGGATGCTGATGCTTTCTATTTCTTTGGAAGAGTAATAGATGATACGGTTTGCCCCGAAGGTAGTGCAAACTCCTATGAGAATGACTGCTTTGAAATCTATTTCGACGGCGGAAACGAAAAAGCCGCGTCGTACGACGCCAATGATGTCCAGTGGAGATACGTTTATGGTATGACGGCAGACTCCGCGGGATGGTGTGACGCTGGTGAACAGGCATGGCTCGAAACTGCCGACGGTTATAACCTTGAACTGGAGATCCCTGTTGCGGAACTGGTGAAAGCCGAAGCTCAGTTGTTCGACCTTGCAGAAGGTACCGTCATCGGTTTTGAAGTCCAAGTCGCAGACAACGATACCGGTGCACGTGACGCTATCGCAAAATGGTGGAATACAGACGGTAACTCCTGGCAGGATCCGGGCCTCTTTGGAACAGTTGAATTGGTTGGAATTGGTGGAAGTTCTGCTCCAGATAAAGACACACTGCACCCGGGAATTTCGGAACCAGCTGCCGCTGGTGTCGATCTTTCCGCTCCTGCAATTATTAGCGGCGTTGCAGATATCTCTTACGTACTTCCAAATGAAGCTGCTGTAAATCTGTCTCTCGTCAACGTGATTGGACAGACAGTTGCAGAGTTGGCTAATGGAGTACAGAGTGCCGGAGTACAGAGTGCGTCTATTAATGCTGCCAGTCTTTCAAACGGTATATATCTGGTAGTACTCGAAGTAGAAGGCACAGTCACCAGCAAAAAAGTATCGGTGATTAAATAATCTTATATCAAGTTATCGATAAAAAAACCCGCGGTAAATTTACCGCGGGTTTTTTTTACAGCAAAACTGTTTCTTAAATATTAACTTTTTCGCAAAGTTTGTTTAAGGGACATTTGCCGCAATCAGGATTTCTCGGAAAACAAATATTTTGACCCAATGTAACCAGAAGATCATTGTAAATAATCCACCACCTCGAAGGCAATTTCTCTCTGAGAGAAAATTCCGTCTCCGTCGGATTTTTTGTTTTAACGTAGCCGAATCTGTTAGATATACGGTTCACATGAGTATCGACACATATCCCGGGCTTTCCAAAACCAACAGTAAGAACCAAATTCGCGGTTTTTCTTCCAACCCCCGGAAGCTTGAGCAATTCATCAAGCGAATCGGGAACTTTTCCACCGTATTCATCTATCAAAATGCGGGCAAGCTCAGGTAACCTCTCAGCCTTTGTATGAAAAAACCCAACCGGGTAAATTAAATCTTTTATTTCTTCAATCGATAGTTTTTGCATTTCATCCGGGGTAGACGCTCTTTTAAATAATTTTTCGGAAGCTTTTCTTGTTACAGCGTCTTTGGTTCTCGCGCTAAGCACGGTTGAAATAAGTATTCGAAAAGTATCTCCCGTCCTGTTTGCTATTTCCGTTACAATGGGAGGCTCCCATTCCCCGTATTTTTCTTTCAAAATTCTTAAAACCTTTTCTATAGTACTGTTGTCCATAGTGGGATTATATTATAACCACAATAAAAGGCAACAGTAAACTTAGATATCAGATACCAGGTACCGGATACCGGTGTGGGCGGGCATTTTAAACTACCTAACGATCTAACGACCTAACCCACCTAACAGTCAAAGGCGTTGGCCTTCGACTAATATTATTCCTTGACATATAAAATCGAATTAGTTATAATAACAAAAAAGGAGGATGTATATGCGTAAACTATTTTTATTGACTTTTTGTCTGTTGCTTATTTCTGGCTGCGGAGGCGGTAGAACAGTAAAAAGAATCGCCACCGATGAAGTTACAGATCTCTCGGGTAGATGGAACGACACGGATTCGAGACTTGTAGCAGAAAGTATGATTTCCGAAATGTTATCCCGCCACTGGGTTATCAAATTTGAACAGGATAAATTAAAAGAACCCGTAGTCATCGTCGGCTCAGTCGTAAACAAGAGCTCTGAACATATAGATGTAGAGGTCTTCATAAAAGATATAGAAAGAGAACTGATAAACTCGGGTAAAGTTAGATTTGTTGCTTCAAAAAATGAAAGAGAAGAAATAAGAGAAGAAAGAATGGATCAACAGATGTACGCTTCCGAGGAAACAGCCAAAAAGCTCGCAGCGGAAGTAGGCGCCGATTACTTTTTAATAGGCTCCCTTTACTCGGTCGAAGATTGGTTCGAAGGAAAGAAGGCTATCCTGTACACGATAAACCTCGAATTAATCAACGTAGAAGAGAATACCAAAGACTGGATAGGAAACAAAAAGATAAAGAAACTTATTGAACAAAGCGGATATAAATGGTAGTGAATGTTTTCTAAACAGTATTTTACTGTTTTACTGTCGTTTTTAATACTGCTTGTTATAAATTGCGCCTACATACAAACACAGGTGAGGCATTATAAAGACATAGAAGAAGATTTTTCCTCCCGTTTTTACAGCAGAGCGGCAGAACGAATAGAAAAAGCCAGAAATGAGGGCAAGTATGAAGGTAAAGACAAAGTCCTGTATTACCTGGATATGGGAATTGCTCTACATTTTGCCGGAAGATACAAAGAGAGCAACGAACATCTTGATAAAGCGGAATTTGCTATCGAGGAAAATTTCACCAAGTCCATTTCAAAGATGTCGATTTCATTCTTATTAAACGATAACGCTCTCGATTATTCCGGAGAAGACTACGAGGATGTCTTTACAAACATCATAAAAACCCTCAATTATATACATTTACAAGAACAAGAAGATGCTATGGTCGAAGTAAGAAGAATAAATTTAAAATTGAACAAACTCCGGGATAAATATTCTAATATGGCAGAACAGCTGAGTGAGAACGAAAAACTTCAGGGAGATGGAACAGACGTTAGTTTCAATCCCGGAGAAACAAATCTCAGATATTCTACTACAGGTAGTTATCTATCTATGCTCGGGTATAAAAGTATGGGGAAATGGGACGACGCCGAGATCGACAGAAAAAAGCTAATTGAAGCTTCTTCAGGCGGGTTGGCAGATTTCTCTAAAGAAGTATTATCAACGACAAGCGATAGCATGATTCCCGTTTATACTCTGTGTTTCACAGGGAAAAGCCCGGTCAAGGTACAATCTACTCTGCTGCTCGATTATGACCCGGATTTAAACATGGCAAGAATTATGCTTCCCGGTAAAAAAAACAGGGAAATCCATTCTTTCAGGTACAAAGGGGATGACGAACTGCATCTAAAATTCGCGGTTCCCACAATTGTAAAAAGAAAAACCAGAATAGACGCTATCAGAACAATCATAGACGGTAAAGCTTACGGAAAAATGTATTTAATCGAAGACCTCGGTCAAATAGCGGAGGAAACTTTTAAGGTCAAAAAACCACTCATTTACCTCAGAGCCGCATTAAGAACCTTAATTAAAGCCGCGATCGACTCTGAAACAAAAGAAAAAATAGATAAGAAATATGAAGAAAAGAATAACGAAGAAAATGAAGAGGATAAAAAACGAGAACTCGAGGAGAGGGGGAAAGATAAACTTATGGCGGGTTTACTTAAATTCGCGGTAGACGCTATAACCGACATAACTGAAAATGCGGACCTGCGATGCTGGAGAACAATGCCCGGAAAAGTTTATGGAGGAAAAATCGACCTTAACCCGGGTGAATATGAAATAGCCTTTGAATATTTAGATAGACATGGCAATGTGATCGATTCGGAGAGAAAAAAACTTTTTGTAAACAAAAATGATTTGAATATAATCGAAGGGGTATCTTACAGATGATTAAAAAGATTTGTTTCATAGTCTTATTATTATCTTTGATTTTCGGGTGCGCTTCAAACACTTCAAAAATAGAATCCAGCAATTTCCCCGAATGGATTGAAAATCCCAATGCCTTATATCCAAAAAGGCTCTATCTGACTGCCGTATCTAGCGGAAGTTACCTCGATGAAGCGAAACAACGTTCGATTGGGTCTCTTTCCAATATTTTCTCAGTAAACGTAAAGCTTGACAGAAGGATTTTGGAAGCATATTCGGAGAAAAAGAAAGAGGATGAAATGGACTGGGAACATTCCGTAAATCTTGTAAACAGAAGTGTTCTTACGAGTAACAACGAACTTATAAATGTAAGAACGGCGAAAACTTATTTCGATGAAAAGACTGCGACTTTTTATGTACTTTCCACAATAAGTAAAGCGGAAACGGAAATGTTGTATCTCGAAGAAATACAAAAAAATGATAGGTCTCTCGTAAGCTTTTACAAAGAAGCGAATCTCGCCGAGAACAAAATCGCGAAACTTATCTACCTCAAAAAATGCATGGAGCTGGTTAAAATCGGGGAAGCACTGCGCTCGATTCATAGAATCCTTTCTCTAATGGGCGACACCCCATCCTTACCTGTTCCGAAAGAAGATATACAGATCGAATTACAAGAATTAAAAAACAATATAGTGGCAAAGATAGAAACTTCGGGTAGTGAAGAAGCAAAACTCTCCGCCTATTTAAGAGAAGTGGTCGATCAAATAGGTTTCAGCACTGGAGAACAAAATCCCGATATTATAGTCAAAGGAAATCTCGATATAAAACCTCTCGATTTTCCCAGAGAAGGAGAATTTATTCGCTGGGAACTTGCTATCGATGTAACAAACGCGATAACGGGCAACACCATGAATACATACACCGCAAGCGCCAGAGAGGGGCATGTTTCTCGTGAATCGGCAAAAGGAAAAGCCCTGGATAAGGTTAAAGAAGAAATCAATAATAACTTCTACGAGGACTTTACATCTTTTTTAAGCGAATCCTACGAGCAAAGATGAAAATTAATCATCTTGATAATCAAAGAAAAGGAAAGATATGTTTTCAATATGTTTAAGAAATTTTTTTATTATACTTTTAATTTTAACAATAACCTGCACAAAGAAGGAACCCAAAACATTAGAAGCTAAAGTAATCGATAAAATACATAAATTAAATGGTTCGGATAAAAACCCTGAAAGTTTTGCGGCACCAGAAGGGAAACCCCTGTATTTATATCCTCCGAAAATAAAATTAGTAAAAATATCCGCGGATACAGTATATCTTACAGTTATAAACGATTTTTATCTAACCCAATCCATGGGAACAACCGGTGCTGAAGAATACATCGTTAACTCGGGGGTTTCACTTTTAGAAATCGACGGAATAAATTATGTCGATTACAATTTTAATATGGGAGACCACGCCTACCCGGGTACTTTTTCCAAAGCCGGGTACCAGGCAAGGGAAGAATAAACCTCACCACACAACGGAATATCTTACCACAAAGAACAAAAAAGACTTTATTGTTTGTCTCCCCACAACCCATTTTTTAACAACAAATTGCACAAATATCACAAATATATTAAGAATAATCGTTTTTTTAATGTAGAAAATTAAATTTTTTTTAAATTCGTGCTATTCGTGTGATTCGTTAATTCTAATTGCTTGGGCTGTGGGATGGGTTCTAAACAACATTACATTTTCACTCTGTGTTCTCTGTGTGTAGTTTTTCCTCTGTGCTCTCTGTGGTAAAATTAGTTTTGGTGGGGAAGAGTGAACTTGACAAAGTTTTCTTGTATTATATACTCAATATATAATTTAACAATAAAACCCTATTAAAGGAGGATAAAATGAGGAAATTTTTAGTTATAGCGTTTTTACTTTTAGCCAATTACTCACTATACGCGATAGATCAGGTAGAAAAAGCCAAACAATCCGAGGATATTGTTGTAATCGAAACAGCCTTCGGGGAAATCGAATTTGGCTTGTTCCCCGATGCCGCTCCTTTGAACGTCGAAAATATAGTCAAGCTGGCCAAAAAAGACTTCTACAACGGGACAACATTCCATAGAGTTGTTCCCGATTTCGTAATTCAGGGAGGAGACCCTCTTACAAAAGATAATAATCCTGCTAATGACGGCACGGGAGGTCCGGGTTATTACATAAAGGACGAATATTCAAAAGACCTTAAACATTTAGAGGGCACAGTGGCGCTCGCTAAAGCCGCCGAGAACCAGAACGGTTCTCAGTTTTATATATGTCTAAAAACATTGAATTTCCTGGACGGAAAATATACAATTGTAGGACAAGTTACAGAGGGAATGGACGTGGTTAAAGAGATTGCGAAAGTTAAAACAGATAGAAACGATCGCCCAATCGAAAACGTAACGATGACAAAAGTATACATGAAAGAAAAAGAAGACACAGAAGAAGAATCGGCGGCGGAGGAAGAAAAGATAAAAGAAATTAAAAAGAAAAGCGGCGGTGGCTGCGGCTGCGGAAAATAAGGTAGAAAAACATAAAAGTTTTACGCAAAATTTATAGTGGGGCTATTTTAGCCCCACTTTTTTTATTTTCAAGCTCAATAGAAATAAAACGATCTATTTTTTATATGTAAAAGATATTGGAGAGGAATGGCCGATTAACTACTCAACTATTTAACCATTCAAAATACCTGCCCATTCCGTACAAACTTCGAACTCTTCGTCTGACATTTAGAAATACTATCTTTCAGACAACTTAAACGGACTCCGCCACCCCACCCATACGGCTTGCCGACCGCAATGCGGGCTGCCTTTAGCTTCGCCCTCGCTATCGCTCGGACGAAAGCCTTAGACTGGCTTGCAACAGCAAGCGCAAGCCGTCTTGGCCCCACCCCAGCAGTCACAGTCGGTCGGCTTCAGACCCTTCGGGTCTTACGCAACGT
>Ga0307434_1000359_pt1 | contig 33437 bp, 40 predicted proteins | sample SalMarWE160220MG_FD_202156 | JGI IMG/M metagenome (GOLD analysis project Ga0307434, IMG submission 202156) | Salt marsh sediment microbial communities from the Plum Island Ecosystem LTER, Massachusetts, United States - WE1603-220 | ecosystem: Environmental > Aquatic > Marine > Intertidal zone >... | reverse complement strand
TGTACAAGCTCTGCAAGGGTTTCCTCTCCCTCTCCCCGCGCAATCACGTCGATTTCAGGGTATGCCTTTAAACTTTCTTCAGCCATAACCGTGAAGTGTTGCCCCCCAGCAACCGTTACGACGTCAGGGTTAACCTTCTTTGCGAGTTCTAAGGTTCTGGCGGCAACATAGGTATTGCAGGTGGCAAGCGCGCTTGAAGCAACCATGTCCGGGTTAGAGGATTCAATCCGTTTTTCTAGTCCGTTCCAATCTAAGCCCTCGGCGTTGCAGTCCAAAACTTGAATTTCTGCGTCAATGCCTTTGTGTTCTAGATAGGCTGCGAGTTGAAGAATTCCGTAGGGCGGAGGCAGATATTCGCCCATTACGAACCAGTACTCTTTCGGAGGCTCCACAAACAGAATCTTCACCTGATAGGTCACCTAGGCAACATAGTTTCGGTTTCTGTGCTGATTACATTTTCGTTCCTGCCTACATATCACATGACCGATTGCACATTTTCAGCAAGAAGCGTAAACGGCTCTTTTGCCAGAAATCTTCTGTAGCAAAACATAACTGAGAATAGCGAATAACAGGATGGATTCTGTCTTGTTAGCCGTTTTTGTGGCGTTTAGCCAGAAAGGTTAGTGTCTGCAGCTTAGCAGGTCAAGTTGCATGCTCATTGAGTTGTTAGAAAGTTTTCTTCCGCAAGAGGGGCATCTGCACTCGTTTTTTGCTCTTACGTAATATGGTTGAATGGCTTCTCGTCCTGTGAACAGGGTTTTGCCGCATCCGCTGCAGCGTATGGATACCGCCAATTTAAGCCACCAGCACAAAATTTGTTTCCAGAAGATTCTGGATTTCCTCGTATCTCTCTTGCTCAGCAAGCATCTGAATGTAAGTCAACCTCTTCATTACTTGGTCTTTGTAAACCGCTTTGTTCATGATTTTTCCTCCTAATGTCACCGAGTTTTGTTGATTTCAAAAATAAAGCTGGCGCTGAAACGACATGTAGAATCGGGGAGAGAGAAGAGTGAAACTAAAAAGAGATTTCATGTTCAAAATTCTGTCTGCTCACAAACCTTATGAAGGAAATGAGACTGCTAATGGGTTAAAGGAATGTTTTGGAGGTGAGGTGATGGTAGAAGATCTTGTCTTGGCGACTATGCCTATGGTCCCAAAATATGAGGTTGAGGAAATTCTCGGCGTCATCTATGGTTCTAGCACAAGGACTAGAGGAGCGGGTGGTCGACTGATTTCGGGAATTCAAGCGATTACAGGAGGAAAGGGCACGGCATATGCAGAGGAGATTGAGAAAGCGCGGAAAGAGGCTCTGGAAGACTTGAAGAATGAAGCAAGAAAACTGGGAGCTAACGGAGTTCTCTCCATAGACTTTGAAACCGCAGAAATTCTGGAAGGATTCATTCTCGTAACCGCATACGGAACAGCCGTTAAACTGAAAAAATAAATACCTGAACTAGGAACGCCTGCAAAAAGGATGGCTTTATTACTTCCGAAAACGCAGATAAAACTGGCAACTGGTGAAACCCAATGAAAATTGCAGTTTCTGGAAAAGGTGGAGTGGGAAAAACACTCGTTTCTGGAGCCCTTGCGGGATATTTCGCAAAAAAAGGATACAAAGTGATGGCTATAGACGCTGACCCGTCACCTAACCTAGCCTTAACGTTGGGTATACCCGTGGAGAAGGCAAACCAGATAGTTCCAGTCTCCGAGAATACTGAACTGCTGGAATCGAAGACCAGCACAGACTATCCGGGAGTATACAAGCTCCACTTTACGGTGGATGATATAGTTGAAAAAAACGGAATGAAATCTCCCTACGGCGTAAACTTGCTGGTCATGGGAACCGTCAAGTCTGCCGGCGGAGGATGCACCTGCCCAGCCAACGCGGTGATCAGGGAGCTTCTTCGCCATCTCATTGTTGAACGTGACGAGGTTGTGGTTGTGGACATGGAAGCGGGCGTGGAGCACTTGGGAAGGGGAACAGCCAGCCAAGTGGACACCATGCTTATAGTTGCTGAGCCCAGCCGAAAATCATTAGAGATTGCCAAGAAAATCTATGGTTTAGCCAAAGACTTGAAGATTGAGGACGTTTTCATTGTCGGAAACAGGGTTAGAGGTTCCGAGGAAAAAGAACTGATTACCGATTTCACAGAAAAGAATGGAATTCCGTTACTGGCTTTGATTCCCTACGACGAAACAGTGATGAAGGCAGACAGGGTTGGAGAGACACCTCTAAAATATGCAGGAACATCAGAGGGGATAGCTGCAATTGAGGGAATCGGCGAAAAACTTCTCCAAAACAGCACATAGGTTCTGGAAGGTTTGAGCCAAGAGGAAATAAAATCAATTCTAGAAAGCTACAGAACTATAGCAGTTGTGGGATTGTCTAGAGACCCTGATAAAGCCAGTTACCGAGTTGCAAAATACCTACAATCAGTGGGTTACCGTATTATTCCTGTTAATCCTTTTGTTGACCAAGTTTTGGGCGAAAAAAGCTACAGGAGCCTCCTCGATGTGCCTGAAGCCATAGAAGTTGTGGATATCTTCAGACCCGCCGAGGATGTGCCACGCATCGTAGAGGAAGCCATCCAGCTAAAAAACAGAGTTGTGTCACCCAAGGTTATCTGGATGCAGCTGGGAATCGTCAACGAAGAGGCGGCTAGGCGGGCAAAAGAGGCAGGCTTCACGGTTGTGATGGACAGGTGCATGATGATGGAGCATAAACGCCTCAGCAGGGAAAACGTTTGGGACAGTTAAGCGGAAAACATCTTAAATAATGCTTATAGCGTTATAAAATAGAATCAAAGGGAAGGAAACGGCTCATGAACCTGCCTGAACAAAGAATCATCGGTTCACTCATTTTACTCGCCGGCGTATCATTCCTAGCCATCGGACTCTACACAGATCAGCTAACAACTGTAATCGAAATCATCGGTGAAATACTCAACGCAACAATCGCAGGATAACCCTTTTACATAGCTCTCAGTTTTTATGTGATTTCCAGAGGCTAACCATCTGGGAAGCTTCCTTGAGGGGGTTCTGCAGCATCATTGACACTCCTGCAGTGCATTCAAGCCAGCATCCTCTACAAGCTGAGACTTTGCGCCATCCCTTGCTGTCCCGATTCTTCAAGATGGCATCAACAGAGCTGCTTAACGTGTCCCCCAGCACAAGGTCTGACCGAGCTGGACAAGCCAAAAGTTTACCCGACGGGTCGATGGCAACATACAGGTCTCCAGCGTGACAGATTTTCGGCGCCTTACCCTTAAAAAACAACTCGAAACCCTTCACAAAGTCTGTTGGCACCGCCAAGAAACCGGGGTCAGAACGTTTGAGTCTCAGCAGATAATTGATAAGACTAGAAACTTGTTTGTCGGATGGGGTGTTTTCTGGTGGCGGGGGATAGGGATGAATGGGCTGAACCTGAGCGAAGTCAACTTGGCTGCGTAGCTCCTCAATGAATTGTGGTAAGATGTCGATGTTCGTTGGTGTAGCGACGCTGTTCACTCCCACCTTTACTCCGTGAGCCTTCAGCAAACGTATGGCTTCAACTGCCTTATCATAGGTTCCTGGCACCCCCCTTATTTTGTCATGAACCTCTTTGGGGCCATCAAGGGACACAACAACCACGTCAAGGACATTCGCCACCTCAGATACTCTATGTTCATTCAGCAATGTTCCGTTGGTGTTCATACTCACCAAGCACCCATGCGATGCCGCTCCTTTGGCGAGAACATTCAAGTCTTTTCGCAAAAGCGGTTCGCCTCCGCTGAGGTCAAAAAAGGAGACGCCTAAACTGCAAACCGCGTCTATGGCTGCCAAAGCCTTCTTTGTTGGCAGTTCCGGGATGTCTGTTTTCCACCATTCGCAGAAGACGCATCTCATGTTGCATCTGCCGGTCACATTGTAGGATGCAAAGAGGGGGGTGGGCTTTTTTGCCTTGAACTTGAGAAATCCGGTGATTACTTTGGCGGTTAACTTGTTAGGCTTCATGGTTTTCCTTCCCACCTTTTAGTTCAGAGAAATAAGATACTTCTGAATTAAGCGGATTTCATTTATGCGCGGTCTGGTCGATTTAGCTCTTCTGTTTCATTTTTTCATACATTTTTTCTAGGGTCCAGCGTGTGGATGATTTCAGTTCCCTCGACCTTTCACGCCTGAGGTTTCTGATGGTTATCTCCCTGAGTGTGTTTCCGTCTTGTTTGATGCTGTAGGACAGTATCTTGTCTGGAGCTATCTTGCCTTTGCCAGCGTCTTCTCTGTCTTTCTCCTGCATCTTCGCCAAAACCCGTTCCACAAAAAACGATTTGAAGGGCGGAGTGTTGACGTCAAAGTTTTTGTCCTCTGCCAATTTAATTTGTACCGAATCTTTTTCAATGTAAAGTTGGGCTAAGAGGTCTCCAGTCACCGTCTTTAGGGGAACACCCTTATTTTGTTGTGTAACCGAGGGGGGCGGGGTCTCCTGTTTCGGAGCGACTTGAACTGGCTTAGAGATTTCTGCTCTCTTGAAGCCCTCTTTAATCAGCGTTTCGTCTATCAAACTAAGCAACGTTTTCAGTCCATCCAACTCTGTTTCCATGGTTTCTACACGTTTTTCCAGTAATGAACGTAGCTCAGCTATCTTCTTGATTTTCTCTTTTTCTTCAACCTCACTCATAGTCCATCATCTTCAGGCAAACCAGTTATGCGCTTCCGTCCAAGCTTACGTGAACAGATTACTGCTTATAAGAGTATGAAAGAAGTCCTTTTAAGCTTGGTTTATCCCCGAAACTAGACAGTTCAACAAATTTCGAAGACTCTTTGGGATGGTACCGAATTACGTGCTCCAGACTGGTTTAGGTTGTGAGGGCGGGCAGTTTATCTACAGGCTTGAATTCTAGGCACCATTCTTCTTCCAAAAATTGCTCAAATTCCTTGAAGACGCAGCTTTCAGTTTTGTTAATCTTTCGGCACACCTTCTCTCCGCCGTAGACGCAGCTTAGATCAAATATGGCAGTTTTCTTTTTCAACTCAGGATTTTCCTTCACTTGTGATATCAGGAATTCGGGTGGACTCTCAGGAAACAGCCAACATGTATATGCGATATCCACCACCTCGTAAGACATACCGCGGCGGATGCCACATTTGTGGTTTGACACAATTCTTTTAAACGTAGAGGGGTGGATGGTTTGTGCCCAGAGAAAATTGTGGTATTTTCCGTCGTCTGCTCTAATCCAGTCTTCAGTTTCACAGGTTTCCCAGCCGTTCAATCGGCACCGCTCTTTAAAACCGTCGATAAGACTCCAGATGGTGGGAAAAGGTAAACTCATTGACATTTCCTAGAGATATCTATAGACGTTTATTCTATTACCGCAGATTTAAGGTTAATTGACAGGAACCCCGAAAAAACGTTGCTTAAAGGCACTAAAATTGAACAAATGTAGGAGCGGACATATTTTAGGTTACATTTCTCTATAAACTACGGATAAATCCGTAAACTTGAAGCTTGAAAAATTTACGAAAAAGGCTCGATAAATCTACATTTTTCCGACAGCAAACAATAAATTAACAAACCTGAAACTTACTCAACATAACAAAGGTTTGGACGATGAAGCTGAAAAACGAAGCGGTTTCTCTTGATTCTTTAGACTGGGAAATACTGAAAGCCCTCCAAGAAAATTCGAAGCAAACCTACTCTAAGGTTGGTCGCCAGTTAGGCGTAGCCCACTCCACAGTCTATGATCGAATAAGAAAGATGGAGAAAAATGGGGTCATCAAAAAATGGACCGTTGACATTGACCACGAAAAAATTGGTATAAACCATGTTACGGCTCGCATGACCGTTTACACTGATCCGAAGGAAAGCGAGAATGTAGCACAGAAGCTGTCAGAGGCTGAGGAGGTTTTGGAGGTTTCGTTGTCGCTTTCTGAGGAGTTGCTGATAATCGCGAAGGTGATTGCCAGAAACCAAGAAGAACTGCACTCTTTTATAGCAAAGAAGGTTGCGCCTCTTCAGGGAGTGCTGAGAATCAGAACTTCAATCGTCACAAAAAAAATCAAAGAAGAAAGAATCCTGCTAGAGAAAAAATGAAAACTATAAAAGATTTGGCGTCTATAATTAAAACAGAATAGAAACTGTTTCTCAGCATAGAGGAGAGCTTCACACTTTGGCGCCTTCATCTTCAGCCCGAACACTTAGAACATTGTCGAGGGAGAACGCTTTCTACTTCTTCACCTCCGTCGGCAACTACACGGGACAAAGTGCCATGTCCTTGGAAGAGTTTGCAACCAAAATCAGAGAAGTTCCAACCGAATCTCTGGACTTCCACTTTTACCGAGGAGATTTCGAAAGATGGACAGCTGAAGTTCTCGAGGACAGTGAATTAACAGCGAGAATAAGAGCGGTGAAACTTCTGGAGCCTGTCGGCAACAATCTGCGGGATCAACTGGATTTCACGGTTTCAAAGCGCCTTGAGGAACTGAAAAGCGCTGAATAGTAAGGGTTAGCCTTCTATCCTTTTGAGTTGGCGTCTGTACATTTCAACTAATTCTTCTGTTGTTGTTGCGTCTTCGGCGGATTTGTCTATCCTATATTTTCCTGTGAACCGCGGAAACCTTATGGCCAATCCGCTTTTTTCTCTTATGACGTTCATGGCGCATGTGTGGACGGGGCTGAGGGTTAATTCTGCGCCTCTGATTTCTATCACCACCGATGGCTCAAACCACACATCCACATCAAGGGTTGAATTTATTCGAGGATGCTTATGGCTTATTTTATGTTTGTTCAGCAGTTGGGGAAGCTTTTCAAGGTCTGCGTCGGTGAATCCGGTTCCGACCTTCGTTACTGTCTCGAAAACTTCCTTGTCTGGGTTGTATGCTGCTAGAAGGAAGGCGCCGTATGTTCCTGCGCGTTTTCCTCTTCCATGGAAGGCTCCCACGACAACTAGGTCAACTGTGTCGGTCATTTCGCTCTTGTAGTCTCGTTTGTATTTTATCCACAGCCAGCCTCTTGCTCCTGCCTGATAAACAGAATCCTGATTCATGGACTTGCACATTACCCCCTCGCTTCCGCTTTCCACAGTCTTTTCAAAGAACAGTTCCAGCTGCTCCGGATTCTCTGCAATTACAGACCCTGCAACTTTGACATTGTCGCTTTGTTCAATAACCTTCTCGAGATGCTGACGGCGAAGGGGGTAGATTTGCTGGGTCAAGTCTTTTCCGTCAACGTACAGAACGTCAAACATGAAGAGAGTGATGGGATACGCTTCCATAGCTTCCTGTATTCCGTATTTTCTTCTGCGGTGCATAAGCTCCTGAAACGGCTTCATCTCGCCTGTTTCTGGGTCAACGGCAACTGCTTCCGCCTCAACAATCGCCTCCTCAGCCTTAACCTGCCCCCGAACATACTTGACTCCATCCGGATACTGGTCAGTGATGTTTTCGAGCCGACGAGAAAACAGAATAACTTCATCCCCCATCTTGTGCGCCTGTATCCTCTCGCCATCATACTTGTACTCGGATATGCATCTTCCTCCCAGCTTCTCCAGAATCTCCTCAGAGGAGCTCAGCCGCTCAGCAAGCATAGGCCGAATCGGCTCCCCCGGAATCACCTTGAACCTTTCGATTCCCTCCATTCCCTCTTCGGCAACGACCCGTGCAACTCTGCCCAAGTCAGAGGAGATGTTGTAGGCGCGCTCCAGCTGGTCACGGGTCTCTTTTCCTCCGCCAAAAGCCACTGCCAAAGCATCTAACACTGTCATTGCAGCGATTCCCAGCCGTAGGCTGCCCGTTACTGTTCGGATTATGTATTTTGCCTCGCTTGGCGACGCGTCAGACAGTAGACCCGCTAACAGATTCAACTTGAGGTCCACGGAGCCGGAGCCTGTGGATTTTGCCATCTTGTCCAACGTTTCGTATACTCTCTGCACGGTTAGGGGTTTCGAAAAGAAGGTTGCTTGTGTTTTCTTTTCCATGAACTTTTGGGCTGTTTCTCCAAGGTCCCCAGTTTTCTGAGTGTCCTTTTCTATGTCTTTTTCTCTGTGACCCGCTGCCCTTGCAACTGCTCGTACAGCCAGTTTCTCTGCTATGCCGATTTCTATTCCCACAAAGTCTGGATACAGTTTTCCCTGAGTCAAATACACGACCTTGTCGATGAGGCTCGTTGGGGTCTCTTTCAGGATTTCGACCAGATAGTCCGTCATCTCCAGCCTCTTTGTTGTTGCCTCAATCTTTTCGTAAGCCTCTGCAATACGGGAGTACTTCAACAGTGAACTTCCTCACACCTAGAAAGAGGCTTACAGAGATATTAAAGGTTAAACTCCAAGCCTGTATCTACTCAACTGACAGAATTTTTTTCTGTGATAGATTTTATGGAGTTGAAGCAACTGTTTCTTTGCTTTTTTTGGAGTTTTATGATAAAATACAGGTTCAGTATTGTGGAGAGCCAAAATAGCATCAAAGGATAGTTAGGAAACATGACCGAAGTGAAGTCGGGCATCTGGTTTGGTTCTCTCGCAATCATGCTTGTCTTTGGCTGCACATGTATCCAGATTGGACTCCACTCGCTTTTTATGGGCAACCCAACTCTTTCATCGTTAAGCAAAATCCAGTTTCCATAATTAAAGTGGCAAAACAATAGGGCAATCACAATGTTAACCAAAACAATGACCTCAAGCTGTCTTGACATCAACAACCCCCATTTGCTATACCCGTTTTTAACCTGTGCAGGTGTTATCTACTTGGCAATTCGCCTATTTAATACCAAAGATTAGAACAGCATCAGGAACACATCTGTCACATTAATATAGAAAGGGGAGAGATAACCAACTTTATTTTTTTGCTAAGAGCAGTAGTCCGCAGAGGATGTTTAGGGCTCCTACAAGACCTAAGACGCCGATGAAGAGCGGATTCAAGAACATGTTAACGGCTGTCAGAATGCTGTAAGCTGAGATGACAACAACAAAGATGCCCACAGCAAACATGACGAAAGACAGAACTCTGCCCACATTCTCAGCCACCTTGAAAACGTCCAAAGCCTCAGTGCCAGTTGTGTCCTTGAAAATCGGCTCTCTCTTCGGAATGTAATCTGGGGCGTGAACCGAAATCTCCCGTTCTTTCTTCTTTTTTCTCGGCAACTTCACCCACATCCATACTCTACGATACGGTCAATTAATCAATTTTGCGTGCGGACGCCAGAATGTGCAGGATGCCCACGAGGATGGAGACCAATCCGACAATAATCATGATGATGAACAGGGAAGAGGGCACAATAACTGGAGCTAATATTATCAATGTTACCCCCGCGCCGAAGCAGATTCCCCCCACGGCGACACGTAAACGGTTAAAGTCGATTTCGCGCTTCACCATCCTAAGATAGTAGGTAACCAGCACTATCGCCACCATCCCAAAACTGGACAGCAACGCACTTTCAGCGTTAACGTCCCTCAAAATCACAGGAAACGTAAGCAGCAATACAGACATGACGATTCCGGCAATGGGAGTAAGCGGATAGAGCGGAGCCTTGAAGGGTCTATCCAGCCGCGGCATCTTTCTCCTGAGCTGTATAAGCGACAGATTAACCAAAGCAAAAACCAGCAGAGAACCGAAGCTCGCCGCGTAACCAAGAAACGCCACTGCTCCGCTGACGCCAAAAAATATCACAAAAAGAGAACTGGCAATAACCGCTATGTACCGGGTTCCAAACCGCTTATGAACCCTCAGTATCACTGGTGGGAGATATCCGTCTCTGCTCATGCCCCCCAATACGCTGGATTGAACAGACATGGCTGTGCCCACCGACGAGACGCTGGCAAATATTCCCGCCAACGCAAAAAGGATAGCGCCAACTGGACCCATAATCCTCTCGGCTGCAAGGTTAAGAATAGGAAGCTCATCACCGATTACTTCACCGAAGGGAACTGCCCCAACAGCCACATAAGCAACCGCAAAATAGACCACCGTCAACAAAACCGTTGTTATCATCAAAGCTCTGGGAACGTTTTTTCCCGGATTCTTGATCTGCGGAGCCCCAGCAACAAGGGCTCTCATTCCAACAAACATGGGAAACAGGTAGGCGGCAGCCGCAAAAAAGTACATTACACTGTCGGCTGATGCCTCAGGCACTATGTTTTGGGGCGTCAAAGTGTATCTTACGCTCATGGCAAGAAAAATGATAAATATCGCCAAAAAGCCACCAACTATGAGAGTAGTTGCTTCTTCCACTCCTCGAATGGCTAAGATTATGAGGACAACAACTAGCCCCACAACCAGTAAAGAAACATTGGCTAAAATAAGGTCCTGAATTGACGGTGCAAACACTGAAAAGAGCATTCCCAGCTGGTCAACAAAAACCACGGCTGCGAGGGCTCCGCCGAAGACGCTGGAGAGCCATCTTAGAGCGCCAGCCATGAAGGATATGAAGCCTCCGAAGGCAACTTTGGTGTAGGTGTATTCGCCTCCAACCTCGGGTATAGCTGCACTGAGTTCGCTGTAACTCAACATTGTTATCAGGTTTATTATTCCACAAAAGGCTAGCGCGGAGATCATGCTGGGTCCAGCCAAATCAAAGTAAGCGTAATTCAGCAACGCAAAAATCTCGAACCCTATAGCACCGCCTAACCCCATGATTATCGCGCTAAAGAGACCAAGTTTCCTTTCGTCACCCAACAACATGTTCCTCCTTTATGTTGTCCCCCGCCATTCACGGATCAGAAAGAGCCCGCTTGACATCGAAAAAATGCTGAACAAGCAGATAATCAGCAGATAGAGCGGCAGAAATTCAGAGGGCACACTAAATACTGTGTGAACTTCGAGAAAGTTAAAAAAGAGCAGAACAGCCAACACTGCGGATAAAACGCCTATGGCACTCTGAAATATGCCGGTTATTGCAGTCAGGGTTCTTCTGATTTTCATTTTCAAGTCACCTTCGCCACAGTATAATCCCCGCAACTAAATCAATCAACCCGACTGCCAACAACAGCAACAATGAAAGATTTTGCAGGTTTTCAGTTTCGAGGATGCTGAAGTCCACCATGCCGAAGAAACCGATGAGAAACACTCCAATCACTATGACTCCCACGAATATGAGGAAACCGCCTAAGGCAACTGCAAACCTGTTGAACCACTTCGTAACCCCCAAAATCGATTCTTTGACCATCATATTTTCCTCAGAACGTCTCATAATACACAATTTCGTTGACAGACCTCTTCTGTGGAGCCACCGGCCTCTCAGCAGGGTACCCCACAGCAACCATAGCTACTGGTCTCAGATGTCTTGGCGCCTTCACAGCCTCCGCAACTTCGTCCTCATGAAACGCTCCTACCCAGCAGGTCGCTAACCCCAGCTCATGAGCAGCCAAAAGAATGTTTTGGATGGCAGCCGCCGTGTCTTGTATGCAGTAAAGCTTTTCTCCCCTGCTGCCGTAAACCCTGCTTGATCTAGTTGCATCTGCGCAGACGACAATAACAGCCGAGGCTTCTTGGATGTGAGTTTGGTTTAGGGTAGCTGCTGACAACTTCCGTTTTGTCTCCACATCTTTTACGACAACGAAAGCCCACGGCTGAATGTTACCTGCAGACGGAGCCCACCTAGCAGCCTCTATCAGCCGCCCAACATCATCGTCTGAAACCGCTTCATCAGTATAGGCTCTGACGCTCCTTCTTTCTTTAATAGCCTCAAAGACACCCAAAATCGCCAAACCTCACGATTTTTTAAACCGCTTAGTTCCCTCCCTACCGAGCTATTTCCAGCTCTTTATCAGTCTTCGCATTTAAATTTTCATAGAAATTCTATCAATCTTCCATTCCCCCAGCAAAATAACCACTTCACCCCCACTCCCAGTTATCAACAATTACTGCAACAAAACTTAAGAACCACAGTCCACGTTGAACATGCTGGAGCGAAACATATGCCCTGCACAGTACTAGTTTGCGGATTCTTCGGGGACACAGGAAAAGGAAAACTGATCTCCTATCTTGCAGTAAAAGACAAAACAGCAGTAACAGCGAGGGCTGGGGTGGGACCCAACGCTGGCCACACTGTGGTTTTTGAGGGAAAAACCTACAAGCTGAGGATGCTGCCCAGCGCCTTCACCTATCCTGACTGCCGTCTTTTGATAGGACCTGGAGTTCTGGTTAATCCAGAAATTCTTCTTCAAGAGATACAGGACACTGGAGCTCAAGGCAGAGTCGGAATAGACCCGCAATGCGCCATAATTGAACCCAAACACATGGAAGCGGACAAAAAGGGATACTTGGCGAAGGAAATCAAGTCCACCGGCTCAGGGTCAGGTCCATGCAACGCTGACCGCGTGATGCGTGTCGCCAAGTTGGCGCGCGACTTTCCTGAGCTTCAAAAGTTCTTGGTGGATGTTCCCTTAGAGGTGAACACTGCCATCGGTGATGGAAAGAATGTTCTTGTCGAAGGCACTCAGGGAACATACCTTTCTCTTTTTCATGGTACATACCCATACTGCACCTCTAAGGACGTGTGCGCCGCCGCTGCATGTTCAGATGTTGGAGTTGGTCCGACAAACGTTGACGACGTTATTGTTGTGTTTAAGGCTTACAATACGCGGGTTGGAGGTGGACCACTTCCGGGCGAGCTTCCGTGGGAGGAGGCTGAACGTAGAGGATGGGCTGAAATCGCTACTGTGACGGGAAGAAGGAGAAGAGCAGCGCCCTTCGATTTTGATTTGGCGAAGAGGGCGGTTATGTTGAATGGCGCCACTCAGACTGCTGTAACCAAGATTGACATACTGTTTCCTGAATGCAAGGGCGCCAAGTCTTATGGTGAGCTGTCTATGGAGGCAAAAGCTTTCGTCGAGAACATTGAAAAGCAGCTTAAAGTGCCTGTTACGTTGATTGGCACCGGTCCGGGCACGATGGAAGTAGTGGATAGACGAGAAGAACTGAAGAAATGAACCAAGACTTTCTCACATTCGGTTACGCAGTAGTTAATGTTAGGTTTGCCTCAACACTTATTAACTGAGTGAAAAAAGTTACACTCGGTCGATGTACACTGTGCCGATAAGCGAATCTGGATTTCTGGTGTTGCACCGTTTGGGGGTGACCCTGTGACTAGCTTGGATGATTTGGGGTTCCATAAGGGATCAATTGGAGAGACAATAGTTTCTACTTACGATGCGGATGGGCAACCGAACGCTGCGCCCATGGGCATTGTGATAGAGAGTAATGAGCGGTTACTGATTAGACCGTATATTTCGTCTCTGACTTACAGAAATCTTCAAGCAAAGAGATGCGCAGTTGTAAACGTGACTTCTGACCCAGAATTGTTTTACCTGACAGCCTTCAAAGAGGCAAACCCTGACGGAAACCTGTCCCCTGAACTGTTCGAAAAGGCAGAAACTGTTGATGCTCCAAGACTGCGGGCAGCAGATGCAATCGTTGAAGGGTCGGTTACTGAAACAGGTTCCTTTAGCAGTGAAAGAGCCGAGGTTTTGTGCAATGTCCAACTTGTCAACGCCTCAGAGAGGCTGCCCAAAGTTTATTGCCGTGCTCAGTTCGCAACCATTGAGGCAATCATACATGCAACCCGCATTAAGCCCTTTTTGAGGGGAGATGAAAAAGAGCAAAAGCGTGCTTTTAGGCTGATGGAGTTGGTTGATGTCTGCCAAGATGTTGTGAACCGCACAGCTCCTAACTCTCATTACTCCGTAATCATGGCGGATTTAACTCAGAGAATCCAATTGTGGAGGAAGGAAAGTGAAAGTTTACGTTAAAACTCCGGCGCGGCTCCATTTTGGATTAATAGACATGAACGGCGACATGGGACGCTTCTATGGAGGCTTAGGCGTAGCCATAGACCGCCCAAACGTTATTCTTGAGGCACAAACTTCCGAAAGTTTCTCTGTCACAGGCGAAAAAACCGAGCTGGCAACGTCGCTTGCTAAACGGTTCCTTGAAACTTACCACATAAACGCTGGCGTCAGCATCCATGTTGAACAGTCGATTCCTGAACATGCAGGGTTAGGCTCTGGCACACAGCTGGCTTTGGCTGTAGCCTCAGCTCTGGCAAAACTGTTTCATTTGAAGGCTTCAATTCAGGAGCTCTCCCTCTCCATGGGAAGAGTGAAAAGAACGGGTGTTGGCACAGCAGTTTTTGACATGGGCGGATTTGTTGTTGATGGAGGAAAAAAGATGAAAAAAGGCTCCATTGTTTCAGAAAGCTTTCCGCCACTGATTTTCCGTCAACCCTTTCCCGAAGAGTGGAAGTTTGTTGTTGCGGTTCCAGACGTCAAAAGGGGGTTAGCGAAGACTGAAGAAAAGAATGCGTTCGGTCAGATGCCGCCGATGCCCGCTGAAACTGCTGGCAGACTGTGCAGGTTAACAATGAAGCTTCTTCCTGCACTATTGGACCGTGACATCGGAAGCTTTGGGGATGCCTTAACCCAGATTCAGGTGGTCATCGGCGGATACTTCGCTGAGGTTCAGGGAGGAACGTTCTCCAGTTCAGCAGCCGCAGAGACTATACTTTTCATGAAAAAACGTGGCGCCTACGGTGTGGGGCAGAGCTCTTGGGGACCCGCAGTTTACGGGTTAACTCAAGGCGAAACACAGGCAAAACAAGTCCGAGCAGAAGTTGAAGCATTCCTTCAGGACAGGGATGGGGGACAGGTTTTCGTTGCTAACGCAAATAACAGAGGAGCAACCATAAAACAGGTTTGAAGCTGGAATCTTTGCGGAGGAAATGGCGAAACATGGCTGTGCAAGTCGCTTGGGTGATAACAGGTGCAGGTCACTTCTTGAAAGAAACCTTTGATGTCATGAGTCAACTGGTCAGAGGCAACAAGATTACAGTTACAACCTACCTGTCTTCAGCTGGAGAACAGGTGGTGAAGATGTACGGGTTGTGGAGCAAGCTTGAGCAGATATCTCCGGGAGGTTATCTTCAGGAGATTTTGACCGAAAACAAAGAGGACCCAGGTTTTTCTCATGCGGGACGATTCGCATTGGACCTGTATCAGGCGCTTATTGTTTCGCCTGCGAGCGGAAACACTGTTGCCAAGATTGTGTGCGGTATAGCTGACACTCTGGCGACGAATGCTGTGGCTCAAGCGCAGAAGGGGGAGGTTCCAGTTTGTGTTGTGCCCACAGACCAGAAGGAAGGTTTCTTTGAAACTACGTTGCCTTACCGTGTTGACCGAAGAGAATGTAGGTTATGTGACACGTGTCCTGTTGTGGATGTGTGTCCTTATTCTGCCTTTAAAATTGTGGATGATATTCCAAGGATAGATTCCCTTTTGTGTCAAGGTTGTGGATTTTGCGTAGCCGCTTGTCCATTTGGCGCTGTTAAGTATGGGGAGAAAAAGAAGCTGCTGATTAGAAGCGTTGACGTCCAGAATGTTAAGAAGCTCAGGTCTATGGATAACGTGACCGTTTTGGAGCATCCGCAACAGATAGAAGACATAATCAAGAAGCTATAAACCAGAAGTCGGTGTCAAAAAGTTGAAGGTGCTATTAGTAACTGGTTTGCTCGCAGAGGACATCGTGAAACGTTATGCTCAACAAAGCAGCTTCGAAACTGAAGTTCTGACATTACCTGTTCAGGTTGCCGCGTTACTGAAAATGCCAAACATCGCAAGAGAGCTTAAAAAGCAGGGCATTCACGGCGTTGACGTTGTTTTGGTTCCGGGACTAATCCGCGGAGACACCTCAGTTATCGCAGACGCCACGGGAATTCCAACCTTCAAGGGTCCAAGATACGCTGCTGACCTGCCCACCGTTCTGGATGCCCTAGACAAAGTTAAGCTCTCAACAGTGACACCTGCATGCGACCTGCTCAGAGAGGAGCTTCAGCGAAAGGCGCTGCAGGAGTTGGAGCTGGTGGAGAAAAACCGGGAAAGTTTGCTACAGAATCCAGGCAACATAACCATCAAAGATTTGGCTTTTGGCAAAGATTTTCCCATGCGCGTTATGGCAGAAATCGTTGACGCTCCGCTGATGCCATCTGACGAAATTCAGCGGTTGGCTAAGCGTTACGTGAAGCAGGGAGCCGCAATTATCGATGTTGGCATGATTGCAGGCGAATCTAGACCCAGTGATGCGAGACGCGCTGTTGAAGCCGTTAAAGCTGCCGTGAACGTGCCTGTCAGCATCGATACGCTTGATCCAGTTGAAGCTAGAGAAGCCGTTTCCGCTGGCGCTGATTTGATACTGAGTGTAGACGCTGGAAACGTTGAAGAGATGGTGTCTTTCGCCTCTGACGTGGCTGTGGTGTGTATTCCAACGAATCAGCGAGAGGGATATTTCCCCAAAAAGGTTAACGAACGGGTGAAGTTCTTGGAGGAGATTATAGGAAAAGCCAGAGAGTTGGGAATAATCAGAATTTTGGCTGATTTGGTTATCGAGCCCTCAAATGTTTTGAGGTCTTTTGTTGCGTTTCGTGAGTTTGCGGAGAGGAATCCTGATGTTCCGCTGTTTTTGGGTTCAAGCAACTTCACGGAGTTGATAGACGCTGATTCTGTGGGAGTAAACGCTGTGCTTGCCTGTTTATCGTCTGAGGTGGGTGCAAGTGTCTTGTTGGCTACGGAGAAGAGCCCCAAGGCAAAGGGAACCGTCCGAGAGTTAGTCACCGCATCTAAGATGATGTTTTTGGCGAAAAAGAGGGGCTCTGTTCCTAAAGACCTGGGGTTAGACCTTCTTGTGCTGAAAGATAAGCGGTTGCGAGTAGAACCTTACAACAGGGAGATAGAATCTGAGGCACCTATTATACTTGCAACCGAAAATCTTGAGCCCGAAGTTATGGATGAAAAGGGGCTCTTCAAAATCTCCGTAGACCACAATAACGGAACCATCGTTGCAATTCACATTTCCGACAGCCAACATGATAAACCAAGCGTGATAATTAAAGGCGAAACTGCCGAGAACATATTCTCCAAAATCGAGGAAATGAACTTGATAACAAGGCTTGACCACGCCGCCTATCTGGGGCGTGAACTGGCAAAGGCTGAGATCGCACTAAAAACAGGGAAAGAGTATATTCAGGACAGTCAACTGTTTAAAAACTGAAGAAATTTTTGAGGATTCTTAGTAGTGGTGTGCCAATTATTGTCCCCAAGACAACTAAAGCTGCCCGCTCTATTGGGTATAAGAAGAATATGCTTGCCCATATGTCGGGGTATCCTTCAACAGGTATTCCGCCGATAGGTTGAGCCATTATTGTTTCGAAAAGCAGGTTTCCCGTCAGATGCTGCATCATAGTTCCGATGAAAAACAGGATTGCTATTGCAGTTGCAGCTTTCGTTGCTGTAGGCGTGCTGACCCATTCGACTGCTTTGCGCCCCAGAGGTGAAATAAGCACTAGAAGTGCTATTATGTGCAGCCAAGCGAATGGAAGTGGAATCGTGATGTCACTTAGGGGGACGTTAACGAACACGCTTGTGTTGGGGTGCAGAAAGAAGGCTACAAGCAGAACAATGTTTAATGCGATTACAGGGAACCATTTTCGTTTAATGAGCAGCCCTAAAGAAACAGCGGCTACTGTTGCTGGAAGGAAGTCCAGACCCAAGAAGACTGGCGGTTTTCCGAAAAAGGCTATCAATGAGCCGATTATTATGCTTAAGCCGCCGATGTATGGTCCCAAGATTAGTCCATAAAGGGGGGCGATGATGTCTGATAGCGAGAATGAGGCTCCTGAGGCGCCTATCATTGGCACTGTAGGTATTATCCTGAGTACAGCGTATAGGGCAGTGAATATTGACATTATTGCTATTAGTTTGGTTTTTGGGGCATTTTTTGTTATGTTAAACATGTTTGGTCGCCTTCGGATTTACTTTTGTGTCGCGGTGTAGTTTTTTACACAGCGTATAATTAAGCTTTTCCCTGTTAAACGTGCTCACAATTGAACACAAACGCGCCCTACACTAACCCAAACCTATTCACGCGATGAGGCTCTCTAAATTCTATGCCATCTGCCAAGAGGACAAGGAAAAACTTGGAATAAATTGAATCTAGACAGAAAGAGGTTGATTGAGCAAAAGGAGTTTGTATTAATGTGCCTAATCATCGTTTTATGCGTATATATAGCAAAATCTTTTTTAATGTGCATATGCTCCTATCTCAGATTCTACATAAGAGACGTTTATGGGAAGAATAAAAAATGAAGAATGAAATTATCCGTAAGGAAGACCTTAACCCCAAGGACTATCTTATGGAAGTAAAAGCACCCATGGTAGCCAAGAAAATCCAGCCTGGACAATTTGTGGTTCTCATGACCCACCCGAAGGGAGAGAGAATACCCATGTCTGTACAAAAGGCTGAGAACGGCAACGTCACCATGTTCATAAGGAAACTGGGAAAAACCAGTGTCGAACTTTACAACTACAAAGTAGGAGACCACTTCGAGAATGTGATCGGCCCTATGGGCAACGCGGTTGAAGTAAAAAAGTATGGCAACGTTGCGGTCTGTTCGGATCTAGTTTGTGGTCACGCAGAAAACTATGCGTTATGTAAGGCACTAAGCCAAGTAGAAGGAAACCACGTTATTTCGATGCAGACCTTCCCCTCAAAAGATGAAGTGTACTTGGAAGAAGAATTGAGAGGAGTAAGCGACGAATACTATATAACGATTGAAGATGGCTCCTACGGAATAAAAGGCCATTACCGGGACATTCTGAAAAAGCTGATTGAACAAGGCAAAATTGACATGGTTTTCGCTGGAGGGCATATGGACGGCTATATACCTCTGGCAGAACTCACTAAAGCCTATAATGTGCCCGCAATGGTCACTTTACGTCCCATCATGGTCGACGCAACTGGAATGTGCGGATCGTGCCGCGTGTTCATTGATGGAGAAATGAAACTAGCATGCATCGACGGTCCGATGTTTGACGCCCATAAGGTAAACTTCAAGGAGCTCTTAAACCGGGTGAAACTGTTCAAAAAACAGGAAGAAATTGCCGCAGAGAACTACAATAAAACGGGGTGAAGAAGATGGTGAAACTAATAAAAAATCGGGTGCCAATGCCAGAGCTTTCTGTCGAAGAGAGAACTAAAACGTTCGATGCGGTTCCTTTAGGCTACAGTAAAGAGCAGGCAATGAGTGAAGCAAAACGTTGCCTTCAATGCAAGGATTCTCCCTGCACAAAAAATTGTCCAGTTAATGTAGATGTGAGCGGATTCATAAAAGAACTGGCGGAAGGAAACTTCAGGGAGGCCTTCTTGAAGATTAAACAGGATAATCCTATTCCAGCAATCGCTGGCCGCGTTTGCCCACAAGAGAGCCAGTGTGAAGGGGCATGCACTATAGGAAAAGTGGGAGACCCCATAAACATAGGCAAATTAGAGTCATTTCTTGGAGACTGGGCTATGGAAAATGGAGTAAGAGAAGATTTTGCAATCAAGGAGAACGACAAAAAAGTTGCTATAATTGGTTCAGGCCCAAGCGGTATTAGCTGTGCGGTGGATTTAAGAAAATACGGCTACAAGGTAACCATATTCGAGGCGCTTCACAAGGCTGGCGGAGTACTCCAATATGGGATTCCCGAGTTCAGGTTGCCCAAAAAAGTTGTGGATGAGGAACTGAAATATCTGAAAGAAATTGGAGTGGACATACGGCTTAACCACATTGTAGGCCAGAACGTGTCATTCGACGAATTAAAGAATGAGTATGACGCAATTTACATTGGCACAGGCGCAGGGGCTCCTTTCTTTGTGGGCATAGAAGGTGAAGAACTCAACGGAGTCTACTCAGCCAACGAATTCCTGATTAGAACAAACTTGATGAAGGCTTACAATTTTCCAGAATATGATACGCCTCTGGTAGTTGGAAAAAGGGTGGGAGTAATCGGCGCCGGCAATGTTGCAATGGACTCTGCTAGAAGTGCACGAAGGATGGGAGCTGAGGTGTACATTCTTTATAGGCGAACTAAAGAAAATTCGCCAGCGAGAGAGGAAGAGCTACGTCACGCTCTGGAAGAGGGCATCCATTTCGTGGAGTTGGTTGCGCCAACGAAAATAATTGGAGAAAACGGCTGGGTCACAGGGATTGAACTGGTGAAAATGAAGCTGGGAGAACCGGATAAAAGCGGGAGACCAAGACCAGAGGAGATAAAGGGAAGCGAGTTCATCATGGAGTTAGACACTGTTGTGGAGGCTATCGGTACAACACCTAACAGGCTGTTTCTAAGAACTGTACCAGAATTGAAGACCACATCACGGGGAATAATTGAAGTTGACGAGAACTTGGAGAATATTGAGGGCGTCTATGCTGGCGGCGACGCCATAAGCGGTGGAGCAACAGTTATTCAGGCACTGGGAGAAGGAAGAAAAGCAGCCAAATCAGTACACAATTACTTATCCTCGCGCTAAATTGGAAAAACAATACAATGGTACATCCAAGAGGTAGCCAGTTACCGTTTTAAGAAAGAAGGGAAACTGAAACATAAAACAAAGTAAGATGGTTTTTCTGTTATTTATTGCTGGTGTCTTGGCAGCTCTGGCTTTTCTCTGTTCCATTGTTTATAGTCGATGTCTACTTTCTCAAGAGGGAAGACCGGCTTGATATTGGAGAGTTTTGTGATAGTTACAAAAAAATACATGGAGAGGAACCAAGAATGAATGTAATTCAGAGAATCATGCAAAAACTGCGTGCACGCGCTGATTTTATGAAACATAAACATGAGGAGTGCGCTAACTTTGAGGATGGGCGTTGCAAATTTTATCATATTAAGGTGAACCCTAAAACAAGCGCTTGTCCACATTTCAAAGCTAAGAAGAAAGAAGAAACCAAAAACGCCGACAACACAGCTGAGGATAACTAGATGGAAATATGTCACCTGTTTAATTGAACCTTTTGAGTTGTTGTCTCAGAACACCACATAGTAAGATTAATAGGTCAGCTTTTCTTCTAGCATGCTAGTTCACATTACCAAACTGTAGGGACATCCCTTTCATAGTGTGACAAAAATGTTGATAGAACTTTAGGAGAGAAAGAACAATGGGAAAGATAGTGATTGCCTACAAAATTCTTCCGTCTGAATCGACAGTTGACCTTGAAGTTTTGAAAGAAAAAATCGAGAAGCAACTAGCAGATACTGTTTCCAATCAACGTTTCGCTGAAGAGCCCATAGCTTTTGGTCTCTCTGCACTGAAAGTAACCTTGGTTCTGCCTGAAAAAGACGGAATTTTGGAAGAAATAGAGAAACGAATAACGGAAATTGAGGAAGTCGGCCAAATACATACATTAGGAGTAACCAGACTTTAAGGTTCGTCAAAGTTTATCAAAGTTTATATATGAATAGCATCCTTCGAAAAACGTGGAACCTCACGATCACACATAAAGGAAGGAAAGCAGATGAGCGAAGTGCAGCTTAGAGTGGAAGACGCTAGACAACGTGACGTTTACCGAGGAATCGCCAGAATCGACCAGCAGACCATGCAAAAACTTGGCATCTCAGCGGGCGACGTAATCGAAATCATTGGAAAAAGAGGCACCGCCGCCATAGCTTGGCCAGCGTACTCTGAAGACCAAAACAGAGAAATCATCCGAATCGACGGATTCACCCGCAAAAACGCGGGAGTGGCAATGCACGAACTAGTTGCAATTCGCCCAGCACAGGTAACCAACGCCTCAACCGTGGTTCTGGCTCCCATAGACATGAAACTGAACGTGGATGAAGACTTCACAAACTTCGTGAAGAACAGACTTATGGAAAGAACCTTTGTGGAGGGAGACACCACCCTCGTCATGATGCTAGGCCACGCTATACCATTCAGAGTAACTAAATCTCGTCCTCACGGAATCGTGAGAATCGGCCACGGCACAACCGTTCAGATAATGGCTGAACCCGCTCCTGAAACCAAAGGCGTGCCCCGCACCACCTATGAGGATATAGGAGGACTCCACGAGGAGATTCAGCGGATTCGAGAGATGGTTGAACTGCCGCTAAGGCACCCAGAACTCTTCCAAAGGCTGGGGATAGACCCCCCAAAAGGAGTGCTGCTGCATGGTCCGCCTGGATGCGGAAAAACCCTTCTAGCTCGGGCAGTTGCGAATGAATCAGAGGCGAACTTTTACTCTATAAACGGTCCAGAGATAATGAGCAAGTTTTACGGCGAGTCAGAGGCTAGGCTCCGTGAGATGTTCCAGCAGGCTCAGAAGAACGCACCCAGCATCGTCTTCATCGACGAGCTTGACGCCATCGCGCCTAAAAGAGAAGAGGTGACTGGAGAGGTGGAGAGACGGGTTGTGGCTCAGCTTCTCGCTTTGATGGATGGACTTTCAGGGAGAGGATACCTCATAGTTATAGGCGCCACAAACAGACCTGAAGCCCTTGACCCAGCTTTGAGACGACCTGGACGTTTCGACAGGGAAATCGAGATTGGAGTACCCGACAAAAAGGGGCGATACGAAATAATGCAGATTCACACCAGGGGAATGCCCCTGAAAGCCGATGTTGACTTGGAGAAGCTCTCCAAAGTGACTCACGGTTACACAGGAGCAGACTTGTCCGCGCTGAGCCGAGAAACCGCAATGAAAGCGTTGCGCAGATACCTGCCAGAAATAAACCTAGAGGAAGAGCGTATCCCCCCCAGCGTTCTGGAGAAAATGGAGGTTCGAATGGAAGACTTCCTGAACGCCTACCGGGAGATCACGCCGACAGCGATGAGAGAAGTGTACATAGAAGTGCCTAGTGTTCGATGGGTGGACATAGGTGGTTTGGAAGAGGTGAAAGAGGATCTTATAGAGGCTGTGGAGTGGCCCCTCAAGAACCCAGACGTTTTCACTCAAATGGGTATACGTCCCCCAAAGGGTATTCTGCTTTATGGACCTCCGGGGTGTGGAAAGACCTTGCTTGCTAGGGCAGTGGCTACAGAAAGCGAGGCAAACTTCATAACCATAAAGGGTCCGGAAGTCTTTTCTAAGTGGGTAGGCGAATCGGAGAAGGCTATCCGCGAGGTTTTCAGGAAAGCGAGGATGGCTTCGCCGTCTGTGATATTCTTTGACGAATTTGAGTCTTTGGTTCCTGGAAGAGGGATGGGTTACGCTGACAGTGGAGTCACAGAGCGGGTTATCAGCCAACTTCTAACAGAGATGGATGGGCTCGTCTCTTTGGAGGATGTGGTTATAATCGCTGCGACAAACAGGCCGGACATAATTGACCCAGCAATTCTTCGACCGGGAAGGTTTGACCGTCTGATTTACGTTCCGGAGCCCGACGACGTGAGTAGGCTGGCAATCTTCAAAATCTACACTAAGAATATGCCGCTGGCAAAAGATGTGGACTTGGCACAGTTAGTTACCTTAACAAAGAAGTATTCTGGAGCGGACATTGAGGCGCTTTGTAGAGAGGCTGGGCTGTATGCCCTTCGGAGGGACATAAAAGCCAAGGAAGTTACTGTCGATGACTTCAGAAAAGCCGCCGAAAAGATTGGACCCTCTATAATGCCTAATATGGAGAGTTGGTACAAGGGATTCATGAAGCATGTTCGACAGTTGAAGAAGCCCACAACGCCTGTGGCGTAGTAGCATATTTCAGGAGTAAAGAAAAATGACGATGAAAAATTGGAAATCTCATCCTCTTTATACGCAGATAAAGGAGTTTCTGGAAAGGAAGGGGCCAATGACTGATGTTGAGTTGTATGATTTGGTGAAGGAAAGTCATGAAGGCGTAGGATTCAGCGAACTGAACAAGACTCTGATGAGGATGGAAATTAAAGGAATAATATATGTGTCAACACCCACCAAAGGGAAAAGAAGAGTTCAATTAACTGGATCGAGGCAATAATGGCCCTCTAGCCCTCTTCATGGGTTACTCCTTAACCAAATATCCGGTGGCGCAGAACTTTGGGTGTAAATTTGAGAGTGTTGATTCCTAAAACAAAGGTTGATTTCAGGAGTCTGAGCGGAAAGTCTGTAGCCATCGACGCATACAATGCCCTTTACCAGTTTCTGGCAATAATCCGCCAGCCAGACGGCACACCACTGAAAGACAGGTCAGGCAGGATAACCAGTCATCTGAGCGGCTTATTCTATCGAACAGCTAATTTGGTGGAGATGGGAATCAAGGTTGCCTACGTTTTTGATGGGGTTCCACCGGCACTCAAGGAGGTGGAGATTAAGCGCCGAGCCAAAGTCAAGGCGGAGGCTCTTGTCAAGTATGAACGTGCCTTGAAGGAGGGGAAAGTGGAGGAGGCTCGAAGTTACGCTCAGATGACTTCTAAGCTCAAGGATTACATGGCTGAGGATTCGAAGCGGCTTCTCACCGAGTTGGGTGTGCCATGGATTCAGGCGCCGTCTGAAGGCGAAGCCCAAGCTGCTTACTTAACAAGGAAAGGAGACGCTGACTACTGTGGCAGCCAAGACTATGACAGTCTTCTCTTCGGCGCAACTGATCTTGTGAGAAACGTGACAATAAGCGGCAGGCGTAAGATTCCGCGAAAGAATGTTTACGTTGAGGTGGTGCCGGAGATTATTAAACTAGATCAGGTTCTCAAAGAGCTGGAAATCACTCGTGAGCAGCTCATCGATGTTGCCATGCTGGTGGGGACAGACTTCAATCCTGATGGCGTGAAGGGTGTGGGACCGAAGACTGCGCTGAAGCTGATAAAGAAGCATGGAAGCGTCGAGGATGCTGTGATGGAGCTGGAAGACGCTGAGCTTCCTGTTGAGCCGAAGAGAATAAGGGAAATCTTTCTTAACCCAAAAGTTACGGACGACTATAAGCTAGAGTGGAAAGCGCCTAACATCGATGGCGTGGTAGAGTTTCTTTGTCGTGAAAGAGACTTTTCCGAGGATAGAGTGCGCAAAGCTCTCGATAAGATGACTGAGGGAATAAAAGAGGCAAAAAGCAAAACAACTCTTGAGTCATGGTTCTGCTAGAGCGTGTTTACGGTTCGAAGCCATGCTTGCCGATTAGAGGCACGAAGGCGACCCCTCCCAAGTCTTCCTCAACTGTTTTTCCGTCCTTTTTTCTGACGCGAACCAAGGTTTGGTAGAACTGGACGCCTCCCACAGGAACGAGAAGGATTCCCCCGTTTTCTAGCTGTTCAACCAGTGGTTTGGGCACTTCTGGACCAGCTGCAGCAACTAGGATACGGTCGTATGGAGCCTCTTCTGGGTACCCCAATGTTCCGTCATGGTGGATTACGGTGACTCTGTCTCCATAACCTGTCTTCCTGATGTTTTCTTTGGCGAATGCTGCTAACTCGGCTATTCGTTCTATTGTGTAGACATGTCCCCACTCTTCCTTAGGCGCGTCTGAGGGAGCCACTATCTCGGCTATTGTGGCGGCGTGCCAGCCTGAACCTGCACCCACCTCTAGGACTTTATGTCCCACTTCCAGCTCAAGGGCTTCATCCATTATGGATACCATGTGAGGCGCGGAGGCTGTTTGCCCCGAACCTATAGGAAGCGGACAGTCAGTTGCTGCACTAGCTTTCACGTTTTCGGGAAGAAACGGTTCCCGAGGCACCCGACGCAACGCCCAGATAACATTAGGCGACCGAAGAATACCGCCTCTAACCAGTTTCTGAACAAGTTCCTCCCACTTCTGCTGAATCATCCTTCACCCCACAGTAATATAGGAGAAGACATGTCTTAAAGTTTAATCCCTAAATGACTTCGGTATGGATAGGCGGATTAGTAACCCTCAGAGTTGCAGTGCTTCCAGCAATAAGAAAAGGCAAACAGCAAAGCGTTGATTCTGTGAACTTTCTTTCAATGTTCTCAGCCACAATTTTTGTTCTAGGAAGACCAAAAATGGTGATCGCAGGTATGATGTGCATTTACATTAAGCAATAGACAACGAAGATTTGCTGGTCAAGGGAGGGAAAAATGCTTTAATTCGCGCATGTTTTCAGTGTTTATGTTGACAGAGATGAGAAAAGAACAAAAAGATGGCTTAAATGTGGAAAAAGTTTTCGACGCTTTTGCTGAAAGATATGACGCGTGGTATGATGAGCCTTTTGGAAGGTCAGCTTTCAACTTAGAGAAGGCTTGTATAGAGTCGCTGTGCAAAAATTTAGAACATCCTTTTCTTGAGGTAGGCGTGGGCACGGGAAGATTTGCTCAAGCATTAAAGATAGAATATGGAATCGACGTTTCCGGCGGAGTGCTGAAAGTTGCGAAGCAAAAAGGAGTAACGACCATTAAAGGTGATGGGGAGAGGCTTCCATTTGTGGGTTCGTTTTTCGGCGCAGTTTTCCTCTTTGTAACCTTATGTTTCGTGGAGGAGCCGTTAAAAGTTTTGAAAGAAGCTTCAAGAGTATTGAAGGAAGATGGCGCAGTTATTCTGGGTTTAATATTGAAGGAGAGCCCTTGGGCACGCTTCTACACGAAAAAAGGTGACGCAGACAATGTGTTTTATAGAATTGCGAAGTTTTACAGTTTGGAAGAGCTAAAAGCGTTTGCGGAAAAAGCGGGACTTAAGATTTCGGAGATAAGCTCCACAATGTTTCAGGCTCCAACTGAAGATCCACTTCATTTTGAGCCCCCAAAAAGCGGCTACTTTGAGGAAGCAGGGTTTGTAGCCTTGAAACTCGAAAAAACGAAGCCCGAACAGTCGAGCTGATCTCTGAATGGACATCCACTATACCGTTTGCTGGTTACTCATATCATATCTTTGTATCTTTCTTTCCAGAGTTCCATCTCGGTTTTCCCTAAGGGTGCAGGTTTGACATTCTGCGGCAGCACCGATTGTACCAGACCAGTGTTTTCTAGCAGAGAATACTTGCTTCTATCGATTTTGATGCCCTGCAAAAGATTCAGCAGCAGTTCATGTGCTTGGTTTATGACCATCATTTTGTTTTTGTATTCTTCCCGTTTGTTTGGGTTTCCTTTATCTTCAGGATGCTTATCAGGATGGTACTGAAGTATTCTGTTTCTATACGAGGCTTTAACGTCATGTTCGATAAGGTACCTCAAGTTAAGTATCTGTAACGCCCTTTCCTTTAGCGAATCTTCTCTTGTAACTGTCGGCTTACTTGACATAAGAACACCCATTTTGTCTATTATATTTAAACATGTGCTTATGCACGCAAATGCTCCCTACGCGCACCTCCCTCAAACATAATTTATTCACACGAACTTTACGCATATTAGGAGCCTAATAGCAGTGTATTGTTGAAAACAGTCCTTTTTCAGAAATCCCCAACACCACAAAAACTTGGTATCCAAAGTTCACACGCACATTAGTACACTAAAAATTTTTGGATATATTTTATAATGTGGTTCTCTTTTGGATAGACATTGTCACAAGTTTCAGATGAGGTATATTGATGATCATAAAATGTTTCACGGTTGGGTGGCTTTCCACGAACTGTTACGCGGTAGGCTGCGAAGAAACCAGAGAAGCGGCTATTATTGACCCAGGCATGGACAGCGAAACAGAGACTGAATCGATTCTGGATTTCATAAAACAAAACAGTTTACACATCAAATACATCATCAACACCCACGGTCACCCCGACCACGTAGCAGGAAACGCCATAATAAAAAAGGCAACGGGCGCCCCCATCCTCATCCACGAAAGCAACTCTGAGCGTGTGCAAGCCGACAGGAAACTCTGTGACGGAGACATAATACATGTAGGCGTCCTCAAGCTGGTGGTTCTCCACACCCCGGGGCACACACCAGACGGCATATCCCTCTTAGGCGACAGCGTCGTTTTCACGGGGGACGCTCTCTTCGCATGTTCGGTGGGCAGAACAGACTTTGCTGGCGGATCCTACGAGGAGCTGATGCAGTCGATAAAAACCAAACTTTTGCCTCTGCCAGACAGCGTCAAGGTATATCCGGGTCATGGACCATCTACGACTATAGGAGACGAAAAACGACACAATCCCTTCCTGCAGAGGTAACCAACAGTGCCGAGGAAAAGCCATGGAGATTAAGCTGGACAGGTCAAAGGTTCCATTCAGCTTAGAGCACACCTTAAATTGTGGTCAGCTCTTCCGATGGCAGAAACTGGGTGACTGGTGGTATGGCGTCGTTGCAGACAGAGTTGTCAAGATAAAGCAATGCGGCGAACAGCTGACTTTTCAGGTTTATCCAGAAAGTACACATCAAGGCTTTGTCGAGAAGTACCTGAGATTAGACGATGACTTGCCCTCTATCATGTCCGAAATAAGCAAAGATGAGCACATGAGAAAAGCAGTCAACCTTTTCTGTGGACTGCGAATAGTCAGGCAAGAGCCGTGGGAGTGCCTCGTCTCCTACATCTGCGCCACATACAAGAGCATACCCGCCATCAAAAAAATGGTCAACAGCATCTCCAAATGTTTCGGAAAAAGGTTAACCGTTGACGACATCGACTTCTACACCTTTCCGAAGCCAAGCGACCTAGTTCAAGTCTGCCCCAAAGACCTGCGAAGCTGCGGGTTAGGATTCAGGGCTGAACGGGTCTTAGAAACCGCAAGACTGATTGACAGCGGAGAAATCTCCCTAGACTCTTTGAGGAACAGGAGTTACTTTGATGCTAAATGGAAACTGTTGACGTTACCGGGGGTTGGACAAAAAGTTGCTGACTGCGTTCTTCTCTTCTCACTAGAGAAAGCTGAGGCGTTTCCTATAGATGTGTGGATGAAACGGGCAGCCACAACCCTCTACGCAAAACACTTCGACCCCACTTTCATCAAACGGGTTGCCAGCAAAAGCTCACTCACGCCAAAAGAATATGAGCTGATAGGCTCCTTTGGAAGAGAATACTTCGGAAGATACGCTGGTTACGCGCAGGAATACCTCTTTCATTTCCTGAGAACACAACAGCAACACTAACATTTTTCGATGCAGTTACCCTTTTACGACCCCCAACGGAACCAACCGAACAACGCGGGTTGCAATCCCAGCTTTATCACTCACTTCCACAACATTATCCACATTCTTGTATGCAGGATCAGCCTCTTCAGCCAAAACAACAGAACTCGCTGCTCTGACAACAATTCCTCTGCTTTCCAACGCCTGCTTCACGTCTCCGCCCCAGAACCTGCGCTTAGCAGCCGATCTGCTCAGCATGCGTCCAGCCCCGTGAGCCGTGGAACCAAAAGAAAGCTCCATAGCCTTATGCGTACCCACCAGCAGCCACGAAGCCGTGCCCATGCTTCCCGGAATGATGACCGGCTGCCCAACGGATCGGTAATCAGCTGGAACATCCTTGTGTTCAGGCGGAAAACAGCGTGTCGCCCCTTTCCGGTGCGTAAAAACTTTGACTCGTTTCCCATCTACGGTGTGCTCCTCGACTTTTGCGATGTTATGGGCAACATCGTAGACCAAATCTAAGCCAAAATCTTCTGCTGACCTCTTGAAAACCTCCTCGAAGCTCTGGCGAACCCAATGGGTGATGACTTGTCGATTAACGAAGGCATAGTTGACGGCACATGCCATAGCCTGATAATAGTCCTGTGCCTCATCGCTTGTGGATGGTGCGCAGGCAAGCTCTCGGTCAGGTATGGAGATGTTGTATTTTTGGACGGCACGCTCCATAACCCTGAGATAGTCCGAGCAGGTCTGATGTCCAAATCCTCTAGAGCCGGTGTGAATCAGAACTGTGACCTGACCTTCATGAGTGACGCCGAAGGTTTTAGCTACCTTTTTGTCGTAGATTTTGTCTACCTTTCCGATTTCTAGGAAGTGGTTTCCCGAGCCTAGGGTGCCGCTTTGAGGAAGCCCTCTCTGTTTGGCTCTGGACGAAACCTTGTCAGGATTGGCGCCTTCCATATGTCCCCCTTCCTCGCAGTGCTCCGCATCCTCGGGTCGAGCCAAACCCTTTTTCACTGCCCAAGGTATGCCCTCAGTGATTAACTGCTCAAGTTCATGCATGCTCAGTCGGAAGTCTTTGCGGCTGCTGCCGAGTCCGCTGGGAACGTTCCTGAATATGGCGGTGGTGAGGGCGGCAAGGTATGGTCTAACATCGCTTTCAGAAAGGTTTGTGGTTAAAAGACGGACTCCGCAGTTGATGTCGTAGCCCACTCCCCCTGGGCTTATCACTCCCTCTTCATAGTCTGTAGCAGCGACGCCTCCGATGGGAAAACCGTAGCCCTCATGTCCGTCGGGTAATGTAATCGAATACTTGTAAATGCCTGGTAGATGGGCAACGTTGACGCACTGATCAAGTGTCCGATCAGTCTTAATCTTTTCAACAAGTTGTTCGTCGGCAAAGACCATGCCAGGAACGCGCATACCTGATTTGTAGCTTTTGGGTATGCGCCAGCTATAATCATCAATCTTCTCTAGGGGAACTGATGATGCCCCCTCTCGAAAGTTTCTTTGCCTGTCCATAAAACCACCTTTCAGTAAAGACTTGCAGCTGGGAACTTATAAATTATGGGTGGCATGCCGTATGCCCTGTACACTTTTTCATTTTCAACTTGATGCGAGATTTCTGTTTTAGCACATCACAGTTTATGTATCAAAACCGCAATGTTTAAGAACCGCTTCCCTTCATTGAGCATGTAAATCGGATGTAGATGAAATGTCAGATGAAGAACCTTCTGAAAGCAAAGAGCTGGTAAAAGTAGAAACATTGACTCCAAATTCGAGGGGCGCCAACGTCATCGTGAAAGTAGTTTCTAAGGGCGAGGTCAGGAGCGTCACAGGAAGAGATTATTCTGTTCGCAGAGTTGCAGATGCTTTGGTTGGAGACGAAACCGCAAGCGTATACATGACCCTTTGGGACGACAAAATAGATGCAATAAACGAAGGAGACACTTTGAGCGTCACTAACGGTTACATAAACCTCTTCAGAGGAAACATGCGCCTAAATGTAGGCAAATACGGCAGCTACGAAGTTCTAGAAGATTCGCCAATCACGGAAGTCAACACAGAGAACAATCTTTCAGACAAACGATACGAACAAGAGAGACGATACAATAGACCCTATCGTCAATCCGGCGGATACGGCGGCAGAGGCGGCGGAAGAAGCGGCGGATACGGCGATAGAGGCGGCGGATACCAGCGAAGAAGATACTAAACTACCTTCTTCGTTTCATTTCCTTTTTTCAGTTACCCACATTTTTGGTATTTACAATAGGGGTTATGTTCGAAAAAACAGCTTTGCGGAACTGGTCGATTTCACTCCGTCATTAACTGATGTTTAACGTGCTCTTTCACACAATTCAGCATCATCTTTTACGACTCTGCTCGTTGGCTAATTTGTTGATTGGACATTTTCTGCAATCATCTTCACAGTTTTCACAAAATATTTCGGCGAGTTCGTCAAAGTTAGAAGCCATTCCTCTCACACCAAAACAGATTATGCTCCCACAGTTACTGCAGCGTATAGCCGTAAACTGTATGCCCTTGGATTTCGGTCTGAACGGGTTTAAACGACCACAATGCGGGCATTTGACGAACCTGAGTTTCTCGCGCTTCTTTCCATGTACAACGTCAACTACGGCTTCGAACATGCTGTAAATGTATTCATCGCCAGACACGAAATCCAAACTGGGCTTCCCTCTCCTTGAACAAGAGAAAAGGGGGCTGCAAGCAATTTAAGAAAAGTTGCGAGATAGGATATGTTAGAGAAGCCGAAATACTTTTTTCACCGATAAAGCGCCAATGCTTTTGGGCTACATTCTGGCGGTTATGCTGTCTGTTTTCGAGTTTTTTTGAAGACCTGAGAAAGTTGCCCAAAGCAGAAGGAGAGAACTCTGAAGAGGTCAATAAGGGGGTATACGACAATTCTGGCGAACTGTTTGTTGTGCAGTGCCCTATAAGCATATACTGACGCCAATATAATTAATGGCAAGCCAGTGAAACCGAATAGCAGCCAAGGGAAAAGGCTGGAAGTTGAAGTGAAAGTTAGAAATGTCAACGATCCAACTATCACCAGCCAGCTTATGAACCCCATTATACTCAGAAAAGACCACTTAGAAACCGCGTCCTTCAACATATTCATCTTAAACACTAGCCCGCTTCCTTTGCCGTACTGAAAGTTCTGCTTCAAAAATTCTTTAAGGGTTGATCTGTGCTTGTGCCAGACCACAACTTCGGGGTCCAGAACCATCTTGTAGCCCGCCCTGCAGATTCTGTCCGCAAACTCAACTTCGTCGAAGCCGTACTGTATGTTCTCGTCGAAGTATCCGACTTCTTCTGCGACTTTCCGTCTGAAAGCCATGTTGCATCCTGCGGGATGGCGGAAGAACGGTTTCACCTTTTCGAGTTCCTCCCGTTTGGTGAAGAAGGGCATCAATCTTACTATGCTGTTGTCGGCGTATTGGGAGATAAAATCGTCGTCAAGAGCTTTTGCGCTTCCGCCCACACAACTGACTTTTGGGTCTTTGAAGTTTTCGACAATTTTTGTTATCCAGTTGGGAGGCACAATGCAGTCGGAGTCGGTGAAGGCAACGATTTCGCCGTTGCTGCACCTTATCCCCACATTCCTTGCCAAGTTTAATCCTTTCTCTTCCTCAATAACCAGTTTGACAGGGTATTTTTTGACTATTTCCCGAGTTTTGTCTGTGGAGTTTCCGTCAACTACAATCACCTCTACCTTGTTTCTGTCGTAGTCCAGCTTTTGGAGAGAATCTAGCAGCTGCTGAATGGTCTGTTCTCCGTTCCGCACAGGAACCACAACAGTAACTGATGGGGAGGTTTTGTAGTCTTCCATTAGAATCGCTTCTTTTTTTCCTGTCGTAAAGTTGACTCGAAATAATTTATTGTTTACGCCAAAAAAAGCTTAAGTTAGCCAAAATAATCTTTATGAGCCAAGAAAACGTGCTTAAACCCATAAGCTTTGGTGTTATGGTGTGGTGTATTTGTCTGAAAAGAGTGATAGTTGTCCTTCTGTCTCCATTGTGGTCGTAAACTTTAATGGACGAGAGTTTTTGAGGAGATGTTTGCTCACGCTGTTTAAGACAGATTATCCAAATTATGACATCGTTGTTGTTGATAATGCTTCCACAGACGGAAGTGTAGACGAGGTAGAGACTTCTTTCGGTTCAGATTCTCGCCTAAAAATTGTCAAAAACTGCGAAAATGTGGGGCATGCGGAGGGCTGCAACATCGGCGCGAGAATGACTGGCGGACAATACATTGTTTTTTTGGATAGTGACATAGAATTCGAGGATGAGAATTGGCTCTGGGAACTGGTTAAAGTCATGGAGAACGATGATTCTGTCGGTTTGGCGCAGGCTAAAATTGTGTTGGCGGAAGACAAAAGTTGCTTAGACTATGTTTGTGTGGCTGTTGACGCTTTAGGAACATGGGCTGCAACCTACGGCTCAAAGGAAGAGAATCTTAAAGCAAAAATCGAGATTTTGGCAGCATCTTCAGGCTGTTGCATCATCCGAAGAAAAGTTTTTAACCAAGCTGGAGGCTTCGACGCCGACTATTTCATATATGATGATGACACCGACCTTTCCCTCCGAGTTAGGCTGCTGGGATACCGGATACTCTTTGTTCCATCTGCCGTGGTTATTCATCGCGGCGGCGTCCTCAGGGGAGTAAGCGGAAGGATGCTTTACCATTCATCCAAAAATCGACTTCATACTGCACTCAAAAA
>Ga0307434_1000358_pt1 | contig 33471 bp, 31 predicted proteins | sample SalMarWE160220MG_FD_202156 | JGI IMG/M metagenome (GOLD analysis project Ga0307434, IMG submission 202156) | Salt marsh sediment microbial communities from the Plum Island Ecosystem LTER, Massachusetts, United States - WE1603-220 | ecosystem: Environmental > Aquatic > Marine > Intertidal zone >... | reverse complement strand
GAAAGCTTGATCAGAAGGAACCGGGGCTTTTCGAGAAATTGATCAACGAAGGCCATGGGGAGGACATTTGCTTGCTATTTTATACATCCGGGACAACAGCCCTGCCCAAAGGGGCCCTGCTGACCCACTACAACATGCTGAGCATGGGCCAAAATCTCATGGCAGTTGATCCCTGCTACGATACCGATGACTTCGTATCATACCTTCCCTTTGCGTGGATCGGGGAGCAGATGATGTCCATATCCTGCGGCCTTCAGATCGGCTATACCCTTAATTTCCCTGAGGAGCCTGAAACAGCACAGCACAATATTAGAGAGATAGGGCCACATGTGATGTTCGCTGCTCCAAGGCTCTATGAGGGCCTGACGCGTCAGGTTCAGGTAAAATACTTGGACTCCACCTGGATAAAGCGGAAGGCCTATGAGGTGGCCACCAAGATTGGCTATTACATGGCAGACCTCAAATTTGAGAAAAAGCCTATTCCCTGGTACTGGAAGGTCTTGAATTATTTTGCGAATATCATTCTACAGAAAAAGCTCAAGGACCACCTCGGTATGTCTCGCCTGCGGCATGCCTATACCGGCGGAGCTGCCATGGGGCCTGATCACTTCCGCTTCTTCCATGCCCTGGGTGTGAACCTCAAGCAGATTTACGGTCAGACCGAGATAGCTGGAATATCCGTGGTACACATGGACGGCGACATCAAGTTCGACACCGTGGGAACCCCTATCCCTGAAACCGAGGTAAAGATCACAGAGGATGGAGAGATTATCTCAAAAAGCCCCTCGGTCTTTCAGGGGTACTATAAGATGGAGGAGGAAACGAAGAAGACCCTGAAGGATGGATGGCTCTACTCAGGGGACACCGGTTTTATCGACGAGGATGGCCACCTGGTGGTGTTCGATAGATCAAAAGACGTGATGGTCCTTAACGATGGACGACCCTTTGCCCCACAGTATCTGGAGAGCAGGTTGAAGTTCAGCCCTTACGTCCAGGACGCCTGGGTTATCGGGGATAAGCTTCCCTATGTGACCGCTGTGATGTGCATTGATTATTCCGTTGTCGGCAAATGGGCAGATGAACATAAGATTAACTACACGAGCTATCCGGAGCTCTCCCAACACCCCGAGGTTTACAATCTGATCCAGAAACAGATAGAGGAAGCCAATAAGGGCCTACCAGGTCCTGCCAGGATATATAAATTCGCCAATCTCTTCAAGGCATTCGATGCCGATGATGATGAGTTGACGAGGACCAGCAAGCTCAGGAGGGGCTTTATGGCCCAGCGCTATAAGGATATCGTTGATGCCCTTTATAAAGATCAAGGCAACGTCCACCTCGATATGACCATCACGTATGAAGACGGGAGGATACAGCCTATCAAGACTGATCTGCGAATTCAAGAAATCACTATGTGAAATAAGTAGTAGGGAGTAAACAGTTGGCAGTAAAAGAAGGGATAAGGACTTTGAGTTATAAACACTAAAATCTAAATCCGAAATACTAAACAAATCCAAAGGACCGAAATTAGAAATTCAAAACAGTATGATTTAGAAGAGCGGACTTTAAAATTCTCAAAGGAGGTAATAAAGTTCGTTAAGAATCTTCCAAAGACTATAGCTAATATCGAGATAATAAAGCAACTTGTCCGTGCTTCTGGCTCTGTTGGAGCAAATTACATTGAAGCAAATGAAGCTTTAAGTAAAAAGGACTTTGCGATGCGGATCAAGATTTGCCGAAAAGAATCTAAAGAGAGCAGATATTGGCTGCAACTTGTTGAAGTAAATGGCGAACAAGGCGAAGAACAAAGACAATTATTGATCAAGGAAGCAACTGAGCTAATGAAAATATTTGGTGCAATACTGAAGAAGACAAAATAAATTTTGATATTGTGACTTTATATTTTGAAATTGTTTAGTGTTTAGAGATTAGGATTTAGGATTTTTCATATTATTGTGTATTACTGCATACTGCTTAGTGACCAAAGGGAGGATAAAGAATGGAACTGTTTTTCATGACCCTTACCACCGGCATCATGGTCGGGGGAATATATGCACTGGTTGCCCTGGGATGGGTTCTGATCTACAAGTGCTCAGGGGTATTAAACCTGGCCATGGGAGAGCTGACCCTTTTCGGGGCCTATACTACTCTTTACTTTTATTCGGTTGGCGTCCCTTTCGTCTTGAGCATCTTATGTACCTTGATCATCGGAATAGTGCTTGGCATCCTGACTGAACGAATATTCCTTGATAAGCTCATTGGAGAGCCTATCCTAGCCGTGATCATGGTAACCGTGGGTCTGTCTTTTTTCTTTAAAGGAACGATTTTTTTCATATGGGGCACCGATACGAGGGTCTTCACGCCGGCCCTATTTTCCTTGAAGCCATTTACCATTGGTTTTTTAAAGATCTCAACGGTCTATTTCTGGTCCTTTGTGCTGGCCATAGTGCTCTTTCTCGTGTTCGTGGCCTTCTTTAAGTATACCCGCTGGGGGCTTTCCATGCAGGCAACGGCTGACGATGAAACAGCCGCTCTATCGCTTGGGGTAAGCGCCCGGTTTGTGTATGCGGCTTCCTGGGCCATTGCCTTTATGTCTGCCGGTGTAGGCGGGGCCTTATTGGGAAATATCAATGGGGTCAATATAAGCGTCAGCGTTTTGGGATTATTGGTGCTTCCTGCTGTGGTGTTAGGTGGGCTTAACTCCGTACCCGGGGCGATTGTCGGTGGAATAACCATTGGAGTATTGCAGAATCTTGCGGGCACTTACTTAGATGGCTATTTTCCTGGAGGGGTGAAGGAGATATTTCCCTTTGCGTTTATGGTGATATTTTTGCTCTTTATGCCCTATGGGTTCTGGGGCTGGGTGAAGATTGAGAGGATGTGATACTGGTTGCTCGTTTCTCGTTACTCGTTACTCATTGCGCACAATCAATAAAGAGCGGGAATAGCTGAGAACGAGAAATCAGCAATGTTACTACAGGTAAGGAGATGATTTCATGACAAGGGTGTGGATGCCATGCGGCGATTACCATCAAGACTATGCTGCGGATCATGGTTGGTGGCAGACCAACGTGATCAAGGGGAAGATGATTCTACTGCTCCTGATCGTGTTTGTTGGATTCCCGCTGTTTTTAGACGAATACTGGCTTGGTGTGGCGAATATGATCGGCTACACTGCTCTTGGGGCCTTTGGTGTGCAACTCCTGATAGGCTATGCAGGTTTGATAACCTTAGGACATGCTGCCTTTATCGCCGTCGGCGCTTATACAAGCACCTTGCTAATCTTGCGGTTTCCGTGGCCCGAATTTCTGGTGACATGGGGCCTTGCCTATCCCATAAGCATTATAATTGCTGCAATTGTTGCGGGCCTGTGGAGTGTTCTCTTTGGGCTCCCCTCAGCCAGGGTTAAGGGATTCTATCTTATTCTGACTACCATGGCTGCCCAGTTTATCACGGTGGACTTTATACTGACCCAGTATATAAGCCAAATTGGTGGGAGGGGGCAGGCATTTTCCCTTCCACCCGGCACCATCAAGATAGGCCCGTGGCTTATAGATTCGGATACAAAGGTATATTTTTTGATGATTATCCTTTTGACCCTTACTGTTATGGTTATGGCCAATCTTCTCAGGACCAGGGTTGGAAGGGCGTGGGTCGCCATAAGAGATAACGATATTGCCGCTGAGACCTTAGGGGTAAATATCATCTGGTATAAACTTCTGAATTTTTTCGTGGCGGGTTTCTTCGGAGGTATCGCCGGGGCTTTCTGGGTGAGCAACTGCGCGGCTCTGAGTCCGGAGCATTTTCCTTGGTCCTGGTCACTCTGGCTGGTTGGGGTAATACTGATCGGCGGTGCAGGAATAGACGGGGCCATATTCGGATCCATCTTTATGGTCATGGTGATGGAGCTCTTGCAGATTGCAGCCATCCCGCTTTCCGGATATTGGCCAAAGATTATGGTTGATTTTGCCTTCCTGAAAGACGCGGCCTTCGGCCTTGCAATATGCGCATTCTTGATCTATGAGCCGCGCGGTCTTTCATATCGCTGGTGGCAGGTAAAAAACTATTTTAACCTATGGCCATTTTCGTATTAGCGTTTGTTGGGTTTGTGGGGTTCGTTGAGATGATAGAGTTCTAACACAATAAACCTAAAAAACTCATCGAACCTAAGAGACTGATGATAGAAAGGGGGTGATTCTTGCGGATGAACAGTAGTATTGTTAGGGGAATCCAAAAAGGTACGGGTTTAACAAACAAAGGGGGGAAGATATGAAAAAGAAAAAGATATTGATTGGCTTGATTACCTTTGCATTTCTGTTTGGGCTAACCTCTATTGCTGTAGCTCAGGTGATAAAGTTAGGAGGGTTAAAGGATACCACAGGCGCCACATCTGATGTGGGAAAAGACGCCGCCCTTGGCCAGGAGGAGTTCTGGCAATATTATGTAAATGATATGGGGGGCATCAACGGAAAGAAAGTGAAGTATACATGGTTTGACTATGGGTACCGCATCCCGGAGGCCATTACCAAATACAAGCTCCTTAAGCGAATGGGGGTTATCGCGATCATGGGGTGGGGAACAGGCGATACCGAGGCCCTTTCGCCGACGATCAATAAGGACAGGATTCCCTATGTCTCGGATTCGTACTCTGCCCACCTCACACGGCCGAAGGACTGGGTAGACAAAGAGGGAAGAAAACATATCGGCACGGCATACAACCTCTTTTTTTCTTCGGACTACTCGACCAATGCCAGATCCTGCCTGACGGCCTGGTTTGACAAGAAATGGCCCAGCCATCCCGACTATGGCAAGAGGAAACCACGCCTTGCCTGTTGCTATATGTTCGGCTCTCCCTATGCAAGTGCCCCTATTGCAGCTATTAAAAATCATGCTGAGCTGCTCGGTTTTGATATAGGCAAGGATCAGGATGTGAGTCTCTTTGCCATTGATACCAAGAGCCAGATCATGGCGCTTAAGAGCTTTGGTCCCGATATCATCTGGCATGGAAACACCACCATGTCGGTCTCTTCCACCATCAGGGATGCCTATGCACTGGGGTTGCGGGCGGATCATATCGTGAACAACTGGGGTTTTGATGAAAACCTGCCTCGCCTGGCAGGGGATGCGATAAATGCACCGGACGGCCTCACCGTGCTGGGTGCTACACCGAACGGCTTTTTTGGTCAGGAATGCGACCTGATGGACAAGGTGGTGGAGTACGCCAAGAAAGTCCACCCCGGCATACCGCAAGAAAAGCGTATATGCAGGACGGTTCAGGGTTGGTCCAATGGTCTCGTGCTCTGGGAAGCCATGAAACGGGCTGATAAGGCAGGCGACCTGACCGGCCCGGGCATCATGAAAAAGGGCTTTGAGACCATGAAGGACTTCCATATTGGTTTATGCACCGGTAATGTTACTTACACGTCTGAGGACCACAGGCCCACCGGCGGGTGCTGGGTCCAGGAATGGAAAAACGGTAAATTCCAGAAGGTGGAATTTGTTGATGTGAAGGGCCGGTGGCCGCAGCAGTGGGCCTCTGAATGGCACGGATGGTAAAAGGGAGGTTTCCGATTGGAAGCAGCAGAAAAAATCTTAATGGTTAATAATATCGAGGTCAAATACCATGAGGTCATCCTCGTCCTGAAAGGTGTGTCCATCGAGGTTACGAGAGGTGGGATTGTGGCCCTTCTGGGTGCCAACGGAGCGGGAAAGAGCACTACATTAAAGTCCATTTCAGGTCTCCTCAAGGTGGAAGTAGGTGCGGTTACTGATGGCGCAATCGAGTTTGAAGGCGTTGTGATACACAAGAAGACCGCGGTGGAAATCGCCAAGATGGGCATCATACAGGTTATCGAGGGCCGGAAAGTATTCGAACACCTCACCGTTGAGGAGAACCTCAAGGTGGGGGCACATCTGAGAAAGACAGGATCTGTTAAGGATGGCCTGGAGCTGGTTTACCATTATTTCCCAAGGCTAAGGGAAAAGAGGAGTGAAACCGCAGGATTTGTGAGTGGAGGGGAGCAGCAGATGGCAGTTGTGGGCAGGGCCCTTATGACTGAACCCAAGCTGGTACTTTTAGACGAGCCATCTATGGGCCTTGCTCCTATGCTCATCCACGAGATATTCAACATCCTGATGAGGCTTAACAAGGAGGAGAACATATCTATTCTTCTGGTAGAGCAGAATGTGAAGCTGGCCCTGAATGTGGCCCCTCATGCCTATGTTATGGAAACCGGCCGAATCGTCATGGATGACACCTCGGAGAGACTAAAGGAGAACGAAGACATCAAGGATTTTTACTTAGGGTTCTCGGAGAAGGGAAAAACAAAGAGCTTCGCCGAGGTAAAACACTACAAGCGCAGAAAGAGATGGTTAACATGATAAAATCGCTACGCGATTTTATCAAGGGTTATATTTTATCAAGGGAGGTTTATGATGAATAAAAGACTGGTATTAATGACGGTTCTTGTTTTCGGTCTAGCGGTGCTATTTGCCTCCTGTGCCGGCATGCAGATCAAACCAACCGCGGCCAACTTCAAGGCCCCGGCAATAGACATAGAAATGATCGATGTACCCCAGTATGATGGGTATTGGTATTATGGTGGAAAAATCAAACCAACTAAGGGTCAGGCGGGAGATCACGGTGCTCCCTTACCGGTTGCCATTACCTTTAATATCACTAATCCTAACCCATACCCGGTTTTACTTGATGGATATATATTTAGCCTCGCCTTTGAGGGGTTTGAACTCATTACCGTCAACGGGTATGATACGCAGTGGATCCCAGCCGGAAAGACGAATCAACTCAGGGCAACAACCTTGATTACTACTAGGTCGGCTTTACTAATCCTTGGGGCAGTAAGCGGCCACCAACTTAAGGCCAAGGGAATGGATCCATGGTCTGCTATGGAAAAATGGTGGACCACAATTGAGGATATGAGCTTCCCGATTAATATCAAAGATGGGAACTTCAGCTTTCGCGCTGATGGTGTCATGAAGGTGGTTCCTTTTAATGGCACATACCCCAAGTAGGATGTAGCTATTGCTGGTAATCCAAGCATGGACCGCCAAAGGCACGAGGTCTTTGGCGGTCCATTTCGTTATTGACTTTACCCACATAATAGGATACACGGAATTGACAATCCCGGTGGTTTCCAGAACCTAAGAGTACCATTGTATACATTCCATTTATGTATCCACTCAAGGAGGGCGAGCCATGGGTCTCTATGATTTCACCATCTATGATGTCATAAACCGAAATGCCATGTGCTTTGGGAAGAAGCTTGCATGGTTGGAGGTCTCAGACGGCCGTGAGGTAACATTCGACCAGCTCAAGGACAAGGTCGATCATCTGGCCAAGGGGCTCCAAAAGGCCGGCTTGAAAAAGGGCGATAGAATCGGTGTGATGGGAAAAAACAGCCTCGAGTACTTCCTTCTCTTCGGCGCTGCCTCTGCACTGGGACTCATTGTGCTTCCTGTTAACTGGCGTTTGTCGGCGGCGGAGGTAGGCAATAATCTGGCCGATGGGGGACCGCGATTGGTCTTCGCCGATCAAGAGTACCAGGAATTGATCGATGGGCTCAAGGACAAACTCACCTCCGTAGAGCGGTACTATAATTTGAGCGGAGGCGCGATTTTTCAGGACTTGAACGAGTTGCTCGCTAATAGCGCCGGTTTCACCCCTGTTGAGGTGGCAACCGATGACGGTGTCGTTATCATTCACACCGCGGCAGTAGAGGGAAAGCCCAGGGGAGCCCTTCTGAGCCATGGCAATATCCTCGCTGCCTCAACACAATTCAGCTCTGTATTCAAGATGACGAAAGAGGATGTTCACCTCAACCTGCTCCCGCTTTTCCATGTGGGAGGGCTCTTTATCGCCATGACCGCGTTTTATGCCGGCGCCTTGAATATCAATGTGAATAAATTCGACGGCGAGGAGGCCGTAAATCTCATTGAGGAAAAGAAGGTTACCATGTTATTCGACTTCGCCCCGATACTGGCAACCATCCTCGATAATCAGGAGAAGAGCGGCAAGGATATCAGTTCTCTGCGGGTGGTTGCCGGCCTCGATAGTCCCGCGACCATAGAGCGCTATCAAAAGGCCACGGGCGGAGAGTTTTTTGTCGTCTACGGCCAAACAGAGGTCTCAGCCCTGACGAACATCTCGCCTTACAACGAAAGGCCGGGCTCAGCGGGCAGGCCTCTGCCCCTCGCAAATGTGCAGCTTGTCGATGACTACGACAGGGAGGTTGAAACCGGAGCGGTAGGTGAGATCGTGGTGAGGGGACCCATGGTGTTTAAGGGCTACTGGAATCTTCCCAAGGAAACCGGGTATACGTTCAGGGAAGGTTGGCATCATACAGGAGACCAGGGTCGTTTCGATGAGGACGGTTTCCTCTGGTATGCGGGACGAAAGGCTGAGAAGGAGCTCATCAAGCCGGGAGGAGAGAACGTCTATCCCGCTGAGGTTGAAAAGGTAATACTTCAGCACCCGGCTGTCGAGAGGACGGTTGTCTTCGGGGTTCCCGATCCCAAGTGGAAGGAGGGCATCAAGGCAGTATGCCTTCTGAAGGAGGGCCAGAAGCTGGAGCCGCAGGAGCTCATTGATTTTGTGGGCGCACGTATAGCCCGTTTCAAGAAACCTCAGTACGTGGAGTTCGTAGAAGAGCTTCCCCTTTTGGAGAATGGGTCTCCAGATAGGGCAAAGGTTAAGGAGCTCTATGGCCAATAATAGCGCACGCACCAAACTAGTACTGCGTTTCATGGAACCCTTTACACTGTCATTGCGAGGAGCGAAGCGACGAAGCAATCTCAGCAAGGCTCACAAACTACGCCACGAGATTGCTTCGCTAAAGCTCGCAATGACAACTTTTTAATGAAAAGCTATACAAGACTAGATCGATAAAGGCCCTGCCAACCTGTAGGCAGGGCCTTTCATTTATTAACCACAGACATAGGCAGACAAGTGGAGCCGAAGAAGACAGAGGCGATTATCTTGAGGACAAGGGATTTCGGGGAGTCTGACTGTATCGTAACGGCCTTTTCATCCCTTCACGGGACCATAAAGGGCATTGCAAAGGGAGCCAGGAAGAGCTCGAAGCGGTTCGTCAATTCCCTGGACATCTTCTCTCATGTCAATCTCGAGTTTAGAGACAGGAGGAGCGGGGATCTCGTGTGGCTCGATTCGTCTGAACTGATCGAAGGATTTCCCGGAATTCGATCGAAGTACACCCATCTGTCAAGGGCCAGCTATGCAGTTGAACTCACCGAGACGCTCTTCCCTCTCAATGTGCCCAGCCAGGGGATGTTTTATCTGTTGATATGGGCTCTGGGTGCTATCTCCGATGGGAGAGATCCTGCAAGGACGATGATCGTCTTTCAGGCACGGGCCTTGAGCATAGGCGGCTTCAGCATCAATACCTCGAAATGCGGTCTGTGTGGAAGGGTGTACAAGGGGGAGGGGAGGGCTCTCTTTCACCCACCCAGTGGCTCAATAGCCTGCATGGCCTGTGCAAGGGAAACGGCGCACACTCCGCCAATAAGCCCTAGATCAATTTATGTTCTTACGCGCCTCCAATCAAAGGAGGACATAGATCCTGATGCCCTTGCGTGCGATGAGGAGACGCTCTCAGAACTCAGCAAGATTCTGGCAGTGCATATTGAGCATCGCATCGGAAAAAGGCTGAGATCAGCGCAATATCTTACCTGATGGGGCACAGTTGACATACCCGGGGGCACGTGATATGTATCGCCAGACTCTTCCATAACGAGATAGGGATAGTTATGACCTTTCAGGAATTGGTTATTACCTTGGAAAGATTTTGGGCAGAAAGGGGATGCTTGATTCAGCAGCCCTATGACCTTGAGGTTGGTGCAGGCACCTTTAATCCGGCTACGCTTTTGAGGGTGTTGGGCCCCGAGCCCTGGTCCGTTGCGTATGTAGAGCCCTCAAGGAGGCCAACTGATGGCAGATATGGCGAGAATCCAAACCGATTGGGCCACTACTACCAGTATCAGGTGATTATAAAACCCTCTCCCATAGATATTCAGGATATCTATCTTGAGAGCTTGAAGTCCTTAGGGATCGACCCCCTTGATCACGATATCCGTTTTGTGGAGGACGACTGGGAATCCCCAACGCTTGGCGCCTCAGGACTTGGATGGGAAGTATGGCTGGATGGCATGGAGATCACCCAGTTTACCTATTTTCAGCTGGCAGGCGGTATCAGGTTAGACCCAATTTCAGTGGAGATAACATACGGCCTGGAAAGAATAGCCATGTATCTCCAGGAAAAGGAGAGCGTGTTCGATCTCCTGTGGAACGATAGGATTACTTACGGCGATGTCCATAAAAAGGGAGAATGGGAGAACTCCGTGTATTGTTTCGAGCTTGCAAACGTGGAAATGCTCTTCAAGATGTTTGATATGTGCGAGGTTGAATCAAAGAGAATAGGCGAGCAGGGGATAGTGCTGCCTGCTTATGATTATTGCATGAAGTGCTCCCATATTTTCAATATCCTCGAGGCAAGGGGTGCCATCAGTGTTACGGAAAGGACCTCGTTTATCGCAAGGATCAGGGATCTGGCAAATCTCGCGGCGAGAAATTACCTGAAGCAGCGCGAAGAAATGGGATACCCTCTCTTGGTGGAAGCTTGACCATTGAATAGTGATGGTTTCGTAAAAAGTCGACATTTGTGTCATTGCGAGCGACCTGCCCGCCATGCGAGTCCGCAAGGCGAGGCGGGCGGGAGCGAAGCAATCTCCTTCAATGTAAGTACTTGAATTTACAAGACAGTTGAAACGACTTTTTTACGTCTTCATCAATAGTGGAGGACATAAAGTTCGGGTATAGCAACAACTGACGGACGATGAATGAGGATATATGGGCACTGAGCTCCTGTTAGAGATTGGCACAGAAGAGATCCCCGCAGACTATCTCGATAACGGCATACGAGAGCTTAAGCGGTTGGCGGAATCCTATTTGAGGGAGGCCCGGATCAAGGTGGAAGGAGGACTCTCTTCTTACGGAACCCTCCGAAGACTGGTTTTGGTAGGGGGCGACATAGCCGAGAATCAGGCTGATGCGGTGCAGGAGATGACCGGCCCTCCCAAAAAGGTAGCCTTTGATGAAGATGGCAATCCCACAAAGGCGGCTATTGGCTTCGCTCAAAAACAGGGTGTCCCTGTTGATGCCTTAGAGGTTCTTGATACCTCCAAAGGGGAGTATCTCTATGTAAAGCGGATGGTTCCAGGAAGGCCAACGATCGAGCTGCTTTCAGAGATTTTCCCTGATTTGATCGCACATATTCCATGGCCGAAATCGATGCGTTGGGGGAGCGGTGAGTTCTCCTTTGTTCGGCCCATCCATTGGATACTTGCCCTCTTTAACGGAGAGGTAATTCCCTTTGAGGTGGCCGGGGTGAAGAGCGGGAATAAAACCAGGGGCCACCGTTTTATGGCGCCTCAGATCATGGAGGTACGATATCTCCAGGACTATTTAAACAAATTGCGAGCCGGATCAGTACTGCTTGATGCAGAGGAGAGAATGGAGGAGGTCAAGAAGGCCGTTGCCAAGGCAGCTCATATAATCTCGGGCGTTCCGGAGCAAGACCCTGAATTGCTGTCGAGGGTGACGAATATGGTGGAGATTCCCTTTGCCACCTGTGGTGCCTTCGATGATGCCTACCTGAAGCTTCCAGAGCCCGTGCTCATCACGGCTATGAAAGAGCATCAGAGATATTTCGCGATTCGTGACAGGGAAGGCCGCCTGATGCCGAACTTCATTGCCATCAACAACACAATTCCCGCCGACGAGGCCGTGGTGAAAAGGGGCCACGAGCGGGTACTAAGGGCACGGCTGGCTGATGCAGATTTCTTCTTTACCGAAGACAGGAAACGGCCCCTTGAGGATAGATTGGATGATCTAAAGGGGGTTATCTATCAGGCTGATTTGGGGACCTCCTATGCGAAGGTACAGCGTTTCACGAGATTAGCAGAATACCTCGGGGAACGGATACTACCTGAGAAGATAGATGACATCGGGCTTGCAGCGAGGCTCTGCAAATGCGATCTTGTTACAGAGATGGTCATGGAGTTTCCCTCTCTTCAGGGAAAAATAGGCGAGATCTATGCCAGGCTGGATGGTCATCCTGAGGAGATATGCCTCGCCGTATCCGACCATTACCTCCCAGCTCAGGCCGATTCTCCGCTTCCCGCATCCCTCATAGGCTCGATTGTGGGCATCTCCGACAGGATGGATACCATGGTGGGATGCTTTGCCGTGGGGCTTGAGCCTAGCGGAACAACCGATCCCTATGCACTGAGAAGACATGCCATCGGTATCATCAGGATTATTCGTGACAAGAAGGTGCCCGTATGTCTTCCAGATTTCGTAGAGAAATCCGCGGTCACCTTGGCTGAAACTATCTCATTTGATACGGGAGTAGTGAAAGAAAAGGTCATAAATTTTATAAAGGATCGCTTTAAAAATATACTATTATCTACCGGTATTTCACAAGATATTATAGATTCAGTGCTCACTGTTGATTTCTCATATCTCGATCTGATTGAGAAGAAAATTGAAGCTCTCATGACCTTTCGGGAATCCTTTTCTGACTTTGAGACCCTGGTCACCGCATTCAAGAGAATCTCAAATATTACAAAGGGCGTTACGGAAACGGGCGAGGTGCATACGGAGCTGTTTGATCATAAAAGTGAAAGGGGATTGTGGAACGTATTTCTTGCCGCAGAGGATACCGTGCAACAGAAAATCGAGGAGCAGAAATACCTCGATGCCCTCAATCTGTTGGCGGGATTACGTGGGCCGGTGGATGCCTTCTTTTCGGAGGTGATGGTTATGGCAGAGGATAAGGCGGTTAGGGGAAATAGGCTCACCATGTTAGCCCATATCAAGGAGTGTTTTCTTCAGATGGCCGATTTCTCGAAGTTCGCTATCTAGCATTGAAGTCTATGCAGTCACCAAGACACGAAGTCCCTGGCCCAGACCTGGGATGTAATGACTGAGTTTTATAGCACCGCATCTTTGATATTAAAGCATTAATAGCTTAGTAAAATCATATCGCACCAGGGTGGGCACCAAGAAATCGAAATTTTTTCCTTTGTGCCTGCCCGCCATCGGCTTCGCCTTAGGCGAGGCGGGCGGGTCTTGGTGACTTAGTGGCCAGGCATTTCATAATCGGGCTTCTGTACCAAAAAGTATACATCCCCTCTGTGTTTGAGGTGTCCTGCTGCTAGTTCCGCATAGGGATCGGTCCCCCAAAAAATATCGGCCCTTCCCGTTCCCTTTATCACCCCGCCGGTATCCTGATTCAAGAGAAACCGAGAAAATGGAACCCACTCGAGTATTTCACCATCTTCTCCTACAATAGGCTTCTGGCAGCGAATATATACGAGGGCTCCCTTCGGGAACAGCCGGTTATCGAGGGCTAGAGATCTTCCAGGCGTTAAAGGCACCCCGATATTACCCAGCGGGCCCTCATCGTCGAGCATTTCGAAAAATACATAGGAGGGGTTAACGTTCAGTATCTCTTCCTTGATGTCAGGGTGCTCATTGAGAAAGGACCTGATCGTCTGAAGGGATAGATTTTCATCATCGATATATCCCTCATCTATCATGTACCTTCCTATGCCCCTGTAGGGATGCCCATTTGATGCGCTATATCCAACCCTTATCATATTGCCATCGGGTAACCGAACTATGCCCGAGCCCTGAATCTGCAATATGGCGAGATCGAGGGGATCCCTGAGCCAGGCTATCTCAAGATCCTTTCCCTCTAAGCTCTTTCCATGAACTATCTCTTCCCTGGTGTAATAAGGGATAAGGCTCGTACCGTCGAGCCTCGCCATGATTCGCTCTCCGCAATATCGGGGCCGAAAGAGCCCGAGATTGATGCTCAATAGATCATCCGGTCTCTTGTGAATGGGGTATGCATACTGGGGATCGCACACCAGGCTTCCATCGAGGATAGGCTCATAGTAACCGGTAAAGAGGACCTTTCCATCCCTTCGTGAGCCTGCTGACTTGTAGAGCATGAATTGGTTTCGCAATTCCCGATTCAATGCCTTGATATCTGGATTTTGTTGTATGAGGAGCTGGAAGGTCCTCATAGATCGTTTGATATGGGAAACGGGAAATATATCCGGTCCAAAGGTAAGCGTTGCATCTTCATCAAGCCTGTCGTAGTATTTTAAACTTTGGTCTATGGCTATGGTCAGCGAATCGATGTCCATATCATCACAGAATTCCGGCCAGAAATATTTCACCTTCTTGAGTGCATCGGCGGGTTCTTTCACCCCCTTTTTGATAAATGGGTAGCAACTGCAGACGAGAAGGAGGATAATAACAAATATGAGATAGCGGTGAACCTTGCGCATACCACAGATTGTAGTGGTAAATCCTACTCTAACACAAGAAAAAAATGAGAGATGTTCCTCAAACGATTATCACGTATCAGGCAGACACAGACCATGTGGGAAATATACCACGGTGGCTTAGCGTGGTTATTTGATGAAGGCATTGTTAATCTCCGGAATTACCGTAATTTCAAATAGTTACTTTATGGATGCATTGTTATAACACAATGTATTTTAGTGGCATGACATTTGCTTATAGTGACTGTACTATAAGGCTTTGATTTACCGATAGCAATCAATCTATTTTCCAAGAAAGGTTATGGATTCCAAACAGCGGACCGTAGGGCATGAGATTAGTTGTGCCGGCATAGGGCTCCACTCCGGCAAGACAGTGGGTTTAACTATTAAGCCGGCGCCGGTTGATAGCGGCATTGTCTTCGAACGCATCGATATCCCCGGTGCAGGTAAGGTCAAGGCCTCCTTTGATAACGTCATTCAAACCAATATGGCTACTACTATTGGTGTGAACGGCTGCAGGATATCCACGGTAGAACATCTCATGGCTGCCCTTTTCGGCATGGGCATAGATAATGCGCTGATTCAGATCGACGGCGAAGAAGTCCCTATTATGGATGGAAGCTCAGGGCCCTTTGTCGCTCTGCTCGATAGGGCTGGCTTTGCAATACAGAACAGCTACAAGAGGTTCTTTCTGGTGAAGAAGCCGGTGAAGGTTACCGATGGCAACAGATCTATTCAGCTTCACCCATCGGATGAGCTGAGGATAAGCTACAGAATAGATTTCGATCATCCCTTGATCAAAGACCAGTCCTATGAGATGGCCTTCTCAAAAAACAGTTTCATACGTGAGATTAGCAAAGCACGGACGTTTGGTTTTCTCAGAGATGTGCAAACCCTATGGGACAACGGACTCGCTAAAGGCGGTTCGCTGGAGAACGCAATCGTGGTAGACGAGTCAGGGGTGCTCAATAATGACGGCCTGCGGTATAAAAACGAATTCGTGAGACATAAACTTCTCGATTTCATAGGAGACCTAGCGATCCTCGGCGCTACGGTAATCGGACACTTCGTGGTTGAGAGATCGGGGCATTCCTTCAATCAGGAATTGCTCAAGGCCTTTATGGCCCAGGAGAACTGCTGGGAGGAAATGCAATTCAACAATAACGAGGACTACGGCAAGCAAAATGTGAGGATACCATCCTTCGGGTTTCTCGGATTTGCCCCTACCTAATGAAAAGGTCAAAGCGGCAACGCTCCATTTGGCCCCACAGATCACTCCAATTATTCCCCATTCCGAACAAATACATTACCGACTAATCAGTTTCATTAAGCCTTGCATTCATCCTGTCTTTTTTCTATGATGTCAAAGATATGGCAATATCGGCACTGCTAAGTCGGGAGGCGGAATTTCATCAATTATGCTCCGAAAGTTCATCTATTTCATCGTGGTTCTATTGCTTCTATCTTTTTTTCTTCCGGGACTCTCCTCAGCAAGGGAAGCTCGCCTTGACGATATAATCGTCACGAACACCAAGGAGCATCTCATTGTGTACTTCAATGTGGAGGACTGCTTCACCGAGGATATGAACAGGGCAATCATGAACGGGATTCCAGCGAAGTTTACCTTCATCGTAAAGCTCTATGAGGTGCGAAATGTGTGGTTTGATAGAAAGATAGCCGATATCAGGATCACCCACAAGGTAGAGTACAATACCTTGAAAAATGAGTTTACCGTGTTCTTTCAGGAATATAATTATAAAAAGATTATCACCAAAGATGCCGATGAAGCAAATAAATTGATGGCCGAAGTCGTGGCTTTACAGGTAGCCAGGCTTGATACATTAAAGCGAGGTTCTCATTACCAGCTGCGTTTGAAGGCGGAACTGGATAAGATCGAGTTGCCTTTGAACCTGGACTACGTGCTATTCTTTCTCTCCTTATGGGATTTTGAGACGGACTGGTATTCCGTGGTGTTCAAGTATTGAGAGAAATGGAAAAAAGCCCTAACACAAGAAGCCAGGACCAGAAAAGGCGCAGGCGAGAGATTGTCACCATCGGCATTGTCCTGCCTATCGTCATCCTGTTGACCTACCTAGGGACCAAGGTATTGGATCTTGGCATTGAGCTGCCGATTGCCGACAGCATCCTTATCTTTGCCCTGATAAACATCAATGTCATACTCGTCCTCGTTCTGCTTTACTTGACTATGCGGAATCTGGTAAAGCTCGTCTTCGAGAGGAAAAAGAAGTTTATGGGTTCAGGCCTTCGGGCCAAGCTCGTGTTCGCTTTTGTTATCCTCTCGTTGCTCCCAACGATCATCATCTTCTTCGTCTCAGTGCAGTTTATCTTTTTATCCATCGACTATTGGTTTAACCTTGAAATCGAACAGTCCCTTCAGAAATCCCTGGAGGTGGGCGAGGATTACTACAACAGAATAGGCGATGAGGTCCTGGGTTTTGGCAATACGTTGAGCTCTGTAATAACCCACGAGGGATACATGTTACAGACAAAGACGGATGTATTACAGGCCTTTATTGACGAGAAGCGAAAGGAGTATAAACTAGCTGCCATTCAGATCTTCTCATCGAATTTGATTTCACGGGCCTCCTCCTTTGATAACACGGTTAATCTAAGGCCCTTCAAGGAACTGGACACCGAGGTGCTCCGCAAGAGTTTCAAGGATTCTACGGACATAAAGCTCATCCAAGCATCCTCACATGGGGATTTGGTGAGGGGTATCGTTCCTGTTTTCTCTCGAACCGAGACAAAGGCCCAGGTAGGAGCAATAGTCATTGCGAAATTCGTTCCCGGAGTCATCCTGACGAGGCTTGCCACAATCAATGATGGCTTGCAGGGATATAGGCAACTGAAGATGCTCAAGGGGCCCATAAAGCTGAGCCACCTGATCACCCTATCCATCGTGACGCTTCTCGTCATTTTCTCCGCCATTTGGTTCGGATTTTATTTGTCCAAGGGCATCACCGTACCAATAGAAGAACTCGCCAAGGCCACTGAAAGGATTGCCTCTGGTGATTATAGCTTTACTATAGCCCTCCATTCAAAGGATGAGATGGGCATTCTGGTAGAATCCTTCAACAGGATGACAAAGGATCTCAAGGAGGGCAAAAGAAAACTCGATTCCGTGAATAGGGACATGATAAAGAGCAAAAGAGAGGCCGACCAACGGCGTGTCTACACCGAGACGATTTTGGAAAATGTGGCTGCTGGCGTGATATCCGCTGATTCTCACGGGGTGATTACCACGATAAATAAGTCAGCGGAAAAGATGCTTAATATCTCCGGGAAGGATATCATAGGAAAGAATTATCAGGATATCCTGGGACATGCATACCGTTCGGTTATCAGCGGATTCATGGCTGATAGGGGTCTCTTTAAGAAAGGATTCTTCCAGAGGGAGATAAGTCTCACCCTAAAGGGTCGCTCACTAAAACTTCTCGTCTCATTGAATGTCCTGACCGATGAGCAAAATAGGTATCTCGGCCTCGTCGCGGTGTTCGAGGATCTGAGTGAACTCGAGAAGGCGCAGAGATTGGCTGCATGGAGAGAGATAGCCAGACGCATTGCCCATGAGGTCAAAAATCCGTTAACCCCAATTCAACTTTCCGCACAGAGACTCAGAAAGAAGTACAGAGAACGGTTAGCCGGGGAAGATGGCCGTGTGTTTGATGAATGCACGAGATTGATCATAGATAACGTTGAGGAAATAAAGGTATTGGTAAATGAGTTTTCCAACTTTGCCCGTATGCCGGCTTCACGCCTCGTATCCAACAACATAAAGCCCATCATAGAGGATGCGCTGCTGCTTTATAAGGACACGCATAAGAACATTACGTTCAGCTTCCTTGACAATGACGATATCCCCATCTTACAATTTGATAGGGAACAGATAAAAAGGGTAATGATAAACCTCTTGGATAATGCTGTAGCCGCAATATCCGAGAAGGGCAAAATCACAGTCACCCTTGTTTATGATAAAGCATCGAGGGCTGTGAGGATTGAGGTCATAGACACCGGCGTTGGAATCCCTGACGCGGATAAGGATAGGCTTTTCGAGCCATATTTCTCCACCAAGAGATCCGGCACGGGATTAGGCCTCACCATAGCGAATACGATTGTGAGCGAACACAAGGGATTCATTAGGGTTGAGGACAACAAACCAAAAGGCACAAAGTTTATAATTGAGCTGCCCGTCAAGGCATAAACTCGTTGCTCGTTGCACATTCCTCGTTTCGAGTTGACGGGTAACGAATAACAAGAGACGAGTAACGAGCAATGCTTCTTTTCTACCATCTTTTTATTACCATCACTCTTACCATTTTATTTCCTTTGCTCTATCCCTTGAAGAATAGATTTCGATTAGGTGAATGGCTTGGGCTAGAATTTCCAAACCTGGGTCACCCAGCTCAGAAGAGGCTATGGGTTCATGCCCTCTCAGTCGGGGAGGTGCTTTCCTCAATTCCATTACTCGAGGCCTTGAAACGGGAATATCCATCCAGAGAGCTCGCGCTTTCCGTCAAAACGGCAACCGGCTTAAAGATTGCACGGGAAAAGATTGGGCAGATCATCGATTATGTACTACCCATGCCCTTTGACTTCTGGTGGTCTTCGAGAAGGATCATGAATACCATACAACCAGGGCTGTTTATCCTTGTGGAAACGGACATCTGGCCCGGACTCATTGCAATGCTTAAGAAAAGGGGAATCAAGACAATCCTTGTGAACGGAAGGATTTCCCCTCGTACGGAGAGATCCTATGCGAGGTGGCGATTCTTCATGAAACGGGTCCTAGGCGAATTAGAGGTGTGCCTCGTTCAAACGGAAATCGATAGACAGCGGATTATGAAAGGCGGGCTGCCTTCGCACAGGATCAAGGTCACCGGTAACATCAAGTTTGATAGAACATGGAGCTCTATGACGTATGTGGACCGCCAGAGCAGGCGCGCGCTCTTCGGGCTCAAGGATTGCCCGACTTGGATAGCGGGGAGCACACATTATCCCGAAGAGGTGAGTATACTCAGTGTATTCAGGAAACTTCTTCATGAATTCCCAAATCTGGCCCTTATCATCGCGCCGAGAGATGCGAGGAGGTTTGACGAGGTCTACGAGCTTGCCCGAGGAAATGGATTCAAGGTCATTCGAAGGACTGAACTGCCCGCAGAGAAACATGGATGTAGTGTTATTATCCTTGATACGCTTGGGGAATTGGGGCGGGTGTACGGACTCGCGGATGTTGCCTTTGTGGGGGGGAGCCTCGTGAAAAAGGGAGGCCACAATCTACTGGAGCCGGCTTCCTTCGGCGTACCTGTTCTTTTTGGCCCCCATACGTACAATTTCTCAACCATGTCACAATTACTAATCAGAGCTGGGGGTGGAAGGGCCGTTGCCGATGAGCACGAGTTACTTCGGACTATGACCGATCTCTTGGGGGATAGAGGAGAGAGGGAATGGATGGGAAAAAGGGCTCAGGAATTCGTGCAGCACAATCAGGGTGCGCTGGTCAGGGTAATGGAGACACTGAAGCCTTACATTGAAATGTGAGGTATACCTAAAGTGCCTATCGTAATAAAAAAAAATAGAATTACCTGGTCGGCACGACACCAGAAAAGGGAGTGGAATTTTCTCTCATTGTTCCTGGGGTTTCTTTCTCTTCTTTATTCAGCAGCCGTAATGCTCCGGCTTCTTGCATATCGCAAGGGCCTATTGAAGGCCAAGTCCCTGCCTGCCTTTGTCGTGAGCATAGGGAATATCACCGCAGGAGGAACGGGCAAGACCCCTTTTGTCGCCATGCTTTCGGAATGGGCAGCACAGGGTGGCTTGCGCACTGCTATCCTCTCGCGGGGATATAAGAGCAAGTCGAAACTGAAATCCCTTGTTGTCTCTGATGGAAAAGGGCAGATCTCATCGGTATACGATGCGGGAGATGAACCAATACTGCTCGCCAAAAAGTTTCCCTTTACGCCGGTATTGATATCGAAGGACAGATATGCAATAGGAGATATGGCCCTGAGGCTGTTCAACTCTGAGTTATTGTTATTAGACGACGGCTACCAGCACCTCTCGCTCCATAGGGATCTCAACGTCCTTCTTATAGACGCAAAGAGGAAGTTCGGCAATGGATCATTGCTGCCCCTTGGTCCATTGCGGGAGCCTTTTGAGGAGATAAAGAGGGCGGATCTCATCGTCGTAAGCAGGTGTAGTGAGCAGAACCGTGGAGATGAGCTCGTCGAGCTCGTAAAGGAAACCGTTGCTGGTAAGCCGGTGCTCCGCTCCTGCCATCTTGCCGATGAGGTGCTCTTCCCGCAAACCGGTGAGGCCCATCTACCTCAAATTCTAGAAGGAAAGAATGTAATGGCCTTTGCCGGTATAGCACATCCGGATGACTTTCTCGAGATGATCACAGTGCTCGGCGCACATGTGGTGAAGTTTATGTGGTACCCCGACCATCACTCTTACGTCAATAGAGACTTCGAGGTGCTTGCGTCGTGGAGCAGGAGACCGGAGGTCGACTTTTTATTGACCACGGAGAAGGACTGGGTAAGGATTGAGGAGACAGTTGGCGGTGATCTGAATATCGCCGTACTTACGATCAAGATAGGTCTTCTCGATGATGGCCATATCCTTTTCGATCTCATAGGAAAGGGAATTCGAGCACGAAGGGGTTTGTCGGATGCAGGTCAGGTCAAGGAATGAGATACCAGCCGGAGAAGTGGAAAAGATCCTGGTGAGGGCTCCCAACTGGGTTGGGGATGCGGTACTGACTACCCCGTGCCTGGCGGCATTGAGGAAGGCGTTCCCCCATGCCCAGATCACGGTTCTCGCGAATCCCTGGGTCCTGCCGCTCATCGTGAATCATCCTGCTATTGATAGAACGATGGTCATCGACAAGGGCAAGGGCCTCGTTCGTTCCACCAGGGAGTTGATCAGGATTATATCGCATTTGAGAAACGAGAGGTTTGACCTAGCAGTGCTGTTTCAGAATGCCTTTGAGGCAGCAGTTCTGGCATCCACAGGAGGGGCGAGATACAGGATCGGCTATAATACCGATGGGAGAGGATTTCTGTTGACCCACAAAGTGGTGCGCGATGGCCACATTCTGGAGGCACACCAAGTAGAGTACTATCTAGGCCTTATTGAGGCCATGGGTTGGCGCGCGGAGAACAGGGAGCCGAGCCTGTTTCTCAATGACGGTGATATCGAGTCGGCCTCTAGGATGCTCTCCTCATACGGTATCGCAAACTACCATTTTATCCTGGGGTTCAATCCAGGCGCTGCCTATGGATCGGCCAAGAGGTGGCCTGAAGAGAGATTCGCGGTCATCGGTGATTGGGCGGCCGAGAGATGGAACGCCAAGGTGATGCTGTTTGGTTCCTCCGCAGAGAGAGACATAGGTCTCAGGATCTCACAGCGCATGCACCATACCCCCATAAATCTCTGCGGCCTCACCACCCTAGGTCAGGCCATGGCATTGATCAAGAGGTGCAATCTCTTTCTCACCAATGATAGTGGGCTCATGCACATCGCAGCCGCCTTTGACGTGCCCCTGGTGGCCATCTTTGGCCCCACCAACCATGTTACCACCGGGCCGAGGAGTGAAAACGCCGCCATTGTACGGCACGACTTTGACTGTAGCCCTTGCTTGAAGGAGGTCTGCCCATTAGATCACCAATGTATGCTCTCCATAGAGCCCAAAGAGGTATGGGAGGAGATGGATCGGCTTAAGAGGGTTGCACATCTAACGTAACTATTCAGCCACCAAGACACAAAGACCCAAAGAGGGGATGAATAGAAATTGAATAACGGGCTTTTTCATGAATGAGTCCTAGGATCATTCATTTCAATCTTTCACGCATTAATGAGCCCCAGACGCATGAAGAATGATTATATATTCTTGGTGTCTTCGTGGCAAGATGCCGGAACAGATGCAATCTACCATGTAAAATGCAAGATTGAAGGATGAAGCCTGCAGTATTTATCGATAGGGACGGGACGATCAACGAGCAGCGGGGCTATATAAACCATATCAGCCGATTCGTGCTGTTGCCGGGGGTGGGAGAAGCCATATCGCTCTTGAACCAGCACAACCGACTTGTGCTGATTACCTCGAATCAGTCGGGCGTTGCCAGGGGATACTTTCCCATAGAGCTTGTCCACGAGACACATGATTATATGAAAAGGCAGCTGGAAAAAGACAATGCCCGCGTGGACGGGATTTACTTCTGTCCTCACCATCCCGATGGAAAGATTTTGGAGTATAAAAGTTCATGCAGGTGCAGAAAACCCGGTACCGGCCTCATAGAGATGGCAAGGGCGGAGTTCGATATCGATATAGGTCGATCATGTGTGATCGGTGACCGATGGCTCGATATCATCTTTGCCCATAACGCACATCTCCCTGGCATCCTGGTGCTGACAGGCTATGGTATGGGTGAGCGGGAGTATGTGGCCCCTCCGGAGGGGATTGTGCCCGCATACATCGCGGAGAATCTGCTGGAGGCCGTGCATTGGCTTTTGAGGCAAGACAGGTAACATGGAGGATGGAATATCCCATATCTTGATCATCAAGTTAAGCGCAATCGGCGATGTAGTCCATAGCCTCCCCTTGCTTGAGGTCTTGAGGCAGAGGTTTCCACTGGCAAGGATCGATTGGCTGGTTGAAGAGGATGCATCGGGCATTGTCGAGGGACATCCCTCCATAAATGGGCTGCTCGTGTTTCCCCGCAAGAGCTGGCTGCAAAGATTCAAGAAAAAAGGGGAATCTATTTCAGTAGGCAGAGAGGCAGCCCGGTTTATAAGAGGGCTTAGGAGTAAGAGATACGACATAGTCATCGACCTCCAGGGATTATTGAAGAGCGGGGTACTAACCTTTCTTGCCAGGGGAAAACGGAAGATAGCCCTAAATAATGGAAGAGAGGGAAGTTGGCTTTTCGTTCATGAGAGGGTGGCTGTTCCCAGCCGGGAGATGCATGCCCTTGAGAGATATCTTTATATCGCACGGAGCTTGGGAGTGGAAGATCCACGCTGGGATGGATCTATCCCGGTTTTTGAGAACGACAAGGCCTATGTTGACGCCCTGCTTGGAAAGCAAGACCTTGACCGAATCTTGGTAGCCGTCAATCCTATGGCCAAGTGGGAGACCAAGTTGTGGGAGCCGAGCAGATTCGCATTGCTGGCTGACCGTATCAACGAAAAACTGGGTGCAGCAGTTATCTTTACAGGAAGCGGTGCGGATAGGGATGCGATAGGAGCCATTCAATCTGAAATGAACTCAGAGGCCCTGAATCTGGCAGGGAGGATGACCTTGAAACAATTGGCCTGCCTCTATCAAAGGTGCGCTGTGGTCATCTCCACCGATACCGGGCCTATGCATATTGCTGCTGCAATGAAATCTCCCATCGTTGTTGGCCTTTTCGGGCCGACATCCCCCTTGAGGACCGGCCCGTATGGAGCAGGGCAAAGGGTAGTGAGGGCTGGGGTTGTTTGCAGTCCCTGCTTCAAGAAGCAGTGCGATGATAGGCAATGCATGAGACAGATCACAGTGGATATGGTATATGAGGCGGTAAAAGAAGGTATAAATGCCTAAAATGAAGGGTATGTAACGAAGCAAAGGGTGAAACCTTTTGATAGATGACAAAGGACTTGCGAATCTTGCCTCTATTTCTATCAAATTTTAGCTCACTTTAAATTTTAGGCACTTCAGCTCACTTACGTAAGGAGGCTCTAAATGGCTATTAGCAAGGAGTTGTTGGATATCCTGGTGTGCCCGAAGTGTAAGGGAGAGATCTATCTTAACGATGCCGGAGATGGATTGATTTGCGATCGCTGCAAGCTGCTCTATGAGATCAAAGACGACATACCGATTATGCTTATCGATGAGGCAAAGAAGATAGAAGGGAAATAATTGGACATCTCCATCATCGTCGTCTCTTACAACACAAAAATCCTTCTCCTCGAGTGCCTGTCCTCGATCTTCGCCACCATCAAGGAGATATCCTTCGAGGTCTGGGTAGTGGATAATAACTCCACCGATGGAACCCCTGAGGCAGTAAGGGAACGATACCCCGCGGTGAAAGTCATCGCAAACAGGGAAAATCTGGGCTTTGCAGCGGCAAACAACCAGGCCTTCCGGTCCATGAGCGGCAGATACGCCCTGCTTCTCAACAGTGATACTGTGTTGACCGAGGGAGCGGTGCAAGCGCTCTATGATTTTATGGAATCCCATCCAAAAGCCGGGATGGGATGAGGACAACTGCTGAACCAGGATGGTTCAAATCAAAACTCCATTGCCAATTTCCCAACGCCCTTGACCCTGCTCTGTAATGAGACCCTGTTGCGAGTGTTATGTCCAAAAAGGTTTCCCAGCAAGAGAAGGCGGTATCGCTCCCCCATTGAGGTAGAATCATGTATAGGCGCCTGTGTAATGGTTCGGAAAAAGGCCATGGATGAGGTAGGCTTATTCGATGAAAAATACTTTTTCTTTTTCGAGGAAACGGACTGGGCATATCGGATGTGGCGTGACGGCTGGAGAGTTTATTTCGTGCCTTCGGCAAAGATTTTCCATGCCCAAGGTAAAACAGTAGGGAGCGGTGCAAGCTCAAGGATCATGTTCTACAGATCCAGATATCTCTTCCTGAGAAAGTGGCGCCGCAGCTCCTTTCCCCTGTTCTATGCGATTATCCTTTTGAGATTGCTGACCAATACCGTTCTCTCCATGGCCGGAGTGGTACTGACCTTTGGGCTCGAAAACTCGATAAAGAAAAGATTCGTCATCTATATCAGGCTCATCCTCTGGCATCTTCGACGGTGTCCTGAGCTGCACGGGTAGAGCATGTTGGTAAAGGGAGAAAAGATTTCGCTGGAAGCCATAGAGCGAGTGTTGCTCATACAACTTGGGGATATAGGAGACGTGGTGCTCACTATCCCAACGATCAAGGCATTACGGGAGAGTAAGCCAACGAGTACCTTGTACATCGCAGTGAGGGAACATGCGAGGGAATTGATCGAGGACTGTCCATGGGTTGATGGGGTGATATCGGTTGAAAGGATGAAAGGAACGCTGCTGGAAAGGTTTTTCTATCAAAGGGATTTTCTTCAAGCCCTCCGGGCAAAGAAATTTGGAGCAGCCATTGACCTGAGAACCGGAACAAGAGGCGCCATCTTATCATATGTAAGCGGGGCACCATTGAGGATCGGGAGATATGCGGATGATGGTCGGCTGTGGAGAAACAGGCTTTTCACCCACCTCGTCAAGCCAGAGAACGAAATGGAGCAGTATTCCTCTTTGCACAGCTTGAATATCGTGGCTCCTTTCAAGGTAGATGCCCGTGACATCGATCCGGAGCTCACCGTTACCAGGGAACAGGAAATGCGCGTGGAATGCATGCTGCGAGAGGAGGGGATAGGTCTTGACAGATCTCTCATTGCCCTCCATCCCTTTTCCCGGTGGCGCTACAAGGAATGGCCCACAGAAAACTACACCTCTCTGATCGATTATATAGGTTCGAGATACCCGGTCCAGATCGCAATAACAGGCTCAGTCGATGAGAGGGGGCGGGCGGCTCATCTGGTGAAGGAGGCCCGTGCAGAGGCCTATAACCTGGCTGGGAAGACCACGATCGGTGATTTGGCAGCTGTATTCAAGAAATGCGGGTTACTAATCGGTATCGACAGCGCCGCAATGCATATTGCAGCAGCCGTCGGCACACCTACGGTCACCATATTCGGGCCCTCTGCCCCAATAAATTGGGCCCCAAGAGGGAAGCAACACGAGATCATCTTCAAGGATCTGCCTTGTGTGCCGTGCAGACAGAAGGGGTGCAACAACAGCGCGGTGAGTCGGTGTTTACAGGAATTGGAGGTCGGAGAGGTGATTGAGGCGGTGGATAAAAAGATCACAGAGATCCTTGAGAGGACCGACGATGATTAAGCCTCCCTATCTCCCCGAAGTTCGGCCAGAACAGCTATACTGTGTCCTGAATAAAACTTAGCGATGCGTCTTGCGAATATGCTCACTACAGGAATCCGCTTTAATGCCTGTTTCACCGTTTCTGAATGGTAGTCTTTCTTCTTTACCACACGAAATCCACATTCCGTAAGGAGCCCTTGTAAGGTCTTAGGTGTAAAGTGAAAAAAGTGGTAGGGCAAGCTCCATCCAACCCATTCTTTCCAGTTCTTGCGCGCATCTGTTCCCTCGTAATTAGGGACATCTACTATCAGGATACCATCGCTCTTCAACCAATACCTTGCCCGTAAAATTACATTTCGTGGATCTGATGTGTGTTCAAGAAAATGCCACATGGTGATTATGTCGAAACAGTGCGGAGGGAATTTTACCTCATTGATATGTCCAATACTTATGGGGAGCCCGAGTTTTTTGGCGGCATGCTGGGATGCCCATTCTGAGATATCCAAACCCTGAACATCATAGCCGTAATCTCTGCAAGCCAGCAAAAAATACCCATATCCGCACCCGATATCTAAAACCCTACCCCTTGTCTTTATTCCCCTGAAAAACCGTATACGATGTGTTTCAAGGCTAAGTGGCTTTTTAAACTCTGGCGAGCCAGGATCTCCTCCTACAGCAAAGTGTTCATCACAATACTGCTTGCTGTAAAGTGTTATGAGATCCTCTTTCGAAGGTCTTGGATCTAAAAACCCAAGACCACAGGAAGAACACCGATAGACCTTCCATGAATCCTTTTCTAACAGGAGTTCTCTGCCTCTAGACCCACACAGGATGCAATGCTCTGGAGCTTTTTCCATGTCAACAGGTACTCAGTGTGATGAAATGGAATGGTATCAATCTAACGGAAGTGATTATAGGAAATCTCACATACGGGGTCAACAATTGAAATCGATTGCCTGCCGGTATTGACATAGCTCCCTGCTTCCCCTATATTTCATAGCCGGAAAGGCAATATTGGCCGTGAGAGGTCCTATGATCAAGATCCTGGTTGGAATACCTGTGCTGGACAACATTGAGATGACCAGAGCCTGCGTGCAGAGTCTCTATCAATACACAGATTCGAATAAGGTGGATTTAGAGGTGTCAGTACTTATTGTGGATAACGGTTCAAAGTACGATATTGCCAGCCTTGTCACGAAAGATTTCAAAGAGGCGAGGTTTCCCACCTATTATGTGAGGAATCCAAGGAATTTGGGGGTTTCGATCGCGTGGAATCAAATATTGCGCTTTGCTCCAGGCACCATAGAAAGCTCCTCTTTGTATTACGACTACTATGTGATCTCTAATAACGATATCCTGTTCGGGCCTGATTGGCTCCAGCCCATGGTCGAGGCCATGGAAGACGATGAGCGCATTGGCTGGGTTGCAGCCCTGGAGAACGGCTCGCCCGTGATGAAGGAATTGGTAGAGGCCCATTCGAATACAAAGAGATACCGCGTCGATCCCAATAAGCCATATTCCTCGGAAAATATCCGGGAGAGCGTGAAAAAGGTGTACGAGAAATGGGGCGGGCATGAGCCCTTCTGCAGAATGGTGAAGGAAAGCGGCCTCCCCCTCTTTATAGGGAGGATGCGATCAGCTGTGTGTTTCATGATACGGCCAGCCATGATGCAACAGCTCGGCTTTTTCGATGAGGATTTTTCTCCGGTGGGGATCTCAGAGGATTTGGAATACTTCTTGAGGATCGAGGGGGTCATCAAACCCCCATGGATCAGGGATGACTATCCAGCGGAGGGAAAGTGGAAATACGGCCTCTGCAGCAGGAGTGTGATCCACCATAACTGGTGCATGACCAGGCAAGGGCCTAGTTTCGACGGTCGAAGATGGGACCAGGAAAAGGAGAAGAACTGGAAGGCCAAGTTCGGTCGATCAAAAAAGTACTTCATAAAGAAGTTCCTGGTCTAGAGCTTTCCGGGTACACCTTTACTCACCCCTTGGAGCCACTCCCGCTACTTCATTAAATACCCTTAGCATCTCGCGGTGATTTCTCTCCAGCGAGTACCGCTGGCCTGTGAGGGAGGCCTCCTTGGACATACGTTGGAGGGTCTCAGGGGAAAAAAAGACCTTCATCGCCTCTACGAGTTCTCTGGAATCCGGGGGATGCGAGATACGATATCCGTTCTTGCCGTGTGTGATGATGCCTGCTGCTCCGTTGGCAGTGGTGGTAATTGCAGGAAGACCGCAGGCCATTGCCTCTATGACTACCAGCGAGCAGGCATCATAGAAGGTAGGGAGCACCATAACATCGCAGCTGGCGTAGTAGTCATCAGGGCTTTTCGTGGGACCCGTGAATATCGCTGTTTCCCCAAGACCTAACCGAGCAATCCTTCTGATAAGAGAAGGGGAGGGGGATTGACCGACCACCACCAGCTTGAAGCGCCTAGCATCAGATTTCTTTAACTGAGCGGCGGCCTCGATCAGGGGCCCGATGCCCTTTTTCCTCAGATCGTAGGATATGAACAGAAAGGCGATATCGCCCTCCTTTAAACCCAGGCGTTCCCGCATGGGAAACCGAAGGTGTTCCCTCAGGCCAATATTGTACCGTTCCGTATCTATGCCGTTATAGATGAGCTCGATTTCCTCTTTATTGATGCCGTAAAACGAGGCCATGTCATCCCTGACCATCTCCGAGATCGCGATGATCCTGGGTCTCGGTTCGATCCTGAACGGGGCTGACTCTATCCATTGTCTGGTCTTATCCTTTGGCGATAGGGCGATGAGCATGCGTTTAAGCAGTCGCAGGAGGGAATTCTGCGCGGAAAATACCTTTCTGGATGTGGAGAACCTGTGTACCCCGCCATGGCTCTGGTATACATTCATGTATATCGTATTTCCAAAGCCCAGAACCACATTGAACCCCTGGCCCGTTACCATGCGCCTGTGTCGAAGGGCAAAGAAGATCATCGCGACCCAGGAGGGCAAGAAGTGCGGGATCCCTATCCTGTGGAAGGTTGCTCCAGATGGTTCGCCATCCCAGTTCCGACCGAAAAGATGGACCTCCCATCCCCGAGCGATGAGGCTGGAGGCAAGGGAGCTGGCATATGATTCTGCTCCGCCCTTGAACCTGCTGAAATCTTCAATGGCCAGTGCGATCCTTTTCACTGCATGGGTCCTCAGGAGGAAGGGAAAGGCCTGTTCCCGAACCCTCTCTTTAGCTCTCGAAGCTTGACGTACCGAACGAATACAGCATAGGCCGAACTCAGCGCGATGATGAATCCTGCAATCCCATCGAGAAAACCCAGCCTGAGGAGGTACACCTCTATGAATTTGAGCGGAGGCCTTAAAAGTAGTAGGAGCGGCCTGAAACGTTTTCCTTGGTCATGGAGGTTTCGAGCAAGGAGGGTTGAGAACGCATTGATGGTCTGAATCTGACCCGAAATTGTGCCATTATACGGATAATGGAGGAGGTTGTTCGCTAATCTGCCCACTTCTCCATTCACCTCAACGCGCTCGTGCACCCTTTTTCCCACCCATGAGGCCTTGTCGCGTTTAAAGAGCCTGAGCTGGCGGTCGGGGTAAAATCCACTGTGCTTGATCCACCTCCCCTGGTAAAAAGAGAGCCGCGGCACGCTATAGCCCTCTTTAGCGTATTCCTTTTTGATCTCGTCTTGGATTTCATCCCGGAGCTCCTCCGGTATTTCCTCATCGGCATCGAGGCTGAATACCCATTCGCAGGCGGCCTTGGAGAGGGCGAAATTCTTCCCGTCAACAAACCCGGACCATACCCTCTGATACACCCTATCCGTATACTCCCGTGCGATTTCAACGGTCTTGTCCTGGCTCATGGAGTCTACCACGATTATCTCATCGGCCCACTTCGAGCTCTCAAGACACCTCAGGATGTTTTCCTCCTCGTTGAAGCAGATAATACAGATCGAGATCGACATGGGAATAGCCCCACAGGTTTACATTGTAGACATTCTTTGTGAGTATAGGCAAGTCAATAGGGGGCAGTCAATGAAAATTGGGGTATTATAGATATGGCTCAATCTGCCCTGTTTTTTTATTGATTTCTATAGCCTAAATAAATTACCGTAACATACCGTTAACCAGTAATCCTTATGAGAATAGGGAAAATGACTAAAGATAGAGGCAAGGAAAGATATAGCTATGCGAAGCCCGATTCCGTTCGTGTACGATTTACGATCGATAAAGGCCCTGAAGAACGCAGAGAACGGGTTCTGAATGTGATCGAAAGCTCAAAAACAGGCCTTGCCTTGATCATCACCGATGAGGATTTGTCTCCTGCACATCTTGAAGAGAGATACTGTAGATGAGGATTTTTTTCATAGTTTTCTTGACATAATGCAACCATAATATGTAGAGTGACATAGACTTCAATGAAAGACTTTTCCACTGAGACATGTTCCTGCCATTGACTTTTTCTGTGAGAGAAAGGTGAAAAAACTGTAAAATATATCATAGGGGAAGGAGGGAAACATTATGTCTAAACATGCCCTTTTGCTTATCTGTATCCTCGCGCTCATGGTAGCAGGATGTGCGAACTTGCCATCAGGTAATAAAAAAGAACCTACGGTAACGTTGACAGAGTCGGAATATAACAAGTTGCTCGAGGAGAAAGCCGGGCTTGAGAAAAAAATTGCAGCAATGGTACCCAAGCCGAAATACGATGCACTGCTTCAGGAAAAGACCGACCTTGACGAAAAAATAGCAGAAATGACACCTAAGGTGGAGCATGACGCTTTGATTAAAGAGAAGGCCGAGCTTGAGAAAAAGTTAAAGGTATCAGAGGATAAGATTGTTATCCTTGAGAAGGAAAAGGAGGGGGAAAAGGTAATCCTCCTTTTTGACGGTAAAATAAAATATTCGGTAGAGGCTGCTGCTTCTATGGACTATGAGGAAGTGCTGGTCCTGACGATGTTGGATGACCCCGAATTCAAAGGGGTCATGGACATGGGGGGCAAAGAGGCAGATATTGCTCTTATAGGCCTCCTTAAGAGAATTACCCCCGATGACAGGAGAATCACAGCTGAAGAAATAAAGGTTTACCTAAAAAGCAAGAAAAAATAGTAGTGAATTGCTCGCCATATAGCACGCCGAATCGGAAGGCTATGCAGTGCATGTTTTTCCGGACCGCTCCATCGCATCAGGCACCCATAGTCAGTTACAAAGAATACCAACTCAACATCGTCAGAGGAGCATAAGCCATGAGGAGTGTGCGGGTGATGCATTCAAGGATCCCTGACGAGGCGGAAGCCGATGTCGTCATCGCGCGAGACAGGGGCGTACCTTCCACGACAAGCTGAACGCAAATCCCTGGCAGGACTGAACCAAGAACCACCTCGTAGTACGCGGGTGTCACCGGAAGAAGGTCCCTCAGGATCAGCTACGTGGTGAGATGGATACTCTCCATGCCAATCCTGGCACCACTCCCAAACATTGCCGTGCATAAGATACAGCCCCCACTGGTTCGGGGGGAAAGCTCCTATAACAGCCGGATTCCTTCTGTAATTGCCCTTCGGACAGCTCTTGTAAGGCTGTTGGCCATTATAGTTTGCCTGGTTCACGGAAATGCAATTTCCGGTATAAAAGGCAGTGGTGGTTCCAGCACGGCAGGCATACTCCCACTCGGCTTCGGTGGGCAGCCGGTATTTGTCCGTGTCTTCTATCTGGTTAAGCTTTCCTATGAACCGTTGGACATCATTCCAAGAAACCATCTCTAACGGGCAGTTCTCCCCGCAGTTTGTAAAATGGGAAGGGTTTTTCCCCATTGCTTTCTTCCATTGATATTGGGTTACTTCGGTGGTCTGCATATAGAAGGACTTACGCAATGTAACGAGGTGTTGTTTTTCATCACTGTCTCGTTCCTTCTCGTCCGGAGGGCTTCCCATTGTAAAAGTGCCCGCGGGGATCAGCACGAATTTCATACCGATGGTGTTGGTGAAGATTTTGTCTTTCTCAGCCTCAGATTCCTTATCCAAAGAAAGCTGCTCTATCCCAGGTATCATTTCACGTAAATCAGCGTAGATTCTTAAGGATAGACTTGCCTCGAGCTGAATAGATCTCCGGTAGGGCTCATAGCCTTCCTTTGTCACTTCTATGTGGTGCTCGCCCGGTGAAAGTGTTACATGAACAAATGGAGCCAGGCCAACCTCCATGCCATCGACAAATACCGTGGCCCTATCCACATTGGACTCAACCGAAATGCTGGCCTTTCCAGGCTCCTCAACGATTGCACCAGGGCCTGCTAATCGAAAAACAAAATCTCCTTTATCCAGCTTTGGATTGTTTATCTTGCCATACTGAGGGTGTTGCCCGCCTCTCGTATAGTTCACCACCTTATCCTGGATGTGCATGCCAAGCTCAGAGCCGGTGACATATCCATCGCCATTGAGATCGGCATATCCTTTAATGCCATCTAAAAAGACTATCTTGAATACCGACCGGTCCGGGACTTGCTCCCCTGCGCCGCCAGCGGTGACGAACTGCCTCACAGGCATTGCAGATTTCTCGGTGATATCCACCGGTGCGGCCCTCACAAGATTGAAGAGAGAACCGGAAAAACAGGAGTCGAATACCATGAGCACGTGCATGGATTTGACCTTAAGGGCCAGGGATTCGATTTCTTTCATTGAAATTGCTTTATCATCGAAGCCAACGGGATCAGCCCTCTTCAAAGGACAATCCTTTGGTATGATATAGCCGAGTTCAGTACCGTCAGCAAGCTCAAGGGTTTCACCGTGTCCTGCAAAGTATAGAATGATGGCTAAATTTTGCTCTTGCCCTATATGAAAGGTTGTTTCCTTGAAGGCATCGTTGAGTTGTCGGTAGGTGGGGTCGAGGAGCAGCCTAACGTTGACCCCAAGGCTTTCGAGTGCAGAGGCAACCTCCAGTGCGTCTTTAGCTGCATTCGGCAGATCAGGCCATTCGTCATACTCGCTCACCCCTACCACCAGGGCATAATAGCCTTTGTAGAGGCAAAAACTCTCGCCGGATTCAGCCACAATGCGAATGCCACGATCGACTTCCTTAGCCTGTAAAGGAGCAAAAAAAGCGATTGATGACATGACGAGGATAAGAAGTAGTATGAGCCTTGCTAAGCATTTTCTCATGATTTCTCCTTAGTATAGATACCC
>Ga0307434_1000357_pt1 | contig 33613 bp, 26 predicted proteins | sample SalMarWE160220MG_FD_202156 | JGI IMG/M metagenome (GOLD analysis project Ga0307434, IMG submission 202156) | Salt marsh sediment microbial communities from the Plum Island Ecosystem LTER, Massachusetts, United States - WE1603-220 | ecosystem: Environmental > Aquatic > Marine > Intertidal zone >... | reverse complement strand
CATTTGGAGCTATCTTTAACAATACAACCAGAACCTTTAGCTGGACACCCACATATGAACAATCAGGAACTTACAACCTAACCTTTATTGTTTCTGACTCTGAATTAACAGATACAGAAACAATAACTATTACAGTAGCTAATGTAGAAACATGTACTCCTACTACTTGCTTAGCCCAAGGCAAAAACTGCGGAACTATATCTGATGGCTGTTCAGGAACTCTTAACTGCGGGACATGCAGTTCTGGCTACACCTGCCAATCAGGAATTTGTGTTCAAGATATAATAGTTTCTGAAAACGCTATTTATGTAGACAATCAATTAATAAATGATTGTGACGGGAATTATTCTATCGCTAACAGAAGTTGTTCTGGAAACGATGGAGATGCGTATAATACCGCTCAGGAAGCGGCGGATACTTCTACTCCTGGAGATACCATCTACTTCCGAGCTGGCACCTATTATTCGCGGGCGTCTACTCAGGCAGTAGTTCCGGTTCTGCGTGTAATAATAAGCGGAACAGTTGCTAATCCAATCACTTATAGGAACTATAATAACGAAGAAGTGATTCTCGATGCGTGGGATGAAGAGAATAATAGAAGGAAGCGTCGCGCAGTAGAATTGGGTGATCAGCCCAGCAGTAGTGAGCAAACTTTGACAGGGCAGGGAGTCCAGAATATTATTATCGATGGGCTAATTGTTGAAGGTGGTGCATATGCTGGATTAAGTATATTTGGACCCGCTGATGCGTATAATGATCCCGAAAACCCAACAGAAAATGTGATTATACGTCATGTTATTGCTTGTTATAATACTGGAACGGGTGGAAGGGGAATAAGTTCACAAGGAACACTTATTAATGTCACCATCGAATATTGCGAGGCGTATGAAAATCAGATTACTGGTATTTCATTTGGAAGGATGGCTAAGTTTTGGCATGATCCTGAACCTGATGATCAGCAGAGTGCTGCACGGTATTCTACTATAAGGAATTGTTTGTCCTATAATAATAATGATCCAGGAGATCCGGGAGATACAGATGGTTTAGGCGGTAGTAATATGTATCGCTGTATTGTTGAAAATAACGTTGTTTTTAATAATAGTGATGACGGAATAGATAATTATGCGTCTATTGAAACAACGGTAAGAAATAATATTGTCTTTGGGCATTCATATGAAGGCGGTAATAATGCGGGGATTAAATTTTCCGCTGGAGGCGGTGGGAAACATACTATAGCTGGAAATGTGGTATTTAATAATGATGGATTTTCATTGGAGGGGTCTGACCCAAGTAATCCTCAGCGTATATATTATCCGAGCAAAATTTACAATAACATTATGTATAAAGGTAGCACGGGTATTGCTTTGGGGTATGTCTCTAATTATAATCTCACTTTTCCTGGCTATGAAAGTAGCTATCTGCACAACAATGTGATGACTAATAATATCAATCACGATATATACCACGCCTTTGAAGAATGTACTGACAGCGATTACAATTTTATTGGGAATGCAGGCGATTTGAGTGGGATGCATGGGAAAGGACTGGATACACATTCCCTAACTGGTGACCCTCAATTAGCCAATCCGGGAGTTGTCATTGACGCTAATTTTGGTTCTGGTTGGACTATTGAACAAAAACTTGAACATATACGAAGCCAGGCGAGAGTAGCATTTAGCTTAAATGAGTCCAGTCAATTGATTGACAACGGTGCAATAATTCCTGGTTACCATTGTTCTACGGTTGGAGCGTATCCCGGAGAAGATTGTAAAGAATGGTACGGCGATGCTCCTGATATAGGAGCTTATGAATATCAAGGAGAAGTGCCGCCACCATCATGTTCGGGCACAGACACTTCTTGTGGAACCTGGCCTTCATGCACAAACTGCAATGCCTTAGATGGATGTTCGGGAACATCATACAGAAACTATTCTTGTTCAGGAACAAGCTGTGTTTTTACAGAAAACAATTGTACAGATTGTTCTTGTTCTTGTGGTGGATACAATACAACAGAATCAATAGCTAACAGTAATTGTAATGATGGAATAGATAATGACTGTGATGGAAATATAGATTTTAATGATACTGGATGCCAGGAGTGTACTTCAGGCCAAACTTCGTCTTGTGCAACTGGCTTGCAAGGAATATGTTCTTCAGGAACTAAAACCTGCCAGGCAAATGGAATCTGGGGAAGTTGTGTTCAGAATAATCAGCCAACAACAGAAGTATGCAACGACAGTTTAGACAATGATTGTGACGGAGCAACAGATTGTTCAGACACAGATTGTTCTGCAGAACCTGCTTGTGCAACAGCAATACCAACTGACTACATATCTTTTTGGAAGTTTGAGAATAATGCCTTAGATGAAACAGGAATAAACAACGGAACTCTTTATGGAGATGCTTCATTTGTTAACAATCCCAATAAAGGGAATGTGGTAAGTTTTGATGGGGATGGGGATTGTATTAATGTTGGTAGCCCTAATCTTGTGTGCAATTCTACCCAGATGTCAGTTATTGCTTGGATCAAAATGGGACCTACGGAGGCTACTGCAGCAGGCCAGGACGGAATTGTCTCGCAAAACGATACCTCACCAAGAGTTTTCGTTCTATCTCGAATCAACTCTGAAAAATTTAGATTTCGTGTGTATGATGACAATCAGGTAGCAACGCAAGTTGATAGTTCTTCGTCTTGGACTGATACAAATTGGCATCAAATCGTTGGAGTATACAATGGCTCAACGATTCAAGTATATATAGATGGCAATTTAAATTGTTCCCCAGTTGCTTTTATATCAGCCTTAGAGTCTACTCCCAGTGTTGTTAAAATAGGTCGAGGTGATAATGGGAGTTTTGAGGGCTCCATAGACGATGTAATGATTTACAATAGGGCGTTGACGGAACAGGAGATACAGAATATATATGATGCCCAGAAACCGGCAGAAATAACAAAAGTAGAGCCAAAAGAATTGGATTTGAATGGTTTAGCGTCAATACTAGATGCAATCCAAGAAGCAATAAACGAGCTTAAGAGCTTATTTTAAGAATTAAGAATTAGGAACCAAGAATCAAGCACCAAATTCCTGCCCGCCGGCCGGCAAAATTACAAATTCAAAATTCAGAATATGTATATTTATCTCGATGAATCATATAATCTAAAAGATAGAACAAAGCCACAGTTTATTAGTATTAATGGTTTTACGGTTTTGGACGAAAGAAGTTTGTTTAAGAAATGGAAAGAGTATCGACATCCCTTTATTGGAAAGCGTCGTATTCATGCTAAAGACTCTGCTTTTAATAAACTAAGAATAAAAGCTTTAGAACTTTTGCCGCGGCCAGATCTAACTTTATTGACTGTTTTTCAAGTTATTCAGGAGGTTTCTTTTGAGAAAAAAAAGATATTATTAATATCCAATCCTTAAACAAATTATTAAAATTTTTTAAATAATATCACGAGAACAGTTCTCGTAGAGTTCTACGAGAACAGTTCTCCAAATATTAGAAAAACTATGAGCAAGAAAATTTCTATTCCAATAGCAATAACTATTATTGTTCTTTTTATTGGAGCGGTTTTAATTTATCAATATTGGTGGATGCCCTTGCATCCAGAACTTCCCTTGCCCTCGGGAACATCTACGCTTCAAACCGAACCGATTGATTTATCTCAAGTTAAAACAGAAAAACTGAGTTTAGCTAAATATTATTCTTTAGCCTCTCTAGATATCTCCTTAAAAGTTTCCCAATATAATCTTCCATTAGAAACCAGCCAGATAGCCAACTTCGGAGATTTTTCCAAAAAAATCTCCTTAAGCAGCGGTGCCTTAAATCTTTTAGGGAAAAATGGATTTGTTGTTGTCAATAATCCTTTTAACTCAAAAGAGGAAGATATTACTCGGCCATACAATATTTTAAAAGATAGAGAAATTCCCTTATTTATTACCTCCGATTCTCTGTTGCACTTATATCACATTCAATTTGATGAAACTTTAAGGCAAATTGAAGAAAGAGAGTTTTACGATAAGATTTGGGAGATTAGCAAAGAGCTTTTAGATGATTCAATTAAGAAATATAATGTCGCTACGGGTGATTTGAAAACAGCTACAAAAAGAAATATTGCTTATCTCGTAGTTAGTTTAAGATTGCTTCAGCCGAAGGAAGAGCAATTATGCAAAGAAAATAGAGAAGATTGGGAATGCGAAGATCCCGGTATATCCAGCGCTTATTTTACGGAAGAAGATTTGGGAAAATATGAATTTGAAGTTCCTGATTTTGTAAAGCCAGAAGTTGAAAAAGAATTAAAATTAATAGAAGGACATAAAGGGTTTTCAAATTCACCTATCTTTATTTACAAAGAAGATTATTCTCAATATGTTCCCAGAGGTCACTATACCAGGAGCGAAAAATTAAAGAATTATTTTAAGGCATTTATGTGGTATGGCAGAATAAGTATGCTGTTAAAAGGAACTGACCAGGTGGGACCTGGAGAAAGTTGTCCTGATGTTCCTCCTTGTACAGCTCTCATATCTGACTACGACGCTAAAATCCAGACAACGGGAGCTTCATTAATAGCAGCTAAGTTTGCCGAGAGCGAAGATTTAAAAAGTAAATGGGACAGAATTTATTCAGTAACTGCATTTTATGTAGGGTTGTCTGATGATTTGGGCCCTTATGAATATATAGAGGCGTTAAATTATGTTTTTGAAGGAGAATTTGATCCAAACGAATTAACTGAAGAAAATATTGGAGAATTAAAAGCAAAGTTGGCTGAATATATGTCGCCTAAAATATATGGAGGGACGGGCGATTGTGTAGTTTGGCCGCCATTTACTCCGGAACAAGCAGATGAGTGCTTGGAAAATACCAAAGGATTTAGATTGATGGGCCAAAGATTTATTCCAGATTCTTATATGTTTTCAGAATTAGTTTCACCCCGGGTTGGTATGTATGCTGGAAGTGATTGTGCTGGAGTATTTACCTGCGAGATAACAGATGGCGGACCGGCCAGAGTTTTCCCTCGCGGTTTGGATGCAATGGCTTTGTTAGGGTCTCAAAGAGCAAAAGAGCTTTTAATAGAATTAGGTGATACTGAATATGAAGGCCAAGATGCTGAAGGAAATAGAATCACTTATGAAACTGCCTATAATAAATTAAAAGAAGAATTTGATAAATTTGATGAAGTTGACTGGAATAAAAATCTTTATTGGAGCTGGCTATTTTCTTTGAAGGCCTTGTTAAAAGATTTTGGCACGGGTTATCCAACCTTTATGCAAACAGAAGCTTGGTTAGATAAAGAGCTAACTGCTGCTTTATCTTCTTGGGCCGAATTAAGACACGATACTATCCTTTATGCTAAACAGAGTTATACGATGCAATTAGGGATGGCTCCGCTACCGGAAAAACCGGTTGTTGGCTATATTGAGCCAGTTCCCGAATTTTATAACAGATTACTCGCTTTAACTAAAATGACTACCAAGGGGTTAGATGAAATGGATGTTTTAGATGATGCGTCAAAATCGAGATTAGAAAGTTTGGAAAGGATATTAGAGAGATTAGTTAATTTATCAACAAAAGAATTAAAAAATGAGGAACTCACAAAAGAAGATTATGAGTTTATTAAAGATTTCGGTGAAGAATTAAATGGTGTGATTGCTGAAGTTGATGAGAAAGCTAAGAAAACAACTATTGTCGCTGATGTCCATACTGATAGCAATACCGGCCAGGTCTTAGAAGAAGGAGTGGGTTACGTTAATTTAATTGTCGTAGCTTATAAAGTTCCTGATGGAAGAATTTTGATTGGGGCGGGACCTGTAATGACCTATTACGAATTTAAGCATCCAATATCAGATCGGCTTACCGATGAAAAATGGAGGGAAAAATTGAATTCTGAACCTCCGGAAGCGCCTAAATGGGTTTCTAATTTCGCTGAGTAAAATATGCCTAAAGAAACATCTGCTGGAGCCGTGGTTTTTAGGAGGGAGAATAGTAAGATTTATTATCTGCTTTTGCATTATGAAGCAGGGCATTGGGATTTTCCCAAAGGACACATTGAAAAAGACGAAAAAGAAGAAGACACGGTAAAGAGAGAGGTAGCGGAAGAGACAGGAATTAAGGATATTAAAATAATTGAAGGTTTTAAAGAGTGGATAAAATATTTTTATCGCAAAACATATGATTTAAATGAAGACGAGAAGAAAAAAGCTTCCTGGACTTTCAAGATAGTTACTTTTTATTTAGCTGAAACAAAAACCAAAGAAGTGAAAATTTCTTTTGAACATACGGGTTTTAAATGGCTGACATATAAAGAGGCGCTAGAACAAATAACATTTAAGAAGGCCAAAGAAATTTTAAAAAAAGCCCATCACTACCCCGCTAAGCGGGGTGTGAGGGCAAGCAAATGATTTCCTTGCTACGACATAATGATTTGCTAAAAGAAAAGCCCTACTAATGTAGGGCTTTTCTTTGAGATAAATCAAATTATTTTTTTATCTTCTCTACAACTTTTTCAAAAATGTTGGGGTGGTTTTTAGCGAGGTCAGCTAAAATTTTTCTATCAATTTCAATCTTTTTTTCTTTTAGTCCGTGAATGAACAAGCTGTAAGATAAATCTTGCTGGCCCAGCGCAGCATTTATTTGGATTTGCCAGAGTTTTCTAAATTCTCTTTTTTTGACCCTTCTATCCCGATAAGCATATTTCCACGCATGCATTAATGCTTCTTTTGCTGCTTTGTATTTTGATTTCCTTTCCCAACGAAAACCTTTAGTATGCTTTAATACTTTTTTTCTTCTTTTGTGCGCAGTTTTTCCTCTTTTTACTCGAGCCATATTATTTCAAAAGCTTCTTAATCTTTTTAGCTTCGCTTTTCGCAACTTTAACCCATTTCCGGCCTTTTCTTTTCTTCTCGCCTGTTTTTTTCGCCCGATAATGGTCCTGGCCAATCGCTCTTCTTAGAACCTTACCGGTTTTAGTTATTTTAAAACGTTTTTTGATTGATTTTCTCGTTTTCATAATTAAATTTTTCTATAATTCTATAATTTGGAGATAATCATTGTTAATCCTCTTGGTTGTCTTTTTAATTCTCTTTCAATTTTTATTGGGATTGACTTTTCTAACACCTCAAGAAATTTTTTTACTTTTTCTTTAGCAAAAATTTGATGCGCTTTTTCTCTTCCTCTCAGTTTCATTTCTATTCTAACTTTATACCCTGACTTTAAAAATTTTTCTGTTTGTTTGGCTCTTGTTTCTAAGTCGTGTTCAGAAATTCCAAAAGTTAATCTTATTCCTTTGAGCAAGCTTATCCTGTGCTCTTTAGCTGATTTTTCTTTCTTTTTTAGTTGATAAAGATATTTTCCATAATCCATTAGTTTACAAACAGGCGGTTCAGCTTTTTCTGTAACCTGGATTAAATCGAAACCGCGCTCCCTGGATATTTGAAGCGCTTTTGTTAATACCAAAACTCCTAATTGTTTTCCGGTCTCGTCAATCACTCTTACTTCTCTGGCCCTTATTCGATTGTTGACTAATGGTTTTCTTTGCACTGTGGAGATGGAGGGGGTGAGCCCTCGTCCAGAATTTTTGCTAAAACAGTTCTACAAACTTAGTCCGTTTTTATTTTTAAATATTAGATAAAAAATGGACAAAACTCTAATATCTTAGCCCGATTTGATTTGGTAGTTATTTTTGGGCAGAAAAAACTATCTATCTCGATGATATAACACCCTTCTTCGCCTATCGAGAATCAGCGAAAAGGATGACGTTAGGCAAATGCTAACGCAGGTTTTTTAAATAAGTTAGCACTTATTTTTTTAATAGACGGTTTAACGAGTTGACTATAATGCTCGGTTTGCCCTATTTTAGTAAAATTTTCTGTCGAAACTATTCATCCCCATGATTTTAATTCTCTTTTTAATTCTCTTTCTACCTCTCGTTTTTTAATTAGCTCTCTTTTGTCAGTTTTTTTTCTCCCTTTAGCGATTCCAAATTCAAGCTTAATTTTACTTCTTTTAGTATACACTCTTAAGGGTATTAAAGTCAAGCCCTTTTCTTTTGTTTTCCCGATTAAATGTTTGATTTCTGATTTAGTTAAAAGAAGTTTTCTTGATCTTTCTGGTTCATAATCTTTAGGAGTGTTTTTTGGTTGATAAGGAGGAATATTAGCTCCGACTAAATACACTTCAGGCAAAACGCCTTTAGCAGATTGCCTCAAAACCACATAAGAACCTTTTATAGAAATTCTTCCTGTTTTTATTGATTTTACTTCCTGACCGAGCAAAACCAGTCCGGCTTCAAATTTATCCAGGACTTCATACTCAAATTTCGCTTTTCTGTTTTCAGCTAAAACTTTCATATATAAACTATTTACATTTTAGCAGAAAATGAGGTAAGCTGAAAGTATGATTAGAGAAGAAATAACGAAATTAATAGAAAGCTCGCTCAAATCTCTCCAGAGAGAGAAAAAATTGCCGAAATTTAAAGTTCCGGGGATTTCAGTTGAAAGCGCTATTGAGAGGATTCACGGCGATTATGCGATAAATATTGCGATGGTCGTTGCCAAAAAAATCGGAGAAAACCCAACAAAAGTAGCGAATTTATTATGCGATAGATTAAAAGCGAAGACGGGAAAGGGCAAATTGTTTAAAAAAATTGAGGTTGCCGGACCCGGTTTTATTAATTTTTTTCTCTCTAAAAAAACTTTAATCGCTGAATTAGAAAAGATTTTGAAAGAGAAAGATAAATACGGCCGGAGTAAAATAGGAAAAGGAAAAACAATAGTAGTGGATTATTCCGGGGTGAATATTGCTAAACCATTTGGAATAGGCCATTTAAGATCAACCATTATTGGCCAGGCGATTTGTAATTTATATAAATTTTTAGGATATAAAGTAATTGGCGATAATCATATTGGTGATTGGGGAACCCAGTTTGGTAAATTAATATACGCTATTAAAGAATGGGGTTCAGAAGAAGAAATCGTCAAAGATCCGGTTAAAAATCTTGTTTCTCTTTATGTAAGGTTTCATGAAGAATCAGAAAAAAATCCGCAATTAGAAGAAGAAGGAAGAAAATGGTTTAAAAAATTAGAACAAGGAGATAAAGAAGCCAGAAGATTATGGAAAAAATGCGTTCAATGGAGTTTGGAAGAATTTGAGAGGGTTTATAAAATTTTAGGAGTAAAAATAGACCTTACTTTAGGCGAAAGTTTTTATGAGCCAATGCTGAAAGATGTTATTAAAGAAGCCCTAGATAAGAAGATAGCAGTAAAAAGCCAAGGAGCTATTATTATTCGTTATCCCAATGACGCTCTTCCTCCTTTTATGATTAGAAAATCAGATGGCGCTACTCTTTATTCAACTCGCGATTTAGCAACAATAAAGTATAGAAGAGAAAGATTTAAACCTTGGAAAATTATCTACGAGGTAGGAGCTGACCAGACCTTGCACTTTAAACAATTGTTTTGGACGGCCGAACTTTTGGGTTGGGGCAAGAGGGAAGATTATGTCCATATCGCCCATGGAATGATGCGTTTACCGACCGGCAGAATGAGAACGAGAAAAGGAGAAATCATTCTTTTAGAAGATGTGTTGAAAGAAGCGATTAAGAGGTCTGAGAAAATAGTAGAAGAAAAAAATCCAGGTCTAAAAACGAAAGAGAAGAAGCAAATAGCTGAGATTGTCGGCATCGGAGCTGTTAAATATAATGATTTATCCAGGTGTCCTTCAACTAATATTATTTTTGATTGGGGAAGGGTTTTAAATCTGCAGGGAAACAGCGGACCCTATCTGCAGTACACTTATGCTAGAGCCAAAAGTATAATAAGAAAATCAGGAACAAGTAGAATAAAAATTAAAGGTGAATTTAAAGAAAAAAAAGAGATTCAACTTTTAAGACAGCTTCAGAAATTTCCTGAAACTGTAGAACAGACAGCAGAAAGTTATAGCCCTAATTTAATCTGCAGTTATCTTTTTACGCTGTCTCATGATTTTAACGCTTTTTATGAATCATCGCCTGTTTTAAATGCAAAGAACAGTAACTTAAAAGTGATGCGTTTAGCTTTAGTAACAACCACGGCTCAAGTAATCAAGAACGGACTCAATCTTTTAGGAATTGAAGTTCTTGAAAGGATGTAGTTAAGAAGTTATGAATAATAAATATTATATTTTGCGGCACGGAGAATCAATAGCAAACAGGAAAAAGATTATTTCCTGCTGGCCGGAAAAAATTCCAAGTCCACTTACCCGCAAAGGAAGAGAACAAATAAAAACTCAAGCGAAGAAACTAAAGAAGAAAAAAATTAATTTAATTTTTTCTTCCGATCTTTTACGAACGCGCCAGACAGCTGAGATTGTTGGAAAAGAATTAAAAATTAAACCAAGGCGCGATAAAAGATTGCGGGAATATAATGTAGGAATTTTTAATGGGAAGACAATAAAAGATTTTAGGAGATTTTTACCTACTGGAATAAAAAGGTTTAAAATTCATTCCCCAAAAGGCGAGACATATATTGATATTAAAGAAAGGATGTATGATTTTCTAAAAGAAATAGATAAAAGATATTCTGGTAAAACTATTTTAATAATCAGCCATCAGCTTCCCCTTATTTTGCTTGAGGGAAAAGTTAAGGGATTTTCTAACCAAGGAATTCTCAAAAAATATCCTAAAAAGAAAAGAATTAAAACCGGGGAACTGCGTAAACTTTTATAATATGATTTTTGATTTTTCAAAAAATGAGGAAAAAATATTGAAGCTTTGGAAAGAGAAAAAAATCTTTGAGAAGAGCTTGGAAAAAACCAAAGATAAACCCAGATTCATTTTTTACGAAGGGCCGCCTTTTGCCAATGGTTTGCCTGGCATTCATCATCTTTTAGCGCGCGCTTTTAAAGATATAATTTTGCGATATAAGACAATGCAAGGATTTTTTGTTGAAAGAAGAGCCGGCTGGGATACTCATGGCTTGCCTACTGAAATGGAAACAGAAAAGAAACTGAATATTAAAAGTAAAAAAGAAATTGAAAAACTTGGAGTTCAGAAATTTATTGAAGAATGCCGAAATAATGTTTTCACTTACAAAAAAGAGTGGGAAGAATTTAGTAAGAGAATTGGTTTTTGGCTTGATTTCGAGAATGCTTACGTTACTTGTAGCAATGATTATATTGAGTCCTTATGGTGGATTTTAAAACAGATTTGGGATAAGGGTCTTTTATATCAGGATTATAAAGTTGTTCCTTACTGTTCTCGCTGTGGCACGAGCCTCTCAAGCCACGAGGTAGCCCAAGGATATAAAAAGGTAACCGAAGAATCAATAACCGTTAAATTTGAATTGGTTGACGAGCCGGGAACCTATGTTTTGGCATGGACAACGACGCCCTGGACATTGCCGGGGAATGTGGCTGCAGCTATTAACCCTAAATTTACTTATGCGAAAGTGAAAATCAATAACGAATATTTGATTTTAGCCAAAGAAAGGATTGAGGCTTGTGATGTCAAAGGTAAAATCGTTGAAGAATTTAAGGGAAAAGATTTACTTGGCCTGGAATATAAGCCATTATTTCCTTTTACGCGACCCGGACACGTTGATAAAAAGGCATACTTTGTTATAGCGGGTGATTTTGTTTCCTTGGAGGAGGGAACGGGCTTGGTCCACATAGCTCCAGCTTTTGGAGAAGATGATATGGAAGTTGCAAAAGAAAATAATTTACCTGTATTAATGACCGTAGATGAAGAAGGAAGATTTAAGGAAGAAATAAAAGATTGGGCTGGAATGCTTGTCACAGAGCAGAAAACGAATATTTTAATCAAAAAAAACTTAGACGATAGAAATTTGCTTTACGGGGAACAGATATATGAGCACGATTACCCTTTTTGTTGGCGCTGTAAAGAAAAATTGATTTATTATGCAAAGAATTCTTGGTTTATTAAAATGAGTGCTATAAAAAAAGATTTGATTAAAAATAGTGAAGAAATAAACTGGGAGCCAAAATATATTAAAAAAGGAAGATTTGGCGAATGGTTAAAAGAAGTTAAAGATTGGAATTTATCCCGAGAGAGATATTGGGGGACTCCATTACCGATTTGGGAATGCGATAAATGCGGAGAGAAGATTTGCATAGAAGGCATAAAGGAATTAGAGAAATTAAGCGGTGAAAAAATTGCCGATCTTCATAGACCATTTGTAGATAAAATTACTTTCAAATGCGAGAGATGTGACGGAACAATGAGGCGAGTGCCTGAAGTTATTGATTGTTGGTTTGATTCAGGGAGTATGCCTTTTGCCCAATGGCATTATCCTTTCGAAAATAAAAATAAAATTGATAAAGGTGAATCTTTTCCAGCAGATTTTATTTCCGAAGGGATAGACCAAACTCGGGGTTGGTTTTATACTCTTTTAGCTATTTCAACATTGTTGCAGAAAAGCGTTTCCTATAAAAATGTTATTTGTTTAGGTCTTGTTTTAGACAATAAAGGACAAAAAATGTCTAAATCTCGAGGTAATATAATTAAACCTCAAGAAGTAATAAATAAATTTGGGGCTGATTGCGCTAGGTTTTATTTTTATACTGTTAATCCTGCAGGCGAAACAAAAAGATTTGATTTTAAAGATGCTCAAAGCCTATGCAGGAGATTTTTTGATACTTTATGGCAAAGCTGTATTTTCTTTTCAACTTATGCTGACGAGGATTTTAAACCTAAAAAGGATTTCAAACCAAAGAACTTGCTTAACCAATGGATTGTTTCTCGTTTAGAAAATTTAAATTCCCAGGTATCAAAAAATTTAAATAGCTATGATGTAGTTTCGGCTGCCAGGGCGCTTTTAGATTTTGTTGATGATTTATCTAACTGGTATATCCGGCGTTCACGAAAGAGATTTCAAAAACCAGAGACAAAAGAAATAAAAGAAGAGGCCTCTCAAACTTTGTATTACGTGCTTTTAAAGCTAACTAAACTAATAGCTCCTTTTACTCCTTTTATTGCTGAAGAGCTGTATCAAAAATTAAATGGCGTAGAAAAATCAGTTCATTTGGATGGTTATCCAAAATCAGATAAGAAATTAATTAATGCAGAATTAGAGGAAAAAATGGAAAAGATTCGGGAGATTATTACTGAAGCTTTGGCTCTGAGAGCAGAAGCTGGGATTAAAGTTAGACAGCCATTGGCTGAATTAAAGATTAAAAATAAATTAGACGAAGATTTATTGGAGTTAATAAAAGATGAAGTTAATGTTAAGAAAATTACTTTTGGCAAGGAGATTAAGTTAGATACTAAAATTAGCAAAGAATTAGAACAAGAAGGTAGATACAGAGAATTGGTTCGCAATGTGAACAAAATTAGAAAAGAGATGAAGTTTGCTCCAAAAGATGTTATAATTATTGATTCCACTGTTGATGTGATAAATGTAGAAGATTTCAAAAAAGAAGTTGGGGCTAAAGAATTTAATATTAAAAAACAAGTAGATGGCAAAGAAATAAAAATAGCTAAAGAAAAACATTATATTAAAATTAAAAAACTATAAAATTATGGGCATTTACGATAAAAAAAAGTCAATATCAAGAAAGGAGCTGAAATCAACTCTTAAGAAGCATCACGGCAGAATACCAGAAACTGGCGGAAAAAAGTATTATAATGAGCAAAGGAGCAGCATGACAAAAGATATATTTGGGTCAAAATACGGAAGTCAGATTTCTAAAGGCGAATATAGAAGAGCAGTTCGGGATTTAGAATCTACTAGAAAATCTGCCAAAACCCGTGGCGAAAGAGCAGGTATAGATCAAAAAATCAGATATTTAAAAAATATAGGTGGAAAGAATATTTAAGCTATTGTAATAATATGGCGGTCCACTATAGAACCCAAGGTTTTGTGTTAAAAAAAAATGATTTGCGGGAAGCAGACCAAGTTTTTTCTATTTATACTCAAGATTTTGGCAAGCTAAAGATTTTAGGCAAAGCAATCAGAAAAATTAAGTCAAAATTAAGAGCTGGAGCAGGGCTTTTTTATTTATCTGAAATTGAATTTATCCAAGGGAAAACTTATAAAACCTTAACTGATGCAATAGTAATTGATAAGTTTAAAAATACAAGAAAGGATTTGGAAAGATTAAAGATTGCTTATCAAATTGCTGAAACCGCAGATAATTTAATCAGTGGTCAAGAAAAAGACGAAAAGATATTTAATTTATTAAACGAAGTTTTTAGTATATTAAATAATTGTAAATTGAAAATTGTTTATTATTATTTCCTTTGGAACTTGCTTTCAATTTTGGGATATCAGATTGACCTTTATAATTGCGCTGTTTGTCAGAAAAAATTAGTTCCTCAAAAACTTTGCTTTAATTCAGAAGAAGGCATAATTTGTTCAGAGTGTTCTGGGAATTTGAAAGACAAATCAGAGATTTCCCCTGATATTATTAAAATTTTACGACTTTTTCTTGGAAAGAACCAGAACATTTTATCAAGATTAAAAATTCAAGATTTACATAAAAAAGAATTAGAAAATATTTCTGAAAATTACCTCCAGACCTATTACTTCGCAAGAGGTTTTTAACTACAAAAAAACAGTATAATCTGTTATAATTGCAAGTGAGGGAGAAATAGAAAAACAAATTTTTCTTTTTCAACCGAGCGAAGTAATTATGCGGCGAAGCCGCAATAATTAGCTAAAAGATAATCTTTAACATTGGGCGTTAAAGATGTTGTTAAATATATTTAAACCTCTAATTTAAGCTCTTGGTTTATGAAAAATCAAAGATCTTTCACCCTAATTGAAGTATTAATGGTAATAACAATTATTGGTTTGTTGGCAAGTATTGTTTTGATAACTACAAAAGGAGCCAGAGAAAGAGCCAAAATTGCCAAATCCCTTAATTTTGCTGCCCAAGTCCATCACGCTCTTGGAGCCTATGCCGTAGGAATATGGGATTTTGATGACCAAGTAAATCCTACATTAGATGCCAGTGGTTACGACAACCACGGTACCATTACCGGCGCCACCTTCACTGCTGATACTCCAAGTGGAAAGGGTTATGCTTTGGACCTTAATGGAGCGGGTGATTATGTTAGTGTTTCTCCTTTCGATAATCTTAGAGGCGCTACTCAATTTACTATAGCATTCTGGGCAAAATTTGATGTGCCCCAGGATTCTATCTTTTGGAGAAATGGTGGGTGGCTTACCGAAGTAGGGGCAACCCAATATCGTTTTAGATTTAATTTAGATAATGACTGGCGAGCAAATTTTTACATTAGTCATATTATTGGTCAATGGCATCACGTAGGAATTAGTTGGGATGGAACTTGGACAAAAGGATATATTAATGGCGAGCTAAAATTGGATAGTAACTTAGATAGTGCTTTTTCTGTTATGTCAGATAATTCTGATAATTTATATATCGGTCATAGGTCAGCTTATTTCAGTGGTTTTATCGATGACGTCCGCATTTACAGCGAAGCTCTTAGCTCAGCCCAGATTAGAAAACTATATGTGGAAGGAGCAAAGATGAAGGACTTAGCAGCAGAAGACAACTTTAATTGATGACTGTCGTCAACGAGCAGTAAAGCTGACAGAAGTCGAGTTTCTGGCGAAATAATTTGTAGGAAATATGAAGAAATTTATTTTTATTATTATTATTTTGTGTATAGCGCTGGGGGCAGCTGGGTTTTGGTATTGGCAAAGAAATCCTTACTCAAAAGAAATTTTGAAATTAGAAATTTTAGGTTCTGGAGAGGCAGCAATTTTTCAGGAAGTTGAGTATACAGTGAAGTATAAAAATAATGGCAATGTTAGATTGGAAGAGCCGCGTCTTATTTTTGAGTTCCCAGAATATACTTTGCTGGAGGAGGGTTTTTCAAGAAGGCAAGAAATAGGGCCCGAAGAATTGGGAGATATTTATCCTGGCGAAGAGAAAACCGTTCAGTTTAAAGGCCGGCTTTTTGGAAAAGAGGGCGATATAAAAACAGCTAAGGCCTGGTTGAGTTATCGTCCTAAAAATCTTCAAGCTCGTTATGAATCAACTACCACTTTTACCACTGAGGTTAAATCTGTGCCTTTGACTTTTGATTTTGACCTTTCTTCAAAAATAGAGGCAGGCAGAGATTTTAAATTTTCTTTGAATTATTATTCCAGCTTGGACTACCCGCTCTCTAATTTAGGAATAAAAATTGAATATCCCTCAGGCTTTGAATTTTTAGGAAGCGATCCTCAAGGATTGGCAAAAACCGAATGGGAAATTTCTCTTTTAAATCAAGCCGAAGGAGGAAGGATCGAGATTACAGGAAGGTTGTCGGGGGAAGTTAAAGAACAGAAAATTTTTAAAGCTGCTCTTGGAATTTGGAAAGATGACGAATTCATTGTTTTAAAAGAAATAACCAGGGGGACAGAGATTACCAAGCCCCAACTTTCTGTTTTCCAGCATATAAACGGTCAGTCTAATTATATTGCTAATCCGGGAGATATGCTTCATTATGAAATCTTTTTCAGAAATATCAGCGATGAGCCTTTTCAAGATTTATTTTTAGTGCTTACTCTTGATGGAGATGGATTTGATCTTGAAACAGTTAAAGCCGAATCGGGTCAGTTTCAGCAAGGAGATAATTCAATAATTTGGGACTGGAGGAGTGTACCAAAACTTAAATTTTTAGATCAAGGCAAAGAAGGGAAAGTAGAGTTTTGGATTAATTTAAAAGAAGGTTGGAGTTCAGGAGAAAAAGACGCCTTATTGAAGAGTTCGGTTTTGATTTCTCAAGCGAAAGAAGAGTTTGAAACAAAGGTTAATTCTAAGTTAGAAATTTCTCAGCAGGCTTCTCAACAAGGTGATATTTATACTATAACCTGGCAAGCAAAGAATTATTTAAATGATGTTAAAAACATTAAAGTAAAAGCAACTTTACCTTCAGACGTAAACCTATTTGGCAATGTATCTCCTGAAAGCGAATCATCAAAATTTGCTTTTGATAGCGGAAGTAGAGAGATTGTTTGGATGGTTGGAGACATAGAAGCAGGAACAGGAATCTTTAATGAGGCCCCAAATATTTCTTTCCAAGTTACTTTAACGTCTGGCCAGACGATTATTAGCGAAGCAATAATTACTGGAGAAGACCAGTGGACAGAATCTTTCATTCAAGGCAAAGCTTCGGAAATTGTTAAATAAACCCAAAGCAAACTCGGTTTAGTTGCATAGGATGGAAACAAAAAAGGAGTTAGGCTCCTTTTTTTGATCTTTGCCCATTGACAAAAAAGAAAGGATATGCTATAAATAACACGTTAAGTTCATTGAAATTTAAATCTGGAATAAAAAAATACACATTCAGAAAGGGATAAAAATGAAAAGAATAGAATATATTCTCAGAAAGTTTGGGTGGCCGCTTAGGATTGGCTTATTTCTTCTTTGCACTCTTTGGGCTTGTCAATTAGCTAAGCCAGCTAAAGAGTCCATGAAAAACAATGCAGAAAGGTATAAAAATTGGAGCTTTGAAGAAGAAAAAACAAGAGTACAAGAACTTTATAGTTTTAGAAATAAGCTGTATGAACAAGCAAGAGAAAAGAATGAAAAATATAGTCCTTCTATGTATTTTGCTGACTTATCTTCTATAGAAAGTAAAAAGGAAGAACTTAGAATTGACGAAAACTTAGCTATTCATTTCCCAGATACCCAAGTAGATTTTTACCAGTTGGCAAGTAAGAACGTTTTTCTGGGTCGTTTTGAATGGAGAGATGTAGAAAAGACAGGAGAAGAGTTTCGTCAACAGGATGGTAGAGCTTACGTTGAGCAATACAGTTTGGTTTATAAGATGAAGTCTATTCAATGGAATAAATTTATCCATTGGGCAAAAACAGCATATTTAAGAATGATATTTATTGTGTTGTTTCTGTATCTTATCCGGATTTCTGAAAGATCTGGCAGTACTATCTTGGAAACCCTACTTGCTGAAAAGAAGAAGTTTGTATTAGCCACAATATTCTGGCCAGTATATTTCTTCAAGTATCCATACAACGTAGCCCGTGAGATAAGAGTAGAAGCAGAACTGCGTAGATTAAAAGGATTATTCAAAGTATTTACTACCAGAGAAGCAGGATTAGTCAGAGAAGTTGCCAATAGTGGTTTTTACAAACAATGGTTAGCTGAATTTCGTCAGCAAAACAGGGGTGACTTCCGAAGAGGACTATTCTTAGCTTTAATGGCAACCTTGTTTATTCATCTATTGTTTTCTTCTAACCTTAGAGCTTCAGAAAGGAGAGTCAGAAGCCCAGGATTAATACTTTTTCAGATAGAGAATCAAACTAATACAGAACAGAATCTAACTGATGATACTAATGAAAACACTCATCAAGTCGAGCAATGGGGTGTTTCTCCAGGAATTGAATTATTTGAGCTCCTGTTGCTGTTAGTGATTGTGAGATTCCCCAAAAATGTCTGGCACAGTAAAGAACCGGATAGTATTGACCGTGTCCCTCGTTCTTCTTTGTTTGGTGTCTTTAATTTTATTAACCAAACAATGAAAGGAACAAGAAATGAACACGGTCAAGAGGATAATTTGTTCAGTTGTTTTACTGATTGGAGTAACAGGAGTTGTATTTGCTGGTGATGAGGGTCAGGATATTTCTGTAACTATATCATCGAAGATTTACTCGAAATACCTGGGATCTTATACCGGAAAAGTTTGCGACGATGATCCTTCCCTTCAAAATGATTTATTTATTACACTACCGAAAGGATTCTATCTGGAGATTTGGAATTCTATTGGACTTGATGGAACAGGATTATCTTCAGATTACGGTGACGAACTTGACTATCTTGTGGGCTGGAGGGAGAAATTGGAAGAGATCAATTTAGATATCGGAATTGCTTACATTGATTGTATCGATCTTTTTGAATCGCCACGCGGTGATTTAATTCTTCCCTATTTGGAGATAAATAAAGAGTTTGATGTCTCCGAGAAACATCGTTTAACGCCCTACATGGGTTTTGAATTTCCTTTTTCAGCTAAAGGAAATGAGTTTGGACACGGATTTTTTGCTCGTTTTGGCGTTAAACACGCTTGGCAGATAAGTCCAAAGCTTGTTTTCAACCAAAAGATTAATTTGTTCTTTGATGATGGCGCTCTCGGTGATAGCGGGATTTTGGGGCAGTATCGTTGTGATCTCAGCTGGCAGATATCTAAATCAACTACGATTGATTTGATATCTATCAGAGCTATTGATCCCCTTACATCGCTTTCCGATGGTCGCAAGACCGAAATGGTCTATGGAACGGGAATGACATACCGTTTCTGAGAGAAACAAAAGGCAGTTTAGCAATAGCTATCTGCCTTTTTTTTCTTGACATATATATTAATCTATGATATGTTATGATATTGTAAATGTAAATGTGTGCGGATAGTAAAGTTCTTTAAAAAAAAGGAGAACAGCGATGTTAAAAATTTTAGGATTAGCTTGTATATTGATTGGGACTTTCTTATGTTTTATGGTGATTGTGTCAATAAAATTGACGAGAGTAGCAAAAGATTCGGGAAATCCTGACAGTCCTTATTCTGTTGAAGCTATCAGAGATGCTGTAGAGTACGTAAATTTTTTCGGTAGTTCCAAGAACTTAAAAATAGCAAGAATAAAGACAGCAATGGTAGGAAGCATATTGATTATTTTGGGTTGCTTGCCTCTTTTGTTTATTTAAGGGTCTGGAAATTAATTCAGACCTTTTTTATTTTGAGAAAATAAGTTAGAATAAAATAATGACTGACTTAATGCAGAAAATTGTTTCGTTCAGTAAAAGAAGAGGATTTATTTTTCTTTCTTCTGAAATTTATGGAGGGTTTGGCTCTTGCTATGATTTTGGGCCTTTGGGAGTGGAGATGAAAAATAATATTAAAAAGGCCTGGTGGGATGAGATGATTAAAAAGCATAATGATATTGTTGGTTTGGATGCGGCAATTTTAATGAGTCCAAAAGTTTGGCAGGCATCCGGTCACTTAACTGCCGGTTTTGCTGATGAATTAGTAGAGTGTAAGAGTTGTCACCATCGTTTTAGAAAAGATTTTTTAAAGGGGAGCAAATGCCCAGATTGCGGAGGTATCTTAACAAAACCAAAAAAGTTTAATTTAATGATGAAGACTTTTGTTGGGCCGGTTGAAGATGAGGCAGCAGCAACCTATTTAAGAGCCGAGACCTGTCAGGGGATTTATGTGAATTTTAAAAATGTTCTGCAAACAATGCGTCTAAAAATCCCTTTTGGCATAGCTCAAATTGGCAAAGCATTTAGAAACGAGATTAATCCTAAAGATTTTATTTATAGAACTCGGGAATTTGAGCAAATGGAAATGCAGTGGTTTTGCGAGCCAAAAACAGCTCCGAAACTTTTTGATTATTGGAAAAAAGAGCGGCTAAATTGGTATTTAAATTTGGGAATTAAAAAAGAAAATTTAAGAATAAGAGAGGTTCCTAAAAAAGAACTTGCCCATTATGCCAGAAAAGCAAGTGATATTGAGTATAAATTTCCTTTTGGCTGGCAGGAAGTTGAAGGAATTCATAATCGGGGAGATTGGGATTTATCAAATCATTCAAAACACAGCGGAGAGGATTTGGAATATTATGATGAGGAAACCAGGGAAAAATATTTTCCTCATATTATTGAGACCTCGGTTGGAGTAGATAGGTCTCTTTTTGCTTTTTTGTGCGATGCTTATCAAGAAGTAAAAGGAGGCCGGACAAAAACCACTGAGTCAGCAAAAGAAATTGAGGTTTTGCTTCGACTCCATAAGTCCTTAGCTCCAATTAAAGTAGCAATTTTGCCATTAGTGAAAAATAAACCAAAATTAGTAAAAAAAGCCAAAAAAGTTTATCAAATGTTAAAACCCTATTTTATGTGTCAATATGATGAGGTTGGTTCAATCGGTAGAAGATATCGCAGGCAAGACGAGATAGGCACGATTTACTGTTTAACTTGTGATTTCGAAACCCTAAAACGAGATGATTTAACTATCAGAGTGCGCGATACAATGAAGCAAGAAAGAGTAAAGATTAAAGATTTAGTAAAAGTTTTAAAAGAAAAAATAAATGAATAACAATCAAGTTGCAGCTATTGTTCCGGCTTTAAACGAAGAAGCAAATGTTGAGAATGTTTTAAAAGTGCTTTTAAAATCAAAAGATCTTGATGAAGTTATTTTAGTGGACGATGGGTCCGAGGATAAGACAGTTGAGATAGGCGAGAGATTGGGAGCGAAAGTAATAAGATTGCCCAAAAAAGGGGGCAGTGGCAAGGGAAACGCAATGAAAAAAGGAATAGAAAACACTGACGCTGATATAATAGTTTTTTTTGATGCTGACTTGGTTGGCTTTACAGCAGAGCATGTTTCTTTATTGGTGCGGCCTGTTTTAGAAAATAAAGCTGCAATGTGTGTTGGAGTAAGAGGACGTTATTGGGGCCTGCCAAAACTTTTTATTAAAATTAATCCTCTTTTAGCTATTGGAGGAGAAAGAGCGATGAGACGTTTTGTTTTTGAAAGCATACCCGAAAGATTTATCCAGGGATTTGCCGTTGAAACATCTTTGAATTATTGCTGTCTAAAGAAAAAATTAAAGGTGCTTTATCCTGAATTAAAAGGTTTGACTGTGGTAATAAAAGAAAAAAAATGGGGTTTCTTAAAAGGGTTTAAAAACAGAATGAAAATGTTTTGGCAGCTTTTTAAAATTAGAGTTTTGATATATACAAATAAAAAAGAGTTTAAATAATAATTATATACATGAAAAAAACTACTCTTAAAAATGGTTTAAGGATTATTACTGTTCCTCAAAAAAATACTCAAGCGGTGACTGTTTTGGTATTGGCTGGGACCGGTTCTAAATATGAGAAAAAGGAAGTAAACGGTATTTCTCATTTTTTAGAACATTTATTATTTAAGGGAACAAAAAAGAGACCGACCCCTATTGATGTTATTCTTCCGCTTGATAGAGTGGGCGGGGTTTACAATGCTTTTACTTCAGAAGAATATACCGGATATTATGCTAAAGTAGCTGCAGAACATTTTGATTTAGCTTTGGATATAATTTCTGATATTTATTTGAATTCAAAATTGGACCCAAAAGAAATAAAAAAAGAGAAAGGGGTGATTATTGAAGAGATTAATATGCAACACGACCACCCTATGTCTTATGTTCAGGTTCTCTGGAATAAGTTGCTTTACGGAGACCAGCCAGCTGGATGGGATGTTGCTGGGACGAAAGAGAATGTTTTAGGAATTTTCAGAGAACAGCTTCTTTCCTATAGAAAAGATCAATATGTTGCTTCCAATACTGTAGTTTGTTTGTCAGGAAATGTATCAAGAAATTCCAAGGTGATAAATAAGGTAAAGAAATATTTTTCTGGAATAAAAGTTAGAAAGCCGATTAAAAAACCCTCGGTTATTGAAAAACAAATAACCCCGGAATGCCTTTTAGATAAAAAAGGAACTGACCAAACCCATTTTTGTTTAGGAGTAAGAGGGTATAATTTATTTCATCCTCAGAGATACAGCCAGGAACTTTTAGCGTCAGTCTTAGGAGGGATGATGAGTTCTAGATTATTTATGAAGATTAGAGAAGAATTAGGGCTTGCTTATTACGTAAGAACCGTCTCTGTTTCTGATACCGACACCGGATGTCTGGTTACTCAGGCTGGAGTGGATAATCAAAAAGTAGAAAAAGCAATTTCGGCAATCTTAAGAGAATATAAGAAAATCTCTCGGAAGAAAATTCCGTTTCAAGAACTTAAAAAGGCTAAAGATAATTTAAAAGGAAAAATGAGTTTGCTTTTGGAAGCTTCTGATGCTCAGGCATCTTTTTACGGAATACAGGAACTTCTGGAAAATAAAATTTTAACTCAAAAAGAAATCTATGCTAAAATTAATAAAGTGAGCGCCGATGATATCTTGAAACTTAGTCGGGATATTTTCCAACCTCAAAAATTAAATTTGGCTTTGATAGGACCATTTAAAGATAAAGCAAAATTTCAAAAATTATTGACGTTTTAAATCTAATTTATAGAAGACTAATATCTTATATAATTACTTCATTCGGTCGAAATGAAAACAAGCTTTCATTTTTTCCTCATTTGTAATTATGGACGGTGAAAAAATTTTAGACATCTCCTGGAAAACAATTCTGAAAATTTCTATTGCTGCTGTTTGCTTTTACGTCCTTTATTCGGTTAAAGATATTCTGATTTGGTTTATTTTTGCTTTGATAATTTCAGTTTTGTTTAATCCAGCCATTAATTTTTTACAGAAAAGAAAAATCCCTCGTATTCTTGGGGTTGTGTTTGTTTATATCGGCTTCTTTGGGCTCTTAAGTTTTTTAGTTTATTTAATAACTCCTTTGTTTGCTTCTGAAATTCAAGGATTTTTGCAATCTTTCCCCCAGTATTTTGAAAAAATTTCTCCTCCTTTGAAAGGACTTGGCTTTCAGGCATTTGAAAATATTGAGAGTTTTCTAAAAGTTTTGGGAAGTACTTTGGAAGGAATGGCAAATAATATTTTTAGTGTTTTATTTACTATTTTTGGTGGAGTTTTCACAACTTTATTTGTTATTATTACGGCAATTTTTCTTTCTTTGGAAGAAAAAACGACTGAGAAGGCCTTAATTCTTCTTTTCCCCAAAAAATATGAAGTGCAGGTTTTAGATGTTTGGACAAGATGCCAAAAAAAAGTTTCAGGTTGGTTTGGGGCAAGGATATTAGCTTGTTTATTTGTTGGAATTGCCTCCTACATTACTTTTTTACTTTTTAATGTAGAATATCCTTTTACTTTAGCATTGTTCGCCGGTGTCTTTAATTTTATTCCTTACGTGGGGCCTCTTTTAACCGGGATTATCCTCTTTTTGATTATTTTCCCAACAGAAGCGTTTAAAGCCATTTTTGTTTTAGTTGCTTTTGCCCTCATTCAGCAGATTGAAAACAGTATTTTGTCTCCGATATTAATGAAAAAATTTGTTGGGCTTCCTCCTGCCTTAGTTTTAATTTCTTTAGTTGTTGGAGGAAAACTTTGGGGATTATTGGGAGCAATTTTAGCTGTTCCTTTGTCTGGAATATTATTTGAATTCCTTCGCGAATTCCTCAAAAAAAGAAAAGACAGAAAAGCCGAAGTGGTATAGGGAAAGGGAGGTTAAACCCTCCTTTTAAGATTATGAAAAAGTTTTATATTTCAACTAGCATAGTTTATACTAATGCCCCTCCGCACATAGGGTTTGCTTTGGAATCTATTCAAGCAGATGTTTTGGCTCGTTGGAATAGGGCTTTAGAAAAAGATGTATTCTTTTTAACAGGAACAGATGAGCATGGGGCAAAAATTGCTAAAAAAGCAAAAGAATTAAATAAAAATCCTCAGGATTTTGTTAATGAGATTTCAGAAAAGTTTAAAGAATTAACAAAAGTTTTAAATTTATCTAATGATGATTTTATCAGAACCACTGACAAAAAAAGACATTGGCCAGTAGTAGAAAATGTTTGGAAAAAATTAGAAGAGAGCGGAGATATTTACAAAAAGAAATATAAGGGCTTTTATTGTGTAGGATGCGAAGCATTTATTAAAGAAAAAGATTTAAAAGATGGTAAGTGTCTTATTCATGAAAGAGAACTAGAAGTTGTAGAAGAAGAAAATTATTTCTTTCGTCTTTCAAAATATCAAGACGAACTAAAAGAAAAGATTGAAAAAGATGAATATAAGATAATTCCTGAAACAAGAAAGAATGAAGTTTTAGGATTAATTAAACAAGGATTAGAAGATATAAGTTTTTCTAGGTCAAAAGAAAAATTAGAATGGGGGATTCCAGTTCCTGGAGACGACTCTCAAGTAATATATGTTTGGGCTGATGCTCTTTCAAATTATATTTCTGCTCTTGGTTATAATAAGGATAAAAAGTTTAAAAAATATTGGCCTGCTGATGTTCATTGTATTGGTAAAGATATTTTAAAATTCCATGCCTTGTTTTGGCCAGCAATGCTTTTATCTATAGGAATAGATCTTCCTAAAAAATTATTTGTTCACGGTTTTATAACTGTTAATGGACAGAAAATGTCTAAATCTTTGGGGAATGTGATTGATCCTTTTGAGCTGGTTGAAAAATATGGGACTGACGCAGTTAGATATTTTCTTTTGCGGGAGATCCATTCAACAGAGGATGGCGATTTTACTTATGAAAAATTTGAAGGACGATATAATTCTGATTTGGCCTCAGGCATCGGAAATTTGCTTGCCAGGGTTAGAGTAATGGCAGATAATACAGATCCAAAATCCAAAATCCAAAATCCAAATATCAAATCAAATCCGAAATCCCAAAAAGCAATTCAAGAAACCAAAAAAAGATATAAAAAAACATTAGAAGAGTTTAAATTCAATGAAGCGTTGAGAGCAATTTGGGGTTTGATTAGTTTTTGTGACAAATATATTGAAAAAGAAAAACCATGGGAGAAAAAAGAAAATTCTCCTCAAGTTTTAGGTAATTTATTAGTTATTTTGGATAATATAGCTAAATTACTTCAGCCGTTTTTACCAGAGACCTCGGAGAGAATTATTAAAGAAGTAGCCAGAGATAAGAAATCCGGAAAATTCATAAACAAAAGAGGTGAATTATTGTTCCCAAAGGTTTAGTTCATATAAAAATAAGCCAAAAGAGGTGTGGCGATATGCCGCGCTTTTTTTACTTGTTAAAAAACTTGACATAAATTTATGGGTTTGTTAAAGTAAGCGATTAAGAGTTTTGTTTTTTAACAAATGAATATGGACATATAATCTCAGAAAGGAGAAACCAATATGAACCAAAAGAATTGTTCAAAGACTAGTCGGAGCAGCATATTCAAAATGGCTGAAAGTGAAGGCGAATCTAGAGAAGGTAAAAGAGCAGAAACAATATATGTTACCGGATCTGCGCGATTACCCGACAGTGTTACTGAATCAGTAGGAGTTAAGAATATGCAGATGGGATGGGAAGTTAATACTGAGAATAATAAGGTAACCGATGTATTGTGTACCCTTACTCTATACGAGCTACTGCCTAAGAGCTTTCTATTTAGCTTATTCGTTGGATATTCTCTAGGGGATGGGATAGAAGGCAAAGTTAATGAAATAGACAGTAGGTGTCAGATCTCTTTTAAAAAGTCATTAATAGCATGTGTGGAGGATACTTACAACAATTTTCTTAAATACTTAAAAAGATCAAAACAGTAACATATGAGTTTCTGAGGAAACTTGAAAATTGGAATGTTTTACTATTTAACTAGGTAAATATGGATATAGAATTTCAGAAAGAAGGTGAAAGTGAAGCAAAAGATTGTTTTGTAGAGTGGTGTATTTTAAAGGTAATAAATTAAAAGAAAGGAGATTTACTGTGAAAACGATTAGAGGACCGGGCATATTTCTTGCCCAATTTCTAGGGGACGAAGCACCCTTCAACAATCTCGAGAACATCTGCCAGTGGGTGGCTGGACTTGGCTACAAGTTTGTCCAGATACCTTGCTGGGATCCCAGAGTTATTGATTTGAAGAAGGCTGCCGAATCCAAGATCTACTGCGATGACTTGAAGGGTAAGCTGAAGGCGATGGGGCTCAGAATCTCCGAGCTTGCGGCACATCTTCAGGGCCAGGTCATAGCCTGCAACCCGCAGTACGGTGTGGCTTTCGATGCTTTCTATCCCAAGGGCCTGGACGACAAGGATAGATGCGAATGGTCTCAGAACCAGCTCAAGATGGCTATTAAGGCATCTTTTAATCTCGGTCTGAAGACGATTCCGACCATGTCGGGAGGTTTTCTCTGGCCCTTTGTCTATCCCTGGCCGCAAAGACCAAAGGGGCTGGTGGAACAGGCAACGGAAGAACTCGTCAGGCGTTGGAGGCCTGTTCTTGACTTCGCGAAGGAAAATGATGTATCCTTCTCTTATGAACCGCATCCTGCCTCGGATATTATGGACGGTCTGAGCTTTGAGCGTTTCAGAGAAGCAACCGGCAACAATAAGGCTGTGTGCCTCATCTATGACCCTAGCCACTTTATCCTGCAGGCGCTTGACTACCTGGAATTTATTCGGATTTACGCTGAATTCATTCGATCGTTTCATGTCAAGGATGCTGAACTCAGGTGTGATGGCAGAGTTGGGGTGTATGGTGGTTATGCCGAGTGGAGTCAGAGAGCAGGACGATTCCGCTCTCTGGGAGACGGCCAGGTTGATTTCAGTCAGGTCTTCACACTCCTCACAGAACTCCTCCCAAGAGAAGTTGTAGCTGTCCTTGAGTGGGAGTGCTGCGTAAAGGACAAGGTACAGGGTGCAAAACAAGGCGCTCCGTTCATTGAGCAGAACATCATCCAGGTAGCGACAACGGCCTTCGACGACTTCGCTGGCGGCAAGACCGATCCAAAGAAGAACAGAAATATTCTCGGCCTTGTCTGAGAATTCGAACATGGCAGACATAGGGCTGGCTGTTAGTAATATACAGCCAGCCCAACTATTTTTAAGTTGTTTGTTAAAGTGTTCAGAATTTGAAACCGTATTTAATAAAAAAGGAGTAAATTATGAGCAAGCGGCAACAAGCTGCTTAGGAATTCAAAGCGCGACCGAAGGCCGTGCTTTTTTAATTCAAGATTATATATTCTACTTTAGCGAATCAAGGTTCCCCCGCCTTGGCGGGGGGTCTTATTTCAAGACTATATGTTTTTTATACAATAGCGAATCAAGGTTCCCCCGCCTTGGCGGGGGGTCTTATTTCAAGACTATATGTTTTTTATACAATAGCGAATCAAGGTTCCCCCGCCTTGGCGGGGGGTCTTATTTCAAGACTATATGTTTTTTATACAATAGCGAATCAAGGTTCCCCCGCCTTGGCGGGGGGTTCTTATTTGAATTTATTTCTTTTTTTAGTTAAAATTTAAACATGCTAATTGATACTCATGCTCATCTTAATTTTAATGCATTTAGAGATGACTTTAATGAAGTTATTGAGCATTCTTTGGCTGAAAATATTTGGATGATAAATGTTGGGACTAAATATGAGACAAGCAAAAGAGCAGTTGAGATTGCTGAAAAATATAGCAGAGGGGTTTATGCAGCAATTGGTTTGCATCCCATTCATTTAAGGACTGGTCTGGTTAAAATAAAAACCGATTCCGACGAGGGAAGTTTTAGTCCAAAAGGGGAGGATTTTGATAAAAAAAAATACAAGGGATTAGCCCATTCAGCAGGGAGTTCGGCTGAGGCTCACCCGAAGCCCTCAGGGCAAGCAAAATCAAAGGTAGTAGCTATTGGGGAAATTGGGTTAGATTATTATTATGGTCCAAAAGATGAAGAAAAATTTAAAGCGTTTAAAAAAGAACAAAGAAAATTACTATTAGAGCAATTAGAGATGGCTAAAGAATTAGACCTTCCGGTGATTTTCCATTGCAGAAAAGCCCACGATGATTTGATAGAAATATTAAAAGAATTTAAAGGAATAAAAGGAGCGGTTCATTGTTTTACCGGAAAATGGAGGCAGGCAAAAGAATATTTAGAGATGGGATTTTATCTCGGATTTAACGGGATAATTTATAAATTGAACCTGAATAAAATAATTGAAAAAACACCTGTTGAGAAAATATTAATTGAAACAGATTGTCCTTATTTAACACCGCCCGAAGCAAATAAGGAGCGCAATGAACCAATATTTGTCAAATACATTTCCAAAGATATCGCCAAAATTAAAGATATTGATTTTCAAGAAGTAGCTGAAACCACGACCCAAAACGCAAAAAAGCTATTCAAAATTTAAAAAAGGAGCTAAAATAAAAAAATGGAGAAATATAACCCAAAAAAATTTGAAAAAAAATGGCAGAGGATTTGGGAACGAGAGAAAATTTGGGCCGCAGAAGATAAATCAAAGAAACCAAAATATTATATTTTGGTTGAGTTTCCTTATCCGTCGGGCCAAGGCCTTCATGTTGGGCATTGTAGGAGTTATATCGCTTTAGATGTTTTGGCTCGAAAGAGAAGATTAAATGGATTTAATGTTTTGTTTCCCATGGGTTGGGATGCTTTTGGTCTGCCAACAGAAAATTATGCTATTAAAACCGGAATTCACCCGGCAGCAGCTACTAGAAAAAACACCGCTGTTTTTAAACGTCAACAGAAAAGTTTGGGGCTTTCTTTTGATTGGAGCCGGGAAATTAACACCACTGATCCTGCTTATTATAAATGGACTCAATGGATATTCTTGCAGCTTTTTAAAAAGGGTTTAGCTTATAAAGCTAAAATGCCAATTAACTGGTGCCCTGCTTGTAAGATTGGCTTGGCTAATGAGGAGGTGGTTGAAGGAAAATGCGAGCGTTGTGGAGAAAAAGTGACGAGAAGAGAAAAAGAACAGTGGATGCTAAAAATTACTAAATATGCCGAGAGATTAATTCAAGGTCTAAATAAAGTTGATTACCCAGAAAGAATTAAGATTTCCCAAAAAGAATGGATAGGAAGGAGCGAGGGAACTGAAATAAAATTCATAATTCATAATTCTGAATTCATAATTCCGGTCTTCACTACTAGACCCGATACTTTGTTTGGTTGTACTTATTTGGTTTTGGCGCCGGAGCATCCGTTGATTAATGATCTTAAAAACCAAATTACAAATTATAAACACGTTAAAGATTATATTGAAAAATCAAAAAAGAAAATAGAGAAAGAGAGAATTAGCGAAGATAAGGAAAAAGCTGGTATAAAGATTAGAGGCATTAAAGCTATAAATCCAGTTAATAACAGAGAGATTCCTATTTTTGTGGCAGATTATGTTTTGATGCATTACGGCACTGGCGCTATTATGGCAGTGCCAGCTCACGACCAGCGTGACTTTGATTTTGCTAAAAGATATAATCTTTCTATTATTGAAGTCATCAAACCAGAAAATTTTAAATATGACCCTTCAAAACAAGCTTATGAAGGAGAAGGTATTTTAATCAACTCTGGCAGATTTACCGGAATGAGATCAGAAGATGCCAGAGAGAGGATGGGCCAGTGGTTAGCTAAAAAGGATTTACCCCCACACCAAACGAGGACAACGTCGTCAGGGAAGAATTGGCAAAGCCAGTCCTCGTTATGGTGTGGGGGTTTAGCTAAAAAAACAGTTCATTATAAATTAAGAGATTGGATTTTTTCCAGACAAAGATATTGGGGTGAGCCAATACCAATGGTAAAATGTGAGAAGTGCGGTTGGGTTTCGCTGTCAGAGAAAGATTTACCAATTAAATTGCCTCGGGTTAAAAAATACAAACCAACGGGAACCGGCGAGTCGCCTTTGGCGAGAGTGGAAAGCTGGCTAAATACTCAGTGTCCCAAATGCGGAGGGCCGGCTAAAAGGGAAACAGATGTTATGCCGAATTGGGCGGGTTCCAACTGGTATTTTCTTCGCTATTGCGATCCCCAAAATGATAAAAAATTAGCCAGTTCAATGTTATTGAAACATTGGATGCCGGTTGATTGGTACAATGGCGGCATGGAACATGTTACTTTGCACTTATTATATTCTCGCTTTATATATAAATTTTTATGGGACATTAAAGCTGTGCCAAAATCTATTGGTTCAGAACCTTATAAAAAGCGGACTTCTCACGGGATGATTCTTGGAGAAGGAGGAATTAAAATGTCAAAATCAAAAGGCAATGTGATTAATCCCGATGAAGTTATAAAGCGATACGGAGCTGATACTATGAGAGTTTACGAAATGTTTATAGGTCCCTTTGAGCAAATGATTCCCTGGGATACCAAAGGGATAAAAGGAGTAAGAAGATTTTTGGAGAAAGTTTGGAAATTGCAATATAAAGTTGGCCAAAAATTAGGCGATGGCCCTGAGTTAGAAAAATTAGTTCACAAAACAATAAAAAAAGTAGAGGAGGATATTGAAAGCTTGAAATATAATACAGCGGTTTCTGCTTTAATGGTTTTAACTAACAAAATGAGTGGCTATAAAGAGATTTCTCTGAATTATTATTCATTACTCTTGATTCTTTTGTGCCCTTTTGCTCCGCATATTACAGAAGAGCTCTGGCAGAGGGCAAAAATTAAAGGATTGTGCTGTAATCAAGAATGGCCAAACTATAATCCGAAATTAATTAAAGAAAAGATGATAACTTTGGTTATTCAGGTTAACGGCAAAATTCGTGATAAAATAGAAGTAGAAGCTGGTGTATCTGAAAAGAAAGTAAAAGAACTTGCCTTAATCCAAGAAAAAATAATAAAATGGACAAAAGGCAAAAAAATTAAAAAAACAATATTTGTTCCTGAAAGATTAATTAATTTTGTCGTTTAGCAATAAAGAACCTGACAAAATAAAATATAATGATTAAAAAAGTAGTTATTGCTGCTGCGGGTCAGGGGACCCGTATGCTTCATCTTACCAAAGAAAAATCTAAACATCTTATTGAGATCAAAAAAAAACCATTTTTAGCATATTTATTAGATAATCTTTTTTTGGCTGGCTATAGAGATTTGATTTTAGTAACCGGCTTTAAAGAAGAATTGATAGAAGAGTTTTTAAAAAGATACAAACCGCCCCTAAAGAGCTTAAGAAAAGGCCAGTATAAAATAAGGACGATAAGCCAGTATGAGATTTTGGGTCCTAAGGATAAAATGTATGGCACCGCTTGTCCTTTAAAATGTGTAAAAGATATTGTTAGAAAAAGTCAATTTCTTTATCTTTGCGGAGATAATCTTTATTCGGTAAGGGATTTGAAGGCAATGAATATCGGAGGGAGATATAGTTATATCGCCGGTATTTATCAAAAAAATCCTGAGAAATACGGTGTTCTTGTCGGAGACGATAGATTTTTATTAAAAATTATTGAAAAGCCGAAAGAATTTATAGGTAATTTAGTTAATACCGGCCTTTATAAATTTACCTTTGATATTTTTGATAAGCTTGGAAAAATTAAAAAATCTCCTCGTGGTGAGTATGAAATTACAGATGCTATTAATCTTTTGGCAAGAAAAAAGAAAGTGAAAATTCGGAAAATTAAGGATTTTTGGTTGGATTTTGGCAATCCGGCAGACATAATAAAGGTTTCTTACTTTTTAAGGTCTTTTAAAAAATTCAAGAAACTTTTTTGGAAGTACAAAGATTTTGAAATTATTTCTTATCGGGCGCGAGATGTAGTTGAAAAAACTGTAGAATTTCTTGAAAGGGGGCAGGTTATAATGTGTCCCACAGATACGGTTTACGGACTTTTGGCTGATGCTACTAACGATAAGGCAGTAGAGAAAGTTTTTGAAATAAAAAGAAGAGACAAGAAAAAAGCCGTTCCTGTTTTTGTTAAAAATATAAAGATGGCAAAAAAGATGGCTAAGATGGACAAAGACATGGAAGAATTTTTACAAGAGCTGTGGCCCGGGAAAATAACAGTAGCCTTAGAAAGAAAAAAAAATTGCGGTTTATCAAAATTATTACCTAATAGGAAGAAAACAATCGGTTTAAGGATTCCAAATAATAAATTGATAAGAGAAATACTTAATAAAATAAACAAACCCTTAACCGGGACTTCGGCAAATATTTCCGGTAGAACTTCCTCAACAAAAATTAAAGAGATTTTAGAACAGTTTGAGGACCAAGAGGTAAAGCCAGATTTAATTTTGGATGCCGGAAACCTGCCAAAAAGTTTTCCTTCAACCGTAATTGATTTCAGCGGGAAGAAACCCAAAATTTTAAGAAAAGGGGAGTAAAGATAAAATTATTAATAATATTATAGAAGGCTAGCGCCTTATATAAGAATCATGCCTCGCTGAACGCTCGGCAGAACCTTGATTCGTTATTGTATAAATATATATTCTTGAATTAATTGCTTCATTCTGTCGGAAAAGAAAAGTTTACTTTTCTTTTCCTCCCTCATTCGCAATTATGAAACTTAAAAAAACAGATTCTCAAATCGCAAAGCTTATTGAGAAAGAAATAGAGAGGCAAAAAACTTCTCTTGAAATGATTCCTTCGGAAAATCACACTTCACCTGCTGTTAGAGAGGCCTTGGGTTCGGTTTTAACTGATAAGTACGCTGAAGGATATCCCAGAAAAAGATATTATGCCGGTTTGAAGTTTTATGACAAAATTGAAACCCTTTGTCAGGAAAGGGCAAAGAAATTATTTAAAGTGGCTCATGTTAATGTTCAGCCCTATTCTGGCTCACCGGCAAATCTGGCGGTTTATTTTGCCGTCTGCGAGCCCGGAGATACAATAATGGGGATGTCTCTTCCTCACGGAGGCCATTTAACTCATGGCTGGAAAGTAAGTTTTTCCGGGAAGTATTTTAAATCTGTTCAGTATGGGGTTGATAAGGAAACAAATTTGCTTAATTACCAAGAGATAGAAGAATTAGCTAAAAAGGTAAAACCAAAACTTATTTGGGTAGGAGCTACCGCTTATCCTCGTATTTTTAATTGGAGAAAATTGGGCAAAATTGCAGACTCGGTTGGCGCCTATCTTGCAGCCGATATAGCTCATATTGCTGGTCTAATTGTTGCCGGCGTCCACCCCAGCCCTGTTCCATTTGTCCATATTGTTACCACTACAACTCATAAAACTTTAAGAGGTCCTCGAGGAGGGATGATAATGGTGACAGAAAAAGGACTAAAAAAAAATCCGGAGCTTGCTAAAAAAATTGATAGGTCAATTTTTCCTG
>Ga0307434_1000355_pt1 | contig 33890 bp, 29 predicted proteins | sample SalMarWE160220MG_FD_202156 | JGI IMG/M metagenome (GOLD analysis project Ga0307434, IMG submission 202156) | Salt marsh sediment microbial communities from the Plum Island Ecosystem LTER, Massachusetts, United States - WE1603-220 | ecosystem: Environmental > Aquatic > Marine > Intertidal zone >... | reverse complement strand
AACGATTGTATGGGCTACGAATTCCAATGAAAAACAAAGAGGTGTAAACTGGCAATTCAAAGTAGAAGATGCCAGACGAAAATTACGTTCGCTCTACCCAAATATTTAATCTTTACAGGGCACTAGTTTCTTTCAACTCAATCTACGCATTAACCGGATGAGCCAAATTTTGAAGATCCGCTCCTGTTGGATTCTGGAAAATACGAAGCTCAAACTTAGGGATAACAGCCAGGATATGGTCGAAGATATCCGCCTGGATTGCTTCATAATTGGCCCAGACCTGATCATTGCTGAACACATAAATTTGGATTGGCAGGCCATTGGGCGTTGGTTCCAAATACCGCACCAGGAAGGTCATCTCCTGATGAATCTTCGGGTGGTTTCGAAGGTAAGCAGCCACATAGGCCCGGAAGGTGCCGACATTAGTCAGGTGCCGGCCATTAACAAGTTCGGACTCATCCACCCCCGCAGCGAGGTTATGTCCTTTGATTTCTTCGCTTTTCCTTTCGATGTACTCGCTGATGTACTTAATCTTCTTAAACTTCCCAAGCATCTCCTCAGTACAAAACTTTACACTGCTCATATCAAGGTAAATGGCTCGCTTGATTCGCCGACCTCCTGATTCGGACATGCCGCGCCAGTTTTTGAAAGAATCAGAGATCAGAGCATAGGTTGGAATAGTGGCAATGGTTTTGTCCCAGTTTTGCACCTTTACCGTAGTTAAGGCTACATCGATGACATCTCCATCGGCACCGTACTTGGGCATTTCGATCCAGTCGCCAATGTGAATCATCCTATTTGCCGACAGTTGAATCCCGGCAACAAAGCCCAGTATTGAGTCTTTGAAGATCAACATAAAGACTGCCATCATGGCGCCAAAACCGCCTAGTAAGATAACCGGGGACTTTTCCATAATCATCGAAAGAATGACAATGCCGGCAAGGATAAACAGAATGATCTTGGCTCCCTGCACAAAACCGCGAATGGGTATTTTCTGGGAGAATTCAAAGGTGCGATAGATATCGATAACCGAATTTAGGAAGGAATCAAATACGAGCAAGCCGACAATCACCATGTAGATTTTGGCAGCGAGTTGTAATGTGGTTATGGCGGCAGAGGATCCCGATAAGACAAATGGCGCCATCCAGTAAATTACCAGAGCAGGTGCAAAATAGGAGAACCGATTAAAGACTTTTCGCCTGAGCAGGATATCGTCCCAAATCGTTTTGCTTCGTTCCACAAGCCTCTTGACTACTCGCAGCAACAATCGTTTAGCAATTATGTAGGCTATGCAAGCCACACAGAGCATGGCGACAATAGCCAGCATCCTCACGCCGAAGACTGCCGCTGCTTCTCCCAACCCCAGGCTGATCAGCCAATCCTTGATTACGTCCATGCCATTCCTCCTTTGCCCTTTCTCAGGGCGAGTTAGCCTTTATTAGATTTATATCTTATATGATACTATAATGGGGGATTCCGGGGGACGCCATACTTAATTCCAGTCGATGCCTACGTCCCAAAGCTCCGGAGCGTGATTCGTGACTCGTATCTCGCGGTTTATTCGATGCAAAGCAATCTAAAAATATTTAGCCCGCCGATTCACTCGGCGGGTTTTCTTTCAAATCAACACGCAAGAGCATTTTATCCCGCAGCACGAGCAAGTTCTGCCCATCCTCCAGGCTATCAAAACCTTCTCATTATCGAGTACAACTCATCGAAAACTGTACCCCCTATGGGGCAGGCGAACACCTTTAATTCCCCGTATAGGGAATTCTTTGGAAAGACTGACCGTTAGTTGTTAGTAGCGACGTCCGCCACGACCGCCACGGTCGGAACTATCACGTCTGTCTCTGTCGCCACGGCCACCACCGAAACCTTCTGTTTTGCCTTGGTCACTGCGATGGCTTATTATCCTCTTACCCTCTTCAACCTTAATGGTGTTTCCCTGCAAATTTTTGCCATTCAGTTCGCTGATTGCGGTTTGGGCTTCATCTGCAACCGGCATTCCCACAAACCCAATTCCGTTTGATTCGCCCGTAGCCCTGTTTCTTAAGATCTTGACGGATATGACCTGGCCAAAAGCTTCAAAAGCCTGACGCAAATCGTCTTCCGTTGTCTCGGGGGACAGATTTCCTGCATAGATATTCATATAGATTTCCTTACTCTTGCTTCTAACAGACATTCTTACCGTTAAAAGGAACAGGCTTAACGGCTGATCTTTTCTTCCATTAAGATAGCAACTTTCGCTAACAAGTACAACTCTTTTTGACTATTCTTCGCCAGTATTATTCTTTACCGGCGATATCCCCCCAAAATAGCCCTTTCCTCGCCTCACTACCACGATGATATAGAACGACCGGCTGAGTTGATTAGCGAATTGGTGAATTGATGATTAGCCGCGACTCCTGTAGTCGCGGATTGCAAACAGTTTAGCCCGCACCCTTGTGGTGCCGGGTCGAATCACAACATAAAACATACGCAACATGTCCTGACCCCGTCACAGGAGAGTGAAGTCGAAGGAGGGCAAAGGTAAAAGTGACAAAACACAAGAATCCAGCCGATGTCTGCGTCCCAAAACTCCGCAGTTATTCAGCCCACCCGCTGTCCTCTATCAAAACCTGTCGTTATCAAGCACAACTCATCGAAAAAGGTGCTGTACTACTTTAATTCAGGATTGATTTGTTAGGACCTGTTTCCGTACAATGCTATTCCGGTTTATTTAGAACTATTTCTGTTTTATGTAATGGGGCATTGAAATCAATACTTGACTTACCCTTCCAAGCACTTTGTTCAAATTTCCAGTTATATGAAGGGGGTTCTTGGAGAGCTGGAAGTACGAATACCTTTTTCTCAACACTACTCCCGTTGGGCCAAACTGCTCTCATATGATATGTACCTGCCGGAATGAGAAAACGAGATACGTTGAGGCCTATTTCGCCATCATTGATATATATGGCAGCTCCCTTAGGCTTTATTTTAAATATCACAAGACCGTTAGTGCGGTAAGGTGTGAGAAACCGTTCTGACGCAGTAATTGCATCTTGAAGTGTTTTTTCGAAATCTTTTTCTGCTTGCACTGCTGACGCGCTTCTATTGACTTGATGTGTCTCTTGGCAGCCAACACTTATTAATACTATGCTTAAGCATGCAATAATTGAAGCTATATGTTTCATTCTTCGTTTCTCCAATAATATGCTCAGTTTAATAGGAACGTTTATTTATTTTACCTTATTGAGTTCTTTTACTTTTGTTTATTTACAGCTTCAGCATGCTTTTTCTTCTTTACACCTTGGGCCTGATTTTGTTTTTCGGTCGACCTACTGCTTATAAACGAAGCCTAAAAATATTTAACGTCCCTAATTATTTTCTAATTATTTTTCAGAAGAAGACTGCTCTGTCAAAATCATCCTTTGTGAGCGGGTGTCCCAACTCGACAATCCGCATCAGCAATGCCCGCAATAGTTGGAATGAACCGGACAATCCTTCCACTAGTTCTTTGTCGGAAAGTTTATCGCCATGTACACTCTTCGAACGGATGGAGTAGAGCTTCTTAACGTCTTTGAATCTCTGCAGGCGGTCTTCTCCTCGCGACTCCAGAAGCGAGGCCGAAAGGAGAGAAATGCGATAGACGAGTTCGGAGCTGACTCCGAAGATGGCTTCAATACCAGCCCAAATCCGTGCGATTGCTATGCGCAGGTTTCCTGCATAGCGCCAATCAGTTGCTGATTCCAGAGCGAATCGGAAATTCAGACAGTCAGCAGATAGTGCGTTGAAGCGCTCAAAGTTGGTGCACATCCAAGCAGCGTCAACCTCCAGAAGGGTTTCTTTGCCGAACTCAGGGAGAGTTATCAGCTTCATATGATGCTCAAGGATCTGCCCACGAAATGGGGGCAATTCCCGGCGAGAGGAGTGCACGGCTGCATCAACACCTTCTTCAGCCAGTTGCTCACGGAAGGCTGGGGTTGTGCGCTTCTGGTGTCCAGCGATTTTCCTCCAGGAGTATGTGGAGCAAGCCAACGGCAGGTGGCCTGTGTACCCCCTGAGCAGTAATAGCGACGATACCAGCCACGCGCGGCCGAGCGCATCGTAGCCAGGCACAACATCCCCATCCTTCGGAGACTCGATCTCACTAGTGCATCGTGGAGCGAAGGGCTCCAGAGAAGCCCATCCGCGAAAGCCAGCAGCACCCACCGCTGCCAAGTCAAACACAGTCAATGGGGCACCAAGCTGCCGTACAGTCATGCCAGGCCCAACAGAAATGGCTTCCTCTTCAAGGCCAAGACCATAGAGAAGCACATACCAGTTGGTGTACGTGTTTTGTTCTTCTTGAGTCATCGCGATTGCTAACAAAATCTATATGGTTTCCGTATAACATCCCAAGCCTCTCGGCATAGAGCAAGAAAGCACAAACTACGATGTTGCCGCTTCAGAGCTATCATATCCTCTATGTTAAATTATAGATGTGTCTGCCTGTTGAGCAAGGATGAAATGGGAGAAAATGTCTTTTTGGACAGGAGTTACAAGATTTACACAGATTTTTATCTTTTTCTTTTCACTATGTTTATCCTGTTATTCCTGTCTACTTTAAGTTGATTATTGCTTATCCACAGCACGAAGTACACAGCACGCACAACGAGTTTCGTCTCACGGAGATTTTTTGGAATTTTCTCTCTGAGATGTTCAACCAACTGTTTTTTATTCTATGGTTCAAACAATGCGTCGTGGAAGAGGAAACACATTCCGTACCTTTCATTCAAGCTGTGACTCTATTGCTTTCGAAGTTCCCCGATGCATCTCGCACATAGAACCTGGCCGGAGTCTATTTTCGTCCCGCCTCTGTCGCCGATTGGTTTGCCGCAAGCCTCACATTTCTCAGTCTGCTGTATATGCTTGACGGAAATCGTTTCTCTTTGTTTTACCGACCTTTCTGCTGTTCGCTTTTTTGTTACCGCCTGCCTGCTCGATCGACGGGTCTTCTCCGTCGTTTTAGAATCGGCACGGTCTGGCGGCATAACCTGCGAGTAGCTGTCGCTTCCTGCTGTCGCGTAGATGGCTGTTGTCCTCGGACTCGCGTGGCCGGCCTGTTGCTGAACAAACCACAGATCCTGCTTGCTGTTGTAGAGCCTGACCAGGCATGTGGCACGAAGCACACCTGGATGCAGGTTCTCGACTTTGGCGCTTTCGCCTATCCTCCTGACTTTGTTGTAGAGACTCATATAACCGAACCGCGTACCGCGTTCGCTTAGAAGGAGGGGGTCGCCTGGTTGTGCTTTTCTTCTGTAGAGTCTTGCGAATCTTCGCACATGTTCCGCTATATCACCGGTGACATCAACGGCTCTCGACGCATTCCCGGAAGCATCACGTACTATTATGGCGTTCCTGCCGTGCTCCGTAATCAAGTCGGCAATAGCCAAATTGCACAACTCGGAGGGCCGCAGGCCCGTATCCAGCAGGAGCAGAACAATGACTTCGTCGATAACCGCTCGTACAGTTCCTCTTCGCCTTGCAAGGTCGGCTTTTTCCTGGATGTACAACAATAATTTCTCCAGTTCAGCATCTGATAAGTATCTCAATACTTTCATCACCTTTTCTCAATTCTTCGCTTACAGGCCAATTGATATAGTATATCATACACTACTTATAATATTCTATCCAATAAATATATAGATTTCAACAAAAAATTATTGTTAGATGTAAGTGTGCACGATTATGCCGCTTATCGAGCCAGGTAGTTTCTGTAAAGCACAAAGTAGCCGAACACATTACGCAATACACCATACACAATACAGTTTGGGTTAATCAGCGGTTAAGAAGTTAATTTAGTTCTTGGGACTCCTTACGGAGAATTGAGAGAAAATGACAAAGAGATACTACAAGTATGAAGAAACGCACCGCGAGGTTGACGGCCGGAAGGAAAAATTCTGCATTAAATGCCACGAGTGGAAAGGCTTTGTCATTGATTATTTACTATTGATGATTGTCTATTTTTTCCTCTTCTATCAGCGTTAATCCACGGCCCTTGTCATTGACTATTTACGATACCAGCTTCCGCGGGCACAAGTTTACTATTGACTATTACTCTGTGTACTTTGTGTCCATCTTGGTAGATATAAGAACGCCGTCTCGTTAAGCTGTTTTTGGGCTTTGAATTTCCGTTATTCGAATTTGTTTCCGGAACTACACCGGGCAACAGACATCCGGCAAATGCTCCGGAATTGCCGGATTTCAATATTCGGGCTTCGTGTTTGATGGAATTACGTTATGCGTAATACGCAGTACGCAGTATGCAATATGCGCAAAAAGTGCCGTCTCACGGAGATATTTCTGGAATATGCCCGCCTTTTTGTGTAACGGTTCGTAGAATAGATAACGAATGTAAAAAACAGAATACAGGAGACAGAAGGCTGATGAAGTAAAAAGGCAAAAGGGAAAAGGAAAAATGAGGTCCAATCACGCAGTCCTCGGGACTCCTTACGGAGAACGCAGTACGAAACAATAAAGTTTAGCCCGCACCCCTGCGGTGCCGGGTCCAAAGAATTGAGAATGTAGAATTGAGAAATATAGAAGAAAAAAAGCAGAATATTGAAAAAAACAGGTGAAAAAGAGTAGAAAACGTCGAAAAATTGAGCCTAATTTGAAAAAACAAACCCAATTTTGAAATGGGCAAAATGAGCATAAGTATCTATATGAAAGGATATTATGAAGATTTTTGCAATTTCGGACGGCGAAAAAACAAAGCCAATTCAAAGCCAATTTAAATTTTACCGCCGAGAACGCCGAGTGCGCGGAGGTTTTTGATGTGTAAAGACTCACGTGGGTGTAACTGGCTACAGAATATGAAATTACATACTCTGTTTCCTCTGCGTTCTCCGCGGGCTCTGCGGTCAATAGGAAATGCCAATCAAAGCCAATTTCGAGATGGCTTGACAAGGTGGGTGGGGCGAAACTCCCCAGTTTGTTGTGCATTGTCAACCTTCATGTTGCTGTCTTTTGCATTGATTATTATCAAGGAAAGTGTATAATCAGGATGGGTAGATGTCATATAATCACTTAATTATGGAAAGATGGGGTGTAGCAGTGCACAGACGACGAGGGTTTACATTGATCGAATTGCTGGTAGTAATCGCCATTATTGCGCTTCTGATGGGCATATTGATGCCGGCCCTACAGCGGGTCAGGAAGCAGGCCAGGACTGTTTACTGCCTTAGCAGCCTCAAGCAGATCGGCATTGCCATGACTTCTTACGCTCTTGAAAACGATGATTTCATCCCGCGTGCATTGGACCATGAGGTCAAATGGATACTGGTATTCATTCCGTACTTAGGCAATGAATACGATCACGTACAAAATTACCGGGAAGTAGACGTTTACCAGTGCCCATCCTTTCCTCGTAACGGGCAAGGTCAGTACGGCAACAGCAACAACGAGCAGACCGTGGATTATGTTGTGAATGCCTGGGATATGAAGGATCCGGACTTAACAGGAGGCGAAGAGGGAAACCAGCAGGATATACCGAGCAAGCTCACCGATATTAAGTCTCCGGCCCTGCGGATTTATATGGCCGACAACGAGGCAGGGGAGTGGCGGCCGGTAGTCCGGGACAGATATGAACTGGATATGCTGTCCAAGTTCAACATTCTGGACGTTTGGTCGAGAACGCATTTGCCGGCGTCGGACGGAATTACGCCGGGCAATAACCTGCACCGGCGGGTCGCTCGTTCACGGCATCGTGGTGACGGCTGCAACAATCTTTTCTTCGACGGCCACGCCGATTGGCTGCATAAGGACAAAAACACTTCTCGATACTGGTGCGGCGAAGAATTGCCCTGATTTATTTTAGACGGATGGGCAATGTCACTGGTAGGCCTTTGTCGGGGGCAATTAGAAAATTGCGGGCGGTATATGACAATTCGATTTGTGCCGGTGCTTCGTCGGCTTTGGCGCCAATTCCGGTCCTCAGGATCGTGGTGGCATTTGCTGCCAGCATCAGTTGTCTCGGTCCCAGCGTTCCGGCTCTTTCTAAATCTATATCGATGTCCGAGTTATTTTGAATCTCGACCCAGATTGTATCTCTGTACTTATTGTAAGGCTTGCCGATCACAACGGACTCTTTGAAAATTGCATCGAGGTATTTTTTCCTGCCGATAAGTTGGTCATTGAACCAGACAGTAGTCCTTCCTTCGACGAGGGCTTCTTTGACGGCATCGATACTTCTTTGACGGGCGAACACCAAAGTCATCGACCTGTGGTTGCCGGGCGAAGTTTCGAGCAGGGTGGCCGGTTGATGGATGTCGGAGTTTGACATCATGGTCAGATTCTTTTCGAGGCACCATTGATGGGCTTCGGGATAATATGAATCGCCGTTGACGACCTCGATCCCGTGCATCCATTTGTTCTCATAAAGTGTGGTGTGAGTATCGAACCATCCCTTGTGTTCGGGTTTCCAGCCGGGATGGTTCCAGAATATAAAGGCATTCTGTTTGGTGGCTGCCTTCATGACATCGAAAAGATCTTTAGTATCCAAAGAGTTTACATCCTGGAGGAAGATAGCGTTGAAATGCCCGGGCGGCGTCTCCCGTGTTATTTCTGTGCCCTTAATCAGCAAGATGTTTTTCTCTCGCGCTTGTGAGAGGGCAATGTGATAGGGACGGTTGTGATTGGTCGGAATATCCTTCTTATGGGGCTGGTACTCGATATGATCGGTTATCGAAATTACATCGAGCCCTTCCCTCCAGGCCTCATCGACTCGTACCGGGGGCCACACTAAGCCGTCGGAAAAAACTGTGTGCATATGTAAGTCGCACTTTAGCGTTTTGTAACCCATGATATCGGGGAAATTAATCTCGCGCCGGCTCTGGCCGAAGGCAAACGCAGCGAATAACAGATTAACAAGAAGGATAGACAATATGATTCTCTGCCTGGTTTTCATTTTCATAATCCTTTCTTCGGTAAAATTTCAATTTTGCGCCTGAACATGAAGCCAGGAGTTTTGGCTCGGCTATGATATAACATGGCCCGTCAAATATCCAGCTTCCAGCAAGGAAATCGATCAGGAATTCATCGCGGCAAGATTAAACGCCAGCAAAAACTATGTAGTCTCGCCCACAAGGGGCCGAATGTCGTCTATCTGGAAATGCACGAGATACTTGTTCGAATCATCGTCGGGCGAGCAGATTTCCGGCTGTTTCTTTCTGAACATTTCCACTATGGACGTATTGGTTTCCTCCCGGATCTTGGTCAGATACAACCTTTTGCCGGCATATCCTTCGCCCTTCTCGACGAACATGTAAGCAGCGTGTGGATTGGATTTAAGGTTTTGGTGGGTCAGACGCTCGCGCATAATAAACGCGATGTTGGTTTCATCGATTACGTGCGGTTTGGCGTAAACGGCAAGATCGACCATCCCATCCGAATTGGCTGTAGCCAGGATGCCGAGCCCCTGCACATTTTCGAAATAATCGGACAAATTCATGTCTAATCGCTCCTTAAAATTGTCCGGCCGTCTTAATAATATCATTAATTGCCGAATCTATATAAGGATACCTCAGTTCGAGCGCTGCTGCAATAGTTTACCGGGGATTAACAGCCGATCGCTTATTGAGAATTATTATGCCGCTTATTTTCGGAACTCCGCCTCTAAATTCAAATATGTATGGTCTATACATCTTTCGCATACACAACAGATACGCGAAATCTGCCACATTCGAAAACATTTCTCTTGACGAGAGTATGTGAATATGGTAAAATACTTTACATAAGTTGGTGAGGGACAGATGGGGAGTAGATAAAACTGGGGGCAGGGGGGAATTTTTCATATTTCTTTTACTGTTCAATATGAAGGTGACTTGTCTGGTTTGTATACTTCTTTAACTGGAGGGCCGCCGAATATGGCACAAAGGCCTGTCCCGGAATATTTATATTCGAATATTAAACTTAATTTTGAGGAGGGTAATGATAATGAAGAAGCTGGTAACAATTTGCATTTTATTGGTACTGATGTCGACAGGAGCTGCAAATGCTGCTTTCACATTGACATTCGATGAGCTGCCTACACAACCTATTGACGGTTTAAGCTACATGGGGATAACGTTCGGTTTCAAGGTTGGCGGTAGCCCTTCGACCGATGCTATCTACAACGGGATCGGGCCGGGAACGCTTACCTATCTGCAGGATCCGTCAATGGAGGGTACTACCGCAGGTATTCTTACCCTCGATTTCTCGACGCCCACTGATCAGCTCGAATTCGGCGTAGCATTAAACTCCTACTATGACGCGACATCGGCGTACGTGGTTAAACTTTACGATTCATCTTATGCACCTATCGGCACTTTCACAAGGAATACGTCTCCGCTGGTGCTTTGGTCGGAAGGCCAGTTCACTTATAGCGGAACACGAGTTCGTCGGGCAGTTATTGGCTTCAACGAGCATGTTGCCAGCCGGTTTGCAATAGATAATTTGACCATAAATCCTATTCCTGCCCCCGGCGCTGTGTTATTGGGCAGTATTGGATTGGGTCTTGTTAACTGGCTGCGTCGTCGCAGAACGTTGTAAAACATATACCAGTCAAAGATTAAAAGGGCTGCGAGTTTTACGCTTGCAGCCCTTTGAGCCTTTGGTCTATTCAGTTATCCTTGCTCCTGTTAGCAGGGCCATTCCTATTTGGCACATTCCTACAAAGCCTCAATCCTGCTTAGTTTTTCTTGGAAAAAGCTCGGAAATTGACCGGAAAATGCTTCTTCATGGCATAATTTTAAGGATCTTCTGACAAAATGGATGTGCATTTCGATAATTTTAAATATTTCCTTGACTTTAACATAGGTAATATGGTATAAATAAATAAGTGAAGTTGGCTGAATTCCGTACATTTTGACTTCATGATGTATTAAGTATCCATAGTTCCTGGGCAACTACCTAAGGAGTATTAGGTAAGGAACAAGAGAAAAATACAGTGAGTCAATCTGGCAGGAGACGGAGGAGTGGTGTTAGGCTACTCACTGCTTGGCTCCATGAGACAAGCAGACTGTCTGCTTTTCACCCGCATCTCTCTTTGCCACAATAGGTTGTGGTTTAACCAACCTTGCTTCGTTGGCAGTCTTACTTATGTATAACCCGAAGGGTCATAACAGATGACTCTTTGAGTTGTAAAGAAGTTAATATGACGATTACGGAGAAATAGAATGAAAAAATATATAACGATATGTGTAGTATTAGGATTACTTGTCTTTCTGTGTAGCTCGGCTAATGCGGCTATCAGCTATGGTACGCCCTCTCCGGCCTTAAATCCGGTTTTTGGGACATTAATCGATTTTGACGACCAGCCGAGCGGAACCCCGATTTTGCCAAACGATTATGCAGCTTTCGGTCTTGCTTCTATAACCGAACTGACATTAGGCCCCCCTGCCTTTGCACGATATGGCGGCACCCAAAGCCAGCCCAATTATATCGGGACTGGCTTCCAAAATGGTTGGAACGGCATCATTCGTTTCGACCTGGCACTGCCGGCAAGCCAAATAGGCCTTGGCGTTGCAGACAGCTCTGGAGGACCAGAGACTCTAAGCGTCTATAACAGTGGAGGCGTTTTGCTCGAGTCACACGTTTTGACACCCGGGTTGAATATCTATGCGGTCATAACCAGGCCTACCTACGATATTTCGCGCATCGAGCTCTCAGGCGAATTCTTCGCAGCGGATGACTTGCAGTTTAATACGATCCCAGCTCCAGGTGCTATTCTGTTAGGCACTATCGGGATGAGCCTTGTTGGTTGGCTGCGCAGACGCAAAATACTATAGGAGTTAATACTGGAATTCGAGTGTTATAAGGACTGTGAGTTTCGTACTTGCGGTTCTTCTAAGCCCCTACCCGCTTTATCATTGCTCTTTTGGTAGCGAAGGTAGGGGTTTTTGCACTTCGACTCAAAATCGCTAATTCTGCCTATTTTGTTAGAATGAGGAGTCCACCCCAGACAATGCCCTCAGAATATCACATAGTAGCCCTCAGAAGTGTTTTGTGGCCGTAGAATGTACGATCTGCCCTCGATGGGTATCATAGCTTAATGTCAGACATAAAACGCAAGAATAGCCATAGGAACTGCTCCAGTCTTAAGAACTAACAAGAAATTGTAAAGTTTTACCTAAAAAAGTCCGATAAATATAAAGTTGGTGATATAAAAAATAGAATGTGAGTCTGTTTTGAATGCTTATTTACAGCCTGATTTTCAAGGATAACTCCTAAATTGACCAAACTTAATGTCCTTAGCAGTGTAGTTTTATCGGTCTCATCGACAAAGATGGGAGATTCACCATGCAATTTTGTAGGTAATGTGGCATAAATAGGCAAGTGATGTTATTTGGCCAACAATGATTGTGGCTTCACAGTGTTTTACGCAACCATGATTCCTGGGCAATTACCTGATGTGTGATAAGGTAAGGGACAAAAGTTACAGTAAGGCAATCTGGCAGGAGATATGGAAATGGTGTTATGGCAACCAATTGCTTAGCTCCATGAGTTGAGCATGTCGTTTGCTTTTAACCCGCATTTGTTTCTGCCACTGAGTGTAGGGTATATGCAATCTTACCTGATTGGCGGCCTTACTTATTCTACAATGGGAGGGCCAGTGCGCAAGGCCCTTCGAGTTGAAAGTTTATGAAATTGTTGTCAGACTTTCGTGACGTTATGAATAGCTGCTAACCAAAGGATTGAAGAAAACGAAAAGGAGAAAGAAATGAAAAAATTGCTTTTAGCTATTGTGGTCTGTGCGATGATTGTGAGCGTCAGCGCTCCTACAGAAGCTGCACTAACCAACATGTGGGTCGGTGGCCAGCAAGTCGTGTATGACTGCACGAATGGTACATATTGGTACCCCTATTTGACGAATACGATTGGCATGAACAGGGACGAGCAGTCCGGGTTCATCGCCGGCATGAATGCCTGTGGCTATGGCAACATAAAAAGCTGGGAGATGGCCGATTATGATCAAATGAAGGGTCTGAGGGCGTCCTTCTCTTCCATGGCAGCGAATGTAATGGAATTCACGTTCCCAGGAACAGAAGGTTTACCGCGAGACGTATCCTCACCTTATCTGGCCTGGTCTGTTCATGCTGACCAATACTTTACTCCCACGAATTTGACTACTATTCCCCCTCTATTTGGGGATGTACTTCTCCAGGTCTTTAATGGACGCATAGCCGACTGCTGGGCTTGGCGGAATAATGGCGACGGCAACCCTGCAACCTGGTCAGAAGGAGAGGCCGACGACCATTTTGTGGTACACTCGTTGATGACGCCTGGAGAATATGCGACCATGACATTTAATTATGACGTGCACTATCTTCAAGATGATGACACTTATCAAGATATGCCTCTCCCAGGGGGCTTTATTGTCGGGCCCGTTGGCGCATGGATCGTCTCGACCACGCAGCCGATCCCAGCACCCGGCGCTCTTCTGCTTGGGAGCATGGGTGTTGGCCTTGTCGGCTGGCTGCGCAGACGCAGAACGCTGTAGTAGTATTGTCAGAATAAACAGCGTTATAAGGACTGTGAGTTTCGTACTTGCGGTTCTTCTAAGCCTCTACCCGTTCTATCACTGCTCTTTTGGTAGCGGGGGTAGGGGTTTTTTTGCACTTTAACTCGAAGGCCATTTGTAGCTTTGCTCGTTGAGCCAAGTCGCAGCACTTCCGGCAATAAATAGCCCGTTTTGATGCATTTTGCTGCTGAGGTCATCCAAAACTAAAGGATCACCGAAAACATATCCTTGGCGCTTCTGTTCTATCGACATATAATTCCCTGATCAAGGCCTTCCGGCCTTGCCGCAAGGCGGGGGGATTGCCTGAAATTCAAACTTTATGAAAGGAGCAATTACGATGAGAACAATTATGCTATGTGTTTCGATTTGCCTGCTTGCGATTTTCGCCGGAGGTGCGGCTAAGCAACCGGCCAAAAAACCTGTTAAGATGCAGTACGTGGAGACTGACACCGGACGGTGGCTTATTCACGATATGAATCGGCCTGCGCCGGACGTGGTCGAGCCAGCTACAGAGAGCACGCAAAGTAAACCGGGCAAAGCACCTTCCGACGCGATCATTTTATTCGATGGAAAAGATTTGTCGCAATGGACCGACACCAAGGGCAATACGACAAAATGGATTCTGAGGGACGGCTATATGGAGTGCGTCAAAGACTCAGGCTACATCCAGTCTAAGCGCCAGTTCGGTTCGTGCCAGTTACACGTTGAGTTTGCAACGCCCTCTAAGGTTCAAGGTTCCAGCCAGGGACGGGGCAACAGCGGCGTGTTCCTGATGGGACAATACGAGGTACAGGTTCTTGACTCCTACGACAACAGGACCTATGCCGACGGCCAGTGTTCCGCGCTGTACGGTAGGGCGGTTCCCCTGGCCAATGCCTGCCGAAAGCCGGGTGAGTGGCAATCGTATGATATCATTTTCCATAGGCCGACTTTCAAAGGTAGGAATGTTGTAAGGAAGCCGACATTCACCATACTTCACAATGGTGTGCTCGTTCATGACCATGTCGAGCTGCAGGGCGGGACCGGCTGGGATGGCCCACATGCTATATCCAACTTCAGGCCGCATGGCGACAAAGGACCAATCTCGCTGCAGGATCACGGCAATCCGGTGAGATACCGCAATATCTGGATTCGCGAGCTTGCCGACTAAAAAATCGGATAAACCAACGCATTAAAAGCCGGGACATTTCTGCTTACAGGATGTCCCGGTTTTATTTCATCTCCGGCAAGATAGTGCCGGACATTTCGAGCTTCGTCGGGTATCAATTCCGAATAATCGCCTACCGGGTAAAATGCTGTGTCAATTCCTCGTCAAACCTGCCGTCAAACGCCGCCTCGATTTGCTCAAGACTCTTGAGACCGAAAATCCAGGCGATGGCCACCGGATCGGCCCTGTAATCGGTATGGCCTTCATAGAATCCGTACCGCATTATATAATACGGCAACATCTCGCTGATATAAATGTGTGAAATCTTTTTTAACATAGCGGCCATTTGATCTTCTGTAAGGTCAGGATATTTCTCGTGCAGGAACGCCTTCTCGTCTTGATCAGGCTGCCTCCATATCTCGATTTGAAACTTCCCCAGAATTTCATCTTCGAACAGGGATTCCTGCCAGCCCTTCGAGCCTCCACCCTTTAAGAATACCTTTTGCCCGTTATACAAAACGTATTCGAAGTGCTTCTCCCAGAACCTGCCTATTCTGTTCAATTCGACGTCCATGACTATCATATTCCAGATATGAAACAACGGTTTGGCCGTTTGTGGGTGCTTCAGACCGAGCTGTTCGACCAGGCGGTTGTCACCCTTAAGGACAGAAATAATATCTTCATCGTCAGACATAAATCCGGCGCCGGACGACCTTCCCGGCCGCCCCAACTCGGCGATTTCCACGATGGACCGGCCGGCTATTATTTTTGTCCGGCTCAATTCTGCCTCCGAGTGAAGTCCGGTTCGGGCCAATGCTGGAAAGTCGCCGGCATCGACTTCAAGCTGCCGGCCTTTGCCCCACTGATTCTGTTTGTAATTCAAAGGCTTGCCGTTCTCAACCGATACCGGGACAAGCGTATATTTTCCATCTTTGGTAAAAGCCGTTACGACTTCAACTGTGTCTAATGTTGTATGCGGCGAAGGAATATCCGGTTTGGTATCGAGCGTCGCCGGATAGCAGGGATACGCGTTCTGACCACAATAAATCTTCTCGGGGAGCATTTTTTCTGAACTTGTGTCCGGGCTCGGCTTTTCTTCGACAACTCTGTTCGATTTAATTTGGTCCAGGATCCAGGCCGCCTGCACTCGAACATGACTGGCCCTGTCCTGCAAAGCATCGGTGAGCAGCTCGTTAACCTTCTCCGAGTTCATTTTTGTCAAAGCGACAGCCGCCTCATCGCGGACCATCCAATCGGCATCCGCCAACGCTTCGATTAGCGGCTTTATCCCATTTTCGGATTCGATTCTTCCCAGCACACACGCCGCCTGCCAGTGGGCACGGCTGTTATTGTCTTTCAATGCCGTGATGAGCCGCTCAACAGCCGGCTCGCCAATTTGCAGCAGAGCCTGTCGCACATTGAGTCTGACAAGCCAGCTTTCGTCCTTCAGGGCATCGACAAGACCGCCGGCGGCATTCTCATCTTTGACTTGGCCAAGCGACCGGGCGGCCGCGGCGCGAACGTATTGGTCCTCGTCACTGAGTGCCCGAATGAGGGCGTCGGCCCCTTTCTTATCACCAAGCATACCAAGAGCCTGGGCACATTTCCACCGGACAAACTGGTTTTTATCTCTCGATACACGGGAAAGTACCTCGGCGGCTCCTTTTGGTTTAAGCTCCGCCACGGCCAGGACGGCCTTGCCGCGAACATACTGATTCAATCCGGCATCCTCAAGTGACTTGACCACTGCATCAACCGCTCGCGGTGACCCGATCTTCGCCAAAGCATTCACCGCCCGGGCGTGAACGCTCCAGGGCTTGATGCTTCTGTCTTGCAGCGTACGGATAAGAGGTTCGACTGCAGGCTCTCCGATTTGCACAAGAGCATCGACCGCGTTCTGCCAGTCTCCCTGCCCAAGCTTGCCGATCAACTCATCGACCTTTTCCCTTCTACCGGCATCCGCCGCAAATCCTCCGGCAACGAACACCAGCAAAACCACCCACCCCAAAAACAAACGTTGCACTGCCGTCATTATTAATGCTCCTTTCACTCAGCTTGTTCCGGGCACACTGCGAACCCAACCTAAACGTCACGATATCAGATAGGACGCTCGAACATTCCATACGGTTGACAGACAATAAATTTCTTGTGCGAGATTTCCATACTATCATCACCTTAGAGCTATTAGCAGTAGAGTAGAACGGGCGGAATCTTTCATCTGTTTCACTTCTGAGCTTTTGCCCCCACCCCGATCAGCATATACGTATAAATACGTATTTTGAGAGGGAAAAAGCTTATTACATTATATAATAATTACGAATAGCCGATATGAAATCAGAGCATTAAATGTGCGAAAGATTCTTCGACGGGCTATAACGCTGCAATGACGGTTAAATCTGCATCATATCGGACACACGGCTCTTTATAGATGTCATCGATAAAAAATGATAGTCTTTCAAAAAAACAGGAGAGCAAAATGGCAGAAAACATGGTCAGAACACTTCCCGGTGAATTGGCCGAAAGCAAGATTAGAGATACTCGCTCTACTGCTCCGAGAACTGCCTCGCAGATCTGGCTGAAGGCCGGGGATATAATGAGTAGAGATGTCGCCGTTATCAGTCCGCAAAGCACTGTAGTTTCGGCCGTAAAGATAATGTCTAGTAACAAAATATCCTGTCTTATTGTTACAGAAAATGGGCGTTTATCAGGAATTGTTACAGAGACGGACATCCTGAAAAGAGCAGTTACCGGCGGAAATGATTTCCGTAAGATGATAGTCGAGCAGATTATGACTTCTCCTGTCCGGAGTATTCCTCGCAATCTTCCGATTATGGAAATCAGCAAAATAATGGAAACCGAGAATATCAGGCGACTTGTTATTATGGAGGACGAACGCTTCATTGGCATCATAACACAAACCGATATGATTCAAGCTCTGGCGTTTTATTCCATCTCGCAGGAAGTGTCGGGAATAATGACGAGTAATGTGGCCGTTATAACCAGTTCCGCGAGCGTAAAAGAGGCGGCTGAGCTAATGGCTTCTAAAGACATATCCTGCCTGGTTGCTATGGAAAAGGATGCTGTCGTGGGGATCTTTACGGAACGAGACCTTCTTAAAAGAGTCGTTGCGATGAAACGCAATCCGGCTCAGACCAGGTTGAAAAAAGTTATGTCTTTTCCGGTTGTGTCCGTCTCTCCCGATTGCTCAGTTCTAAGCGCCAACAAATTGCTCGAAAGGGTAGGAATTCGTCGGCTCGTCGTTATGGATGATGAGACTCTGCACGGAGTGATAACTCAAACGGATATCCTGAAAGCCATCAAGACCAGACTGCAGGAAGAAGAAGAGAGCTACTTCAGGCTTATGAGTGAGTCCAGCAATTGTATCTATACTATCGATCTGGATCTCAATACAACCTACGTTAATCCTGCATTAATGAAACTGCTGGATGTGACCGACCCGGACGAGTTGATAAACAAGCCGTTTTTGCCGGAGCGGTTTTGGAATAATCCTCAGGAGCGAGAACAGCTTTTGGACCGGTCAAAGAACACAAGCATGGTGGTCAAGGAGCTGAATTTGAAAACCGCCAACGGCCGCAGACTGTTCGTGACTCTCTTTTCGACCTGCACCAAGAACATCAAAGGCGAGATTAGCGGATTTCAGGGTGTCCTTTACGATGTCACTGCACAAAAGGAGCTGGCAAGCCTCAAAGAAGTACAGCAACAATTACACAGCAGCGAGGACCTGCTGAGAGGAGTTCTTGAATCCACCTCCGATGGGATTCTGGTGATCGATGAAAAAGGCCGGGTCAGCCGCATGAACAAGCGATTTGCACAGCTTTGGGATATTCCCGAAGAGCTGGTTCAGCAGCCGGATAAAGAGAAATTGTTCGAACATATCAGCTCCAGGCTGGAGGATCCGCCGGCGTTTCTTGAGAAGCTGCAGGCTCCCGGTCTTATCCGTGAGCAAAGTCTCGACGTCCTGCACTTGAAGAAAGGCAAGGTTCTGGAAATACATTCTACGCCTTTGATCCGAGAAGGAACAGGTACGGTACAGATTTGGAGCTTCCGGGACATCACCATGCACAAGAAGCCGCAGGAGAATCTCGTGAGCACATAGAAACTTCAGCAGGAAGTTCGCCGGAACATCCCTGATAAGCCAAGACGCAGGTCAGCGTGAGAGATTCAAAATACCTGTGATTCTAACCTTAGGCCTCAACGGCTTTTGGCTTCGATGAACTTTACGATGTTGTATACGACCGAATTGCATGGAACGGGCAGTTCGAAATTTGCGGCCAATCTGATGACGGCTCCGTTCAGAGCGTCGATTTCGGTCGGTTTTTTTGCGGCTATGTCCTGGAGAGTCGAGGATTTGTGCTCGGCCGTATCGGGCACGAGCTTGCCGTAGAAGACCTCAAGAAAATCCTTCGCCGATTCCCAGTGGGTTTCGTAGCCGGCCTTTGTCATCACGGCAAAAACTTCCCCGACAATATCGTCCATGATCGCTCGCGTGGATTCCTGCTCGGCCAATTTCCCGTAGGGGACATCGAGAATCGCCCCGAGCGGATTCAGGGCACAATTATAAAGCATTTTGGCCCAGATATCTCTGCCGATCCGGCCGGTTGTTTCGCAGGGGATGCCTCCTCTATTTATCGCTTCAGACAGATCCTGAACGGCCGACAAGCCGGCGCCGAACAGACTGCCGATATGAATCGAGTCGGCATGGACCGTGATTTCCACCTCGTTGGGTCTGTGCCGTTGGAATCCCGTAATTACACGTGCCATGTAAACGGTTGCCTTCTCGAAAAAGGATGTGAACGCCTCCGCATTGCCCCATCCGTTCTGGAACAGCACGATTTTCGTTTTCTCACTGAAGATGTATTTATGCTCGAAGAGGTCTTTCGCGGCCTCGAATGAGTCGAAAGATTTTGTGCAGACAAGAATGTAATCGCGGGCTTGTTTGTCGAGATCATCCAGCGATGCGAAGCAACCGAATGCCGCCGGTCCGGCGTGATATTCCCCGAAAATCCCCGTTCGGACAAGGCCGTCTTTCCGCAGGGATCGGACTGTTTCTTCTCGCGCAATAATATCGAGACGGGAGCCGGATTTCAGTAGACAGCTTGCCAGCCCAAGCCCTACCGCACCGCCGCCATAAACTAATGCTCTCATGTTCGCAGCCGCTCTGAAAGTAAATCCGAATCTATCTAAACCTGCAAACATTATAGCCGGTTGGCGGGCGCATATCAAACCTCATTCTGCGGACCTGGGTGTTTGTTCGCTGTGACATTGCTCATCTAATCGCGGGAGCTTGCGGCTGACGGAGAAATGTTCTGCGGGGAAAACGCGGGATCGACCGAATGAATAAAGAAAAAAGTTGAAGAAGCAAACAGTCTGGCTTAAACTGGTCGCCGCATAGAGCTTAGGGAGATTTGCATTGATAACGCCGTGATCTGAAAAAAATGGGCAGGTTAGAGACAACAAAATGAAAAAGCTGATATATCCGAAATGTAAGAAGGTTCATCTTGATTCAATTGGTGATAAATGCCCCGGCTGCGGAGGAACGGACTACCATAACTTTGAGAATAACGATTCGTACCTTCACAAAGAGATTGAGATCGTTCTTGAGGAAAGACGGAAACTCGGCATGGACGGTCTTGTGAGCGGTCTTAACAATATCGTTATCAATACCGAGCCGGACAGGCAAAAAGCCGCCGTAGAAGAGCTTCTGAGATACACCGGCTTAAATGTCGCCGAGGCGTTCGAGGATTCCGACTTTCGCACGGTAGTTCTCAAGACCGGGGGATCCGCCGATTTTCTTGTCAGGTCCCGCAAGAAAGAAAATCCCTTTTTATCATTGAACCGGTTTCCCAAATCCGGACACGTTCCGAACACGCGGCTGGAAGCGTTTGTATTCGAGACGAAGGATATCGAACAATATGTCTCGATCCAAAAGCAAAGAGGTATCGAGTTCCTTACAGAGGATATTATCAATACGGACAATTTCTCTTTTATTCAGACTTTTCCATCCGCCTATACGGGCAATTCAATCGGGATTATTCAATGGCACCAGAGCAAAGGCAAATATGCTTCAAAAGATTCCACGCTGCTGGACTGGCTATTCCAGAAGCCGGATGGTTCAGCCACAAAAAATATCAAGGAGTTGGACCACGCAGCAACAAGAGTCAGGGCGGAAGACAGAGATGCCGCCGTAATTGAGTTCATGAATCTGACCAATTACAATTTCGACTTTGCAATCTATGTCAAAGTGTTCAACTCAATCACGAACGTAGCCAGGTTTTCTTCCAAAGACTTTGCCATGGTATTCACATCGGGCATATCTCCATACGTCGACGATGAGAAATCGGGCCCCACCGAGAAATTTGTGCATAATTACGGACCGAGGGTGCATCACATGGCTTTCAGGACCGAAGATATCGAGGAAACTGTTTCTGCCCTGAAGAATGATGACATGAGTTTCCTGATCGACCTGGTCGGATCCCCCCCGGAAGGATTGAAGCAGATATTTTCCTGCCCTTCCGAAAATACGCTACTGGTTAACGAATACATACATCGTTACGGCGACTTCGACGGTTTCTTCACCAGGAGCAATGTAACCCTGCTGACCGGTGCGACCGCGAAGCAGTAAGAGATTCACTATTGTATTGTTTATATCAGGTGAAATATGATTAATAAAATCATGGTTTTAGTTTTTTGCCTGGCGATTGTCGCCGGCAATGTGCAGGGCCAGCCGGTTGGCCTGGATTTCTACGATAATCTATCGTCACTGCCTTATATCTATCCTAACACCGAGTCGTATTACCTCTCGAGCTACGACCGGACAGGCGGCAATGACGATGGCTTTGAAGGGACGTACTCTCAGCTCTACATTGACGAGAAAGGCGAGCACGTTATCTTCGAAGAAGACGGCCCCGGCTGTGTTTATAATCTCTGGTTTACCGGTAGCGGGCGCAATTTACACTGGGGCAAGCTCAGATTTTATTTCGACAATGAAAAGACGCCTCGTATCGAGTACGAGGCAAGAGAATTCTTCAGCGGCCTGCACCGGCCTTTTGTTTATCCCCTGGTAACGCATTCATTCATATCCAGCGGAGGCTTTAGCTGCTCGATGCCGATACCTTTTGCAAGGCATTTGAAAATCACGACCGAAAAAGCAGCCGGTTTCTACAATACCTATTATCAACTCTACAAGGATGTTTCACTCACATCATGGACAAACAAACAGGACAATTCAAAACTGATCAATCTGTTCCAAAGCTGCGGCAGCGATCCAAAGCGAATAACTGAAGAAATCAAGATAACTCGCAAAGTGGTGCCGCTTGCCGCTGCGGCCCGTGGAACCATGCCGGAAGCAGAGCTTTTGTCGCTGAATAACGGCGGGACTGTTCAGCACATTAAAATCAATCCTCTCTACAGGCCGGACGCTTATGCTCTGAACCATGTCAATCTGAGAATTTTCTACGACAATCAGTCCAAGCCGAGCGTGGATGTGCCTATAGGTCCGTTTTTCGGGTCCGGGCTGGGTGAAGCGGATGTCAGAAGTCTTTTTGTGGGCATGTCGATTTCCGGAACCTATTACTGCTATTTGCCGATGCCGTTCAAGAATGGTATTCGCATAACAATTCAAAACAGAAGTTACGAAGCCGGCGGAGAATTCTTTTGCGAAGTCGGCTACACCAATCGATTCCCGGCAGAACTCAAGGACGCAGCTATCGGATATTTTGGCGCCAAATATAATAATGCATGGCCAATTACAGAGCCGAACGACTATGTCCTGTTTGACTATAAAGGTACCGGGGCGGTCATCGGCCAGATCATGACGGTCGAGCCGGTCAAACCCGACCGCAAGCGCTGGTGGGAAGGCGATATGCGTATCTACATCGACGGCGAGGAAAAGCCCCCGCTTCCACGGCACAGGCCATGAAGATGAATACCAGGGCGGCTGGTCCACTTTCTGGCTGACGAATCCCTATTCCCTGCCGCTGTTCGGTCAACCGAAGACAAAAGACCTCATCGATGTTTTCGGTCAGGTGAACGGCTCAACTACCGCCTATCGCTTCTGGCCGGGCAAGATTCACTTCAAAAAATCGATAACCATTTCAACCGAGCACGGCAATCATAACGACACGCCGGCAAATTATTCTTCGCTCGTTTATTATTACTATATTCTCAATTAATGCTGCACGTTGATTATAAACATCAACATTGACATTCCCTGTGCAGGTTGGTTTAATTTGCCTCTATGTTTAAGAATATTGCGATAATCGGCGATGGAGGTATGGGCACCGTTTTGGGTATGATGCTTGTGACAAAGGGCATATCGGCGAGGATTTGGGGTTATGACCGCCGGCAGTTGGAAGAAACAGCAAAAAATCGCGAGAACAGGAAATTTCTGCCCGGCTACAAACTACCAAAAGAACTCGAGTTTGAGCATGATGATAAGCGTATAATGTCCGGAGTCGACCTGATAGTTTCGGCCGTACCGTGCCAGTTTATGAGATCCGTCTGGATCAGGCTGAAGGATTATGTGCCGCAGGGCGTTCCCATTGTCTCGGTTGCCAAGGGTATCGAGAATGATACACTGTTGCGTCCAACCGAGATCTTGGCAGAGGTTCTTCACTGCGTTCAGAATGACAAAGGGGACGCTCCGAATGAGCGACTGGCGGTGCTTAGCGGACCGACGATAGCGGATGAATTAGCCAGGAAACTTCCGGCGACGGCCTGCTCGGCGTCCCGCAATGAGTCGCTGGCCAGAAAAATTCAGCACACGTTTTCCGACAATGTCCCCTGGTTTCGCGTTTATACGAATACGGATGTTGTCGGAGTCGAATTAGCAGGCGCGATGAAAAACGTGATTGCCATAGCAGCGGGAATTATAGACGGAGCGAAAGCCGGAGATAACGCCAAGGCGGCACTTCTGACCAGAGGATTAGCGGAGATAAAACGCCTTGGAATTAAAATGGGAGCCCGGCCGCAGACTTTCTCGGGGCTGACCGGCCTGGGCGATTTGGTTACGACCTGCATTTCACCGACGGGAAGAAACCGCTCGTTCGGCGAGAGAATAGGCAGGGGCCAAACAATTGAACAAGCCCGGGGTGCCAACGAATCGGTGGTCGAGGGTATTGCCACCTGCGAATCGGTTATTGCTCTTGCCGAGCGATATAGCGTCGAGATGCCGATTACGCAGGCGGTCTATAAAGTGTTGTTTGAAAACAAGCCGGTGCGAATAGCAATTGCCGATTTGATGAAACGCCGACTCAAGGCCGAGTGAGGCGGTGGGCATTGCCCGCCAACTTTGAAAATAGTGTGCTGTCCCAGGGACTCCTTACGGAGTACACACCCTGCAAAGTCCCATAAACCTTTTGTCCATCAGGCCTGCTACCGGTAACTTCCGCGATCCACAGCGGCATTTTTCAATAAAATCACTTCCTGACGAAAAATTTATCCCGCTCAGGAAGTTTTTATTATCGGAAAAATTCAAAAGGATTTACTTAGCTTATAAGCTCCAAAACGGCCTCGATGAATTCCTATCGCAGATTTTATCAGAAGTGGATTCGGTCTTTAGTAATTCTTTGCCAAAGGAATGCCGATTATTTCAGCAGGTGTTTGGCTGACTTGGATTCTGTTTCATATATTTTAGTAGGAACCACGGATGTTGTTAAAAAGCATGGGGCCAAGTCATTTAATAGTAGGTGCAATATAATATGTTAGGACTTTTGAAAAACCACACATACGCGATCGGCGTTGACATCGGGCATAACAGTCTGAAGCTGGCTCAGCTTGGGAGCAACGGGCAAGGTACAAGTGTAATTGCAGGCAACAGAAAGCAAAGGCCTGTGGAGATAGAACCCGGCAGCAGTGACTGGCAAAGATGGGCCATCGAAAATATACGCTTGTTGACAACATACGGTGACTTCAAAGGCAAGGAAGTCATCGCGGCAATGCCCGAGACTGATGTATTTATCGATCATATCAAAATGCCGAAGATAAACAACTGCAAGCCTCGCGATGCCGTCTTCTCGAAGATCAAGCAGAAACTTCCGTTCGAGCCTCTTGAAGAGAACACGATGATGCAATACATCGAGACCGAGCAGGATAACGTTCTGATAATGGCAACCGAACGAACAATTATTGACAGACATCTGGCCATATATGAAAAAGCCGGCCTGTCCATCAAATCCATCGGTGTCTGGCCGTTAGCTCTGACAAATTGTTATGTGAAGTTTTTCGGCCGGCGTAAATCCGACCTTGAAGCAATTGTAATGCTCATTTGTCTCGAAGAAAACTGCACTAACGTCGTTATTTGCCGCCATAAGAATCTACTCTTTGCTCATTCTGTATCAATAGGTCTCAAACAACTTGTTGACGAGCAGTCAGTATCGAGATTGGTGATGGAAATAACAGGCTGCAAACGGCAGTTCAATATGATGTACAGAAACGCTCAAATAGAGCGCTTGATTTTTCTTTCGGGTCAGGCTGTAGATAAAGACGTGTGTGCAACAATAGCAAAGCAACTGGAAATGCCTGCACAGATGGGAGATTGTCTGGCGGCGGTGGAAATAACTAAATCCTGCCGCCTGGGCAGGAACATCGAACATGACAAAGGACATCTGGGTGACCAGATAGACAGAAGAGATTGTCCCGTCAACTGGGCCGTTACCTTCGGACTCAGCTTATCGTAGAGGCGGGCGCCCGGACGTGACAGAGTCTGTTAGGCAACCCGACAAAGGGAGGTAAACTTAAAATGGTAAATATAAATTTTGTTCCTGATGATTACACCCAAAGCAACGAATCCCGCAGAACGAACTTGATCTACCTTGTTCTGTTTGCGGTGGTGATGACGGCATTAGGCGGCTCATTTGTGTCTATCAAGATACGCCAGCGCGCCTGCCGTATCAGTGAAGAGATGGTTAACGCCAGGATGACCGAGATACAAGAGGCCATAAAGCAGTTCGAGGAGCTTCAGTCCAAAAAAAGAGAGATGATGAAGACAGCCCTTACCACCGCGGAACTGCTCGAACCCGTGCCGAGAAGCATTTTGCTGGCGTCGCTGACGAATAACCTGCCTCAGGGCGTGTCGCTTTCGGAGGTGAGCATGATTCAGAAGCAATCGAAGCAAAGCACCGCGGCTGCAAAAACAAGTAAATACCAGGCGGCCCAGGCCCAGAAAACGGCGTCTCAATCGAACGGCTCGCAACAGACCGCCCAATCGCAAAGGAACGAGCCTGAGAATCCGGAGAAATTGCTGGAGACACATATAAACATAGGAGGCATAGCACCAAGTGACCTTCAGGTTGCAAGCTATATCGAACAGTTGAGCAATTCGAGCTTGCTGGATAACGTGGCGCTAATAGAGTCAAAAGAATACAAACTCCAGGACGGCACGGTGAGGCAGTTCAAATTGAGTGCAATGCTCCGGAAAAATGTCCATCTTACTAAGCAAGACATCGAAGGGATCAAGAGCAAAGCTGAAAATACCGTATGGAATTTCTAATGCCGGTACCGGTTGAGGCCCCTGATATAGGGCCCCGGCGGCAAATTGGTTCATCTTTAAAACGAGGGCATAATTATGACTGGCAATTTTAGGAAAGTGGTTTTTTTCGTCTTAATATTGGGTGTGGCTGTGGTTGGTTATCAATACATGATTAAGCCGGCCAACACGCATCTGGCCGAGGTCAAAAGCCGTGTCGATACGAAATTTGCTCAATTAGCAAAATTCCAACAAGCCACCGCAGCGGCAGAGGATCTCGCAAAACAGCTTGAGCAATTGAAGGAGGCGATAGGGTTTTTTGAAAGCAGACTGCCTCCTAAAAGCCAGATTCACGAAGTGCTCGAACAAGTTACTGTGATTGCACAAAAGGAAGGTCTCGAGCCTAAAACAATTCGAACGCTCAAGGAAAAAGACAATAGCGGCTATATAGAACAACCGTTAAAAATGGAGCTGGAGGGCAATTTCAGCTCGTTTTACTCGTTCCTTTTAGAGCTTGAGAATCTGCCGCGGATAATGAAGATCCGCGAGCTAAAATTAGGAAAGCAAAAGACCGATGAAGGTCAAATAGCGGCAGACTTTATTGTGAGCATTTTTTTCCAGAATAAAGTCGGTTAAAAGAAACTTAACCTGAATCAGAAAAAAAAATTAACGGAGCTTAGCTATGTTGTCTTTTTTACGTGAGCAGGGTAACGTGGATTTGCCGGCACAAAAACCGGACAACGCCGTAGAATCGGTACCGGGTGACGACGCCGAAAAACCGCAGGAGAAGGAATATCTTACCGTAGCGGCTTCTGGAGAACGAACCCGCAAGAGTACGATATTGCTTGCTGTTTTGTTTATCATAGGCCTGTTGTGCCTCGGGTATATGATCAAAAAGAGCACACCCAAGGCGGCCTCGGCAGCGTCTGGTGTCACTGAAGAAACGCAGCTTGAGGCGGCCATCGCCCGGCTCACCGGCGTTAAGTCGGAAATGTTCAACAGTATGGATGAGATTGTCAGGAAATTCTACGAGTTTTCTGATGTGCTCCAGATCAAGGTCGGTGAGCTGGTTAAAAATCCTTTCAAAATTGAACTGTTTTCGGCCAATGTGAAAGAAGAATCCCACATCGAGATAAAAGTCCCTGAAATTGATACCGAAATGGTGCAGCAACAGCAGATAAGACAAAAGGCAAAGGAAATGCGGCTTCTGAGCATTATGCAATCTGACCTGGGCAATTGCTGCATGATAGGTGATAAAATCCTCTACGAGGGAGATTATATTAAAGAATTCATGGTTCGCCAAATTGGCGATAATTTCGTTAAGCTCGAATGGAATCCCAATCTTAATAACGGGTCTTTGGGAACCCAATCAGAGCCTGTGGAGATCATGCTTAACTTGTTGGATTGAGACTACTGTTTGTACTTAAACATCGTCTAAAAAAACTCTTTGGGGAAAGGTGAAATGGTAAATATAAAAACGATATTAGAAAACGTAATAGACAACGGAGCAAGCGATTTGCATATCAACGTTGGTATGCCGCCGATATTGCGAAGGAATACGGAATTGACCGAGCTGGATTTTCCCGCCATCAGCAACGAGGATGCCAAGGAAATGGTTCTTTCCATGATCGGGCCCAACAGATACAAAAAGTTCGAAGAAAACAAGGACCTCGATTTCTCGACAAATCTCGATGACGGCCATCGATTCCGAGTTAACGCTCACTTTCAGCGGGATACAATTGCAATTTCATTCAGAGTTATTCCGAATCAGATTCCCGCCTTGGATGACTTGCACCTGCCGCCGATAGTCAAAGAGCTGACCGATTTACCGAGAGGTCTTGTGCTCGTAACCGGCCACACCGGTTCTGGAAAAAGTACGTCACTGGCGGCGATGGTGGACTTGATAAATAACAAGTATCGAAAACGCATAATTACGCTGGAAGACCCTATCGAGTATATGATAGAGAATAAAAACAGTATGGTCGAACAGCGCGAGATCGGCTCGGACTGTCCAGAATTTGGGTCAGGACTTAAACACGCGCTGCGGCAGGACCCGGATATCATTATGGTCGGTGAGATGAGAGACCTGGAGACCACCGGATCAACAATTACGGCTGCTGAAACCGGACACCTTGTCTTCAGTACGCTGCACACGATCAATGCTTCGCAGACGATCGAACGTATTATCGATATCTATCCCGCAGCTCAGCAAAATCAGATTCGAACGATGCTGGCCAATACGCTGCAGGCGGTGCTCTCGCAGACACTGTTCAGACGGGTCGATGAGCCGGGAATGGTTCCCTGTACCGAAATATTGCTGTGTACATCCGCGGTGAGAAACTGCATTCGTGAGAATAGAATCTATGAGATTCCAAATATTATCGAAACCTCCCGCAGACTGGGTATGCAGAATTTGGACAACAGCATAACCGATATGTACTTCAAGGGTTACATAGACAGGGATGAGGCCATAATGCGGTCGAGCAATCCGGCGAAAATGGAAAAGACGCTCGTACCGGTTGATGGGTTTGAAGTTGTTCAGCCTCCTCAAGAGGCTGAAGAGGCTGAAGAGGCTGCCGTTCTGCAGCAATAACCAGCGCCTGCATTCGCTGGTGCGTAACGTGTCCCCGGAAAAAGACCCGACAGGGCCGGGGCAGTCAATACAGAAAGATGGGGCATGTGAATATGCTTGAAGAATCTTCGCAAAATAACAAAGGCGCAACCGCAGTTGCAGAAAATCCGCAAAATGACCGATCTCCGTGGGAGCAGAGCCAAAGGCCCCGAGAGTCTGCATCTGCAACGAGCAGGCCCTCCAGGAAGCAACAAGGCGTCTGGCAACAAGTCAGTCACTTCAGGGTGGAGTTCGGGCCGAGCAGAAAGGACATCCTGAATTTTACGAATCAGCTTGCGGTTATGGTCCGCGCGGGGATCAGCCTTCAGGATTCGCTCGAATCGATAGCTGAACAAAACGAAAATCGGAAATTCAAAGTAGTCATTACCGATTTGAAAAACCGAATCGAAGCCGGACAAAGTTTCTCCCAAGCGCTTGCCGAGCACCCTCAAACATTCAGCGACCTCTATATCAACATGGTGGCTGCGGCAGAGATTAGCGGCTCGCTAAGCGGAATGCTCCAAAAATTAGCGGAGTATCTGGACTCCGAAGCCGAAACTCGTTCACAGATCAAAGGAGCGATGGTCTATCCGATTATCATAGCCGTCATGGCGGTGTCGGTGACTATTTTCCTGCTGTGTTTTGTTCTGCCGAGGTTTACGGCGATCTTTGCGGGCAAGGAACATCTGCTACCGACGCCCACCAAGGTTCTGATGGCCAGCAGCGCGTTTCTGCGCGGCTACTGGTTCCTTATTTTTCCGGCAATTGGCGCCGGCTTCTGGGGCTTTTGGTATTTTGTTGGTACTGAAGACGGCCGGAAGTGGTGGGACAAGACTAAATTGTCCCTGCCCCTGATCAAATCGCTCTGCCAGAATCTCTATATCACCAGGAGTATGCACACGATGAGCGTGCTTACAAAAGCTGGTGTGCCGATCTTGAACACAATCTCGATCACAGCCCAAATTGCAGGAAACGTTCTTTATAAGAAAATGTGGCTCAGCGTCTATGAGGAGGTTCGCCAGGGCAATAAAATTGCCTCCAGTCTGGGCCAGTATAATTTAATGCCGAGCAATGTCGTGCAGATGATTAAAAGCGGCGAAAATTCAGGCACGATGAGCGACGTACTGAGAGATATCGCAAGCTTCTACTCAAGAGAGCTCAAAACAGCTATCAAAACAGTCACATCGATGATCGAGCCGATCATGATCGTGCTCATGGGTGTTTTGGTCGGCTTTATTGCAATGAGTATTATTCTGCCGATCTTTAAGATGTCCAGTATCGTGATGGGCAAATAAATTCGTTGCTCCGGCCCCGGAGTTTCGGGCCAGATGTTAAGATTGAGGGCGAAAGAGATGCAAAATACGAAATACAAAAGCGGCTTTTCACTTATCGAGGTGTTAATCGCAGTACTGTTGGTTGGTCTTGCAGTTGCTTCTCTGGTGGCGTCTAACAGTGCATTCACGAAAGCGAATGGTGCCGGAACTGATTTGTCGACAGCCGAGTTTCTTGTTGAACAAATAAGAGAGCTTACCGCGCTGCTTCCGGTGATTGATCCGGGAAGCACGATTTGGACATTTGGCCCGGAAGTCGGCGAAACATTGGCTACCTATGACGATTCGGACGATTTCGATGGTACGAGCTTTTCGCCGCCTATCAATGCCAATAGGCTCCCTCTGAACGATTTGGCCGCGTATAGTCAGCAGATTACTGTTGAAAATGTCAATACATCTAATTTTGAACAGGTTGTAGCTGACACTACCTCCCCTTTTGTTCGAGTAACTGTAAGGGTTTATTTGAACTCAAAGGAAATCAGCTCGACGAGCTGGCTCCGGGCGCGATACTAAACGGCCTGCAGCGTATTTCCTGATGCGCAAGGTTATTTTCGAGATACCAAATGAAAAACGCAAAATACAAAACCGGCTTTACCATTGCGGAATTGCTGATTGCTCTGGCGATATCTGCGATGCTGCTCGTTGCTGTAGCTGTTGCCTTCAACGCTTCGGCTATAAACTACCGGGAAAACGAGGACATCTTCAGGACAATCAATAACACCCGGCAGGCCCTGTTTCGGATTACAAGTCAGCTTCGCACCGCGAAAGGGGTCGACTCGACCGCGCCAAATAATGAATGCAGCTTTATCACCGCCGCAGATGAAGACATCACTTATCAGTTCAGAATCGCCGATAATAAGCTTTATCTGATAACAAACAGTGATGCGCAGGAGTACGTTCTTTGCGACAATGTTACAGCTATGACTTTTACTAAGACTATCGTGGTCGAAGAAGCGGTAATAAAAGTCAAAAGCGTTCTGATTTCCATGACGGTCGTAAGCGGCAATGTTCAGAGGACGATTTCCGCCGCCGCAGCGATCAGAAGAAATTTGAATTAATTACCATAAAAAATCCTTGCCTTTTAAATTCATCCCGGCCATAATAACCTCTAATGCCCTTTGGGGCGGTTAGCTCAGTTGGCTAGAGCGCCTGCTCGACACGCAGGAGGTCGTTGGTTCAAGTCCAATACCGCCCATTTCCCAAAATTGGCTTTGAATTGGCTTTGTTTTTTCGTGCTCCGCAGGCCGGTATATTGCCATAATCTCCTTTCAAAAAAGATTTTACGCCAATTTACCCCACCGGCAAATTGGCTTTGTTTTTTCAAATAGCCTTTTCAACCCCCAGAGCATCTGGGGGCTAACTAAGATTGGCTTTGTTTGGCTTTGAATTGGCTTTGTTTTTTCGACGCCCGAAATTGCAAAAATCTTCATAATCACCTTTCACATAAGACTTTGCGACATTTATGCCCTACCGCAAATTGGCTTTGTTTTTTCAACTTAAGCTCAATTTTTCGTCGTTTTCTACTCTTTTTCACCTGTTTTTTGCATTATTTTTGCTTGTTTTTTCTATATTTCTCAATTCTACATTCTAAATTCTAAATTCTTTCGACCCGGCACCAGCGGTGCGGGCTAAAATTCGTACTCCGTAAGGAGTCCCGAGGACTGCGTTCTCCGTGATTCTGAATTCTGACTCCTGTATTCTGTATTCTATTCGTTAATCATTATACGAATCTAAACGGAATAAGGCGGGCAAATTATAAATAAATCTCCGTGAGACGGCGGTCTTAATTCGTATTGCGTACTGCGTAGTGCGTATTTCGTGCTGGGGATAATCAACTTAAATCAGACACTGATTAACACTGATGAACACGGTTTCTTTGCCTTCGATGTTGGACATTCGTTATTCGATATTGGATATTCACAGAGGTTATAGCTCCTGTCTCCTGTATTTCTTCATCCTGAGCGGAGTCGAAGGACTGTTTTTTCCACCTTTTTCGTTTTTTTCACTTTTTTAAAATTCATAGGTAACATTTACCCCGTGAGATACGCCGTGTATAGCGAATGGTCGTTTGCGAATAGTCGATAGTTGCCGGCCGTAGGCCGTCAGTTTATGCTCTTATGCCTTATTCTCTTATGTATTTTTACGCTTTTGTATTGAAAAACCGATGAAATAGTCTAAATTATTCATTAACAAGCGATAAGAGACGGAAGTATTGATGGGAGTTTTTCTGGAGATAAATAGGTTTTTACAAGAAAATGTATCGGACACCTAATGCGTCATTGGCGGGAATTAAGTATGGTGTCCCCCGAAATACCCCCTAGTATTTCTCCTAGTATTTCTAGTATTTCCCAAACACGGAAAGTATGAATCGCAAATAAGCAGCGATGCCAAAAAGATTGAAGAACGGGAAAAGGAAGTATTTGCACTTACAAAAGAATGGGGATTTTGAATAAGGCGGTAATTTATGAAACACGAAAAACAAACAAGCAAAGACTTTTATCGACACACTGAAACCGGTGAAATCTTCGTTTAGTGCCCGGTCATTTCGTGCAGATGATATTTATTTTTCTTCGTAAATTCTGTAACTGCAAGAACTAAGAACGAAGCAAAAGAAATTGCGCCAAAAAAATCAAATTTTGGTCTTTACACATTATCAAATTGCGATTAATCTAACGATACTTGTTTAATGGGTTTTACCACTATATCTTGCGTAGCTCCCGGTTATTATTCAATATTGTGGGCAAGATGAGGCCAGAAAAGCCTCACACGAGACAACTAAGTTAAGCTCATAGTTCCGGGGGGAATTTATAAAGCTTCCATTTTTCTTTCTCGGCTCAAATTCCATCCCGGATGCACATTTTCCGATGTAAACTTACAGGGGATTGCTAAACATCTTGACACAAACTAATCCCTTTGTGAATGAAATTATTAAATATGTATCGGGTATTAGAGTGATATTGCATAAGTATAGCAAAAACAAGGAGATACAAGGAGACTCAACACTGACTGAACATTAATTACAACAAGTGTTTGACTAATGAAGCAATTTTGATATTTTGAAGGATAGCATGAAAATGAGTAAAAACAGACTGATAAAAAAGGCCGGGCTCAGTTGCACCTGAGATTCCGGCCAAATATCGGGTTAGGCACGGATGGCCTTACCGACACAGATTTTGCGAAGATTATTCAAAAAAGATAATTCGTTCGCAACGGCTATCCAAATCTACCCCTCCTCAAACCATTTGTCAATTTTAAAAACAGCAAAAGATAATTTTTTACTCACGACGATTTTATGACACAGGAGGTCGAAATGTTAGATACAAACCTATATACTGCAAGTCAGATAGCCGACCAGCTCGCGGAACCACCCCAGCGAGTAACCTACATCATCCGCAAGTACCGTCTCAAGCCCGTGCAATGGGTGGGCATTATCAGGCTTTTTGATGAGCAGCAGGTCCAGGCTATCAAGGACGGTCTTTATTCTATTCAAGTGAGGTGCTCCTAATGGTAAGGCGAAAGAACGTGGAAAACGAACGTCGTCGGCAGATCAAAAAGTTGCTGGAGGCGAGTTTGCCTACTGAGCGACGTCATATACGCCAAAGGGATGATGAAGGGCTGCGTTGGCGAGCTGAACTTGAGGGCAAAAATAGGGACAGCGGGGCTGTTGAAAAACATGAGATTGCTTCGTCGCTACGCTTCTCGCAATGACAAAAGGATCATTTTTGCGTCATTGCGAGTGATTCGAAGAATCGCGCGGCAATCTCAGGCGTTACAATGAGACTTTTTCAACAGCC
>Ga0307434_1000354_pt1 | contig 33912 bp, 26 predicted proteins | sample SalMarWE160220MG_FD_202156 | JGI IMG/M metagenome (GOLD analysis project Ga0307434, IMG submission 202156) | Salt marsh sediment microbial communities from the Plum Island Ecosystem LTER, Massachusetts, United States - WE1603-220 | ecosystem: Environmental > Aquatic > Marine > Intertidal zone >... | reverse complement strand
TCTTCCGGTATGATATGAGATATGTCCACAACAGCCGAGTTGGTATCTTCGAGCTTGTAGTTGGCTTTGTAACCGAACCGGTCCTGCCACTTACTATCGATGACGTTATAGACCTCTTCATCGGCCTCTTTTTTATATTGTTCTGGTGAGGCGCAGGAAACAACCAGACCGAGAGCCATAGCGCAAGATAAGAACAATAAACACACTAACTGCGGTTTAAGCCTGCAAAGCACAGATATACCCCTTTCCCAATGAACCTCCTTTTCCATACACCATCCTCAGTTATGTTCATCTTATTATACAATAAAGGCTTACAAAATTAAAGTAAAAAATATCTTCGGCTCCTAAGAGTGCCAAGCTGTGAAAAATTCAGCCCGGCACAACAGGGGAAGTTCCAATAAAATCATTAAAATCAACAAGTTAAAGCAATATAATAAAATACAAACCACTATATTTACACAGCTATATTTACAGAGCACAACCGCTTATAAGACGCTGTGTAACTCAAAAATATTTCAAAAAAACCAGAATCCGAAGAAGAAAAGGAAGGTCTAAAACTTATTGCAAAAGGGTAAAATTCTGCTAAACTAAGCCGGCATTTGGATTTGGCGGCGTGGCCAAGTGGTCTAAGGCGACGGTTTGCAAAACCGTTATTCGTGGGTTCGAATCCCACCGCCGCCTTTTGATAACCATCTGATACTTTCCGAATGCTCTGTAATCTTCCCAACGGTAAGTTAAAAAATGGAAACAAAAGAAAAAATGAGCTCGAGAGAGCGTGTTTTAAGGTCGCTGAACCACGAGGAGCCCGACAGAGTACCCATCGACTTCGGAGGATTTCAAACGGGGATACATAAAAGAGCCTATGAGGGGCTGCTCAATTTTCTCGGTATAAAAGAGCAAATAAAAATGCTCGATGCCGTTCAGCAGCTCGCTTTGCCTTCGGAAGAGGTTTTGCAGCGATTCAGAGTTGATATCAGATATGTCTGCGCCCATGGGCCGGAGGGCTTCAAGGGCGCAATTGTGCAGAGTGTGCGGAACGGCAAAAAATGGCACGACCTGAAGGATGAATTCGGTGTTATCTGGTCGATGACGGACGAGCAGCAGCTTTATATGGACATCTCACATCACCCGCTCGCCAGCGCTACAATCAAAGATATAGAAAATTATCCTTTTCCCGACGGCGGTGACAAGACACGGTTTACCGGAGTAAGAGAGCAGGCTTTGCAGGTTCGCGAAGAAAGCGGCTGTGCCATATCGACAGGCATCGGCGGTGTGATTTATGAAACCTGCTGGTATATGCGCGGCCTGGAGCGATGGTATATGGATATGGTCGAGAATCCCAAGCTTTGCGAGGCACTGCTCGATAAGATGCTTGCGTTCTGGCTGGATTATTACACGCCCTTTATGGCTGAGGTAGGTGACATCGTCGATATCGTGATGATAGGCGACGACCTTGCCGGCCAGCACGGGCCTCTGTTTTCGCCCGCCTTTTACCGGCAGGTCGTCAAGCCCCGTCAAAAAAAGTTAGTCGAGCATATCAAGAGTCTGACGAAGGCGAAGATATGGTATCATACGTGCGGCTCGTGTATCGAATATATACCGGATTTGATTGACAACGGCGTGGATATCCTGAATCCCGTTCAGATAAGCGCAGACAGGATGGACCCTGAAGAGCTGAAGTCACGTTTCGGTAAAGATATAGTTTTCTGGGGCGGTGGGATAGACGCACAGCACATACTGCCCTTTGCAACAGCCGACGAGGTAAGAGAGCAGGTACGAAGGAACATAGAGATATTTAAGCCGGGCGGAGGCTACGTTTTTAATAACGCTCATAATATCCAGGTCGGCGTGCCGGCTGAGAACATTGCGGCCCTTTTCGATGCTGCTTACGAATTCGGATTTTACAAATGATGTATTTGCAAATCATTCAAAAAATAAGAGACGCCGGTATTTACACCGGCGTCTCTTTATTAACCAACGTTAAATTCGTATCCAAATAAACTTAACGTTTTCTAAAACTAATTACTCCTCAGTGCCTTCAAGCCAGTTGCCCGCAAGAATCGCAAGGTCTGCAAAATCAACATCGCAATCACCGTCGAGGTCACCGGCTGGACACGGATAGGCAGAACTTGAAATCGGTGCTACCAGCCACGGACAGTAGAGCACATTCTCAGTAACCTTGTTTCCGAGGCCGTCAGCGTTTTTGATTTCTTCAACGGTTGGACAGATAGTGCTGCCATCGGTTTCGATGGTTCCGTTGGGGTCGCTGTCGTTTGGCCCGCTGATATCGCCCCACCAGTTGTACTCAGCATCGAACACTGAGTTCGAATCATCGGCGCCTGCAGCGTTGGTTACGCCGGCGGTGCGGTTGTCATAAATGCTGTTGAAGTTGGCCCTCGATGACGGGCTATCGACCACGTAAATACCCTCATAGTTATCGTGAATGACATTGTCAACAACGGTCACGGCAGATTCGGCTTCTTCACCGTAGGCCTTCCAGCCGTTGATGTAGATTCCGCTGGAACCCCAGCTCGGCTCGGGCTCGAAGGTATTATCGCAGTTGTAAATCTCATTGCGTTTGATGACGGCACTTGAAGCGGTAGCCGGGTCATCAGTTCCCGACATAGCTTCAACTTCAATACCGTAGCATACCTGGCCCTCATCAGCATAAACCTGCCCAATTATCTCATTGTCCAAAATCTGAGCGTCTGCACCATAGTAAACGAGGACACCTACTCTGCCGTAGTTTTCTATCAGTGTTGTTACAACCGAAACAACCGAGCCGTCCCAAATTCCAATTGCAGTACTGGCCATATCACCGGCTGTGTTCGGAGAAACGGTGCAGTCTTTTATGGAACCACTGGAGTTCTCGCAGATAACGCCGTAGTTTTTAGCGTTAATTGTACCCAAATCACTGCCCTGGATATCGAGCATATTGAGCATAACATTCACAGAATCATTGACGAATACCACGCAGTCTCTGGGACCATAGTTGGTGGTAACGGACTGAACGCCTGTAACAACAGGATTGCTGCCGGCAGTAATAGTAAGATTGGTTTTACCATCGACTATAAACGGACTGTAGTTGCCGTCGTAAACTTTGATGCTGTTACCATCAGCGGCTGCATCGACCGCTTCCTGAATGGTATCAAAGGCGTTGAGACTAATGTAGTAGTCCTGGCCGCCGACGAACACCTGATTAAAGTCTGGCAGACCTGCCCAGTCGTCATCAACGACGTAATCAGGGGCGAGCTTTGTATAATCTTCGCAGCCGTCTATGCTGAGCAGCCATGGGAAGAAATCAACATTTGCAGAAACATCATCGCCTGAGCCGCCTCCTACGCCACCGGGTCCTGTGGAACTGTCCCACCAGTTGTTTTCGGCATCAACAACATTGATTGATGTGTTCTCCAAACCATAGCCCATATTACCCGCAATCTGCGAACAACTTATTGAGATATTGTCGGGATTATCAGTTTCGTATGGCACAACGGTAATACCATTTCCAGTATTATCGTTGAACTGACAATGTGTAAATGTTACGTTATCAGTCGCTCCATCAATGATAAGACCCTCATCACAATCATTAAATGTATTGTCGCTTGCGTTTATGTTAGTTACATCAGCAAGGTAAAGCCCCTGGATGCAATTATCAAAGGTGTTTCCGGTAACAGAAGCAGTGTCAAAGGCATAGAGAAAGCTGAAGTCATTTCCGCTCAAGTCATTATCAGCAACATTTACATCTCCATCGAAGAAATATATCTGCAGGGCGCCCTGCGTGTTGGTAACGGTATTGTTTTGTACATCAATTGGTGCATCGCTTCCATCGCCGTAACCGAGAATACCGCTTGCAGACCAGTTTTCGCCTGTGTATCGGATATCACTAACGGTATTATGCTTAATGGTTCCACCTGCACCCCAGCCAAACTGGATGCCGTTCTGTGCCGTGACTGTAGTATCTCCCGCACCAACGACATTGCAGTCTTCAACTGTACAGATAGAATTGACTCCATTAAGTGCAATGGCAGTTTTCTGGAAGTCATTTATGGTGCAACTCAGTATGTTAATATTTCGATCTATGCCGTTGTCATTATAAGCATAAATAGCAACACCGTGTTGTGCGCCACTGAAAGGAGTATCCATTACGTTAATAAGGCTGACGTCCTGAATCGTTCCGCCGGCCTGACGGAAAGCGATACCATTGAATCTGTAGTTGTCATTACCCTTACCAGCGCCATCAATTGTAAGATCCGTAATGACAACACCATCGACATCGTGCAGATAGACGATCGGATAATTGTCAGCAGAAGTAGTATAATACAGAGTCAAAACATCAGGTGATTGTATTACTGTGCTGCCTTGCCCTGCTCCGGTAATGGTGAGCGGAATGGTAATTTCCACTTGCTCAACAAAGGTACCGGCTGCCACGGTAATCTGATCGTTCGGATATGCCTCCACGATAGCACCCATAATAGTACTATAGGAAATTTCTTGTGTGACATTCACGACCGGATGTATTCCGCTCGCGCCACAATCCGGATCGGTACACCACGGGTCGTAGTCAACATTAGAAGAAACCTCATCACCCGAGCTGCCGGGATTACTAACAGGATGATTTGGGCCGGCTACATCGTTCCACCAGTTGTAAGTGGCATCAAGCTCAACAGCACCAGTATTTTCCACACCGATAGTATTGCCTGCAATCTCGTTGTTATTTACTGCAACTCCAGCGGCTGAACGAACCTGAACACCAATATTGTTAGAGAGTATCGAGTTATTCTGAATTGAAATACCGCTTAAAACCTGTAAAGCAGAACCAACTCTTATACCCTGATTGAAGCCGGAAGAACCCTGAACAGTGTTATCTGTGACTGTTACGTTTTTCTGATCACGGTCACCGAAGTCCTGCACGAGGATTCCCTGAAAAGCTCCTACTCCATCACTATACGGGTCAAGATTCGTCTCAACCGTATTGCCGGTGATAATAACATTCGACCGCTCGGTCGTGATACCGCGAACAACGGCACCTGTTATGACGTTATTCTGGATAGTAACCGCACCGGCTGGGTTCGGGTCAGAAAGTGTGTGGTTGATAAAGATGGCTTCTATACCATGAGTGCCTTCTGCCAAAGGCTCGAAGGCGTTATCGTAAATATTCAAACCATCGAGGCCATCTTCACCTCCGTTGCCATCGCGATAGGTCACAATCGCCTGGGAGATTTCATTAAGCGAATTTGCATTGGTCGGCTGGAAGATATTATTGTGTATTTTGACATTATCACCAGCAATAACCATTCCGCTTGAATACTTCAGTGCCTCGTAGTCAGGCCCCTGGATCGTGAAACCGTAAATCTCGACGCCGCTACCGGTAATCTCGATATTCGGAGCAGCCAGAGGCCAATCGGCCTCATTGACATTCGCCACTCCTTTTATAATAGTGACGGAATTTCCATCCGTTGACGCGATTGTGAGGTCGTCGACATTCACCACAAGGTCCTCCTCATACGTGCCCGGATACACGAGGATGGTGTCATCCGGGTTAGCGTGATTGATCGCGTCCTGAATGCTTTGCCAGAAACGGACTTCGATATCGTCTAATATACCAGCCCCTCCTCCGGCCGGGCCTACTTCCAATACCTCCGCTTGTGCCAAGCTTGTTGCAAAAAGCACAAGGACCGTAAAAATAAAGAGTGTTAATAACTTTTTCATCAACTTTTCCTCCTAAAAATTTCTCTGCTGCGGACCATCCGCAGACAAATATTATTCTCAATCCGTTGACACAAGGTCATTCCGTTTGTTAAAGTTTCTTCAGACATTCACCTCCTTTCAATAAACCTGAGACGTTCAATCATTCCATAAAAAAATATCGATAAGATAAAAGAGTGAATATTTGATATGACAAAACTATATAAACAGACCTATCCTGACCAAAAGGCCAGCAAGAATTAAATAACATTTTTACCTCTCCTCACATTCCCTTTCCGCAAGCACGGATTTAGCCAAAAATCAACCGTGCATACCATTTCCTATTATTATGCGCTTACCCTCCATGGAGATGAGGCTATTAATCATCCGTAACAATTCACAAAATCTTATTTTATATCAAATGCCCTATAATATCAAGGAAAAAATCTAAAAAATAAAGAATTTCTAACTCCTTAAATAGCTCAAAAATTCCTTAAGAAAACGCTTTTTCAGCATAAATCGCCCTTTTTAGGCAAAAAAACGATTTAAATATTTTGTAAATTATCCAAAGCAGATAAAAAAATAAATTTCAACTGCCATAGCACCCAGAAACAGCTCAATAATCAGTGTTTTTTGATAAACGGCTGGAAATTTCAGGCAATTTCTGTTTACTATTAGATGGCCAGAATATAGGAATGAGAATTAAAAAGTGAAGGTAACCATAAATAACAAAATACTGCAGCTTATTGAAGGTGATATTACCGAGATGGACACCGAGGCAATCGTTAACGCAGCTAATGCTCAGTTAGTTCTGGGCGGCGGTGTTGCAGGCGCGATAAGAAGAAAAGGCGGGCCATCAATCCAAGAGCAGTGTGACGAAATAGGCGGCACTTTCACAGGCGGGGCTGTCATAACAGGAGCGGGCAACCTGAAAGCCAAATATGTAATCCACGCGGTCGGGCCAAGAAAAGGTGAAGGTAATAAAGATGAAAAGCTCAAGAATGCGACTTTGAATTCGCTGAAACTTGCAGACGAAAAAGGGATAAAGAGCTTAACTTTTCCTGCGCTCAGCACAGGGATATTCGGTTTTCCTATCCAAAGATGTGCCGAGATAATGCTGGGAACGGTTAACGAATACCTCAGGGGAAAAACTGACATCGAAAAAGTGTGCTTTTGTTTGTATGACAATAATAGCTACGATATATTTGAAAGACAATTGAATAAAGAAGGACAAAAATGAAAGCGATGGCGTTTACGAAGCAATCAGCGATAGAAGAAAGGCCGCTGGAGCTTATGGATTTGCCGCAGCCGCGATTTTCCGATAACCAGATTCTAGTTAAGGTGTCGGTTTGCGGAGCGTGCCATACTGATTTGGACGAGGCTGAGGGCAGGATAAAGCTTGAGAAGCTGCCGAGAGTTCCCGGCCATCAGGTGGTTGGAACAGTTGCAGAAAAAGGGAAAAACGTTACAAGATTTCAGATAGGCGAGAGGGTGGGGGTTACGTGGCTTTATTCGAGCTGCGGCGAATGCCGGTTTTGCAGAGCGGGGATGGAAAACCTGTGTGAAAAGGCCAAATGGACGGGCAAAGACGCCGACGGCGGATACGCTGAATATATGGTTATCGGTGAGGACTGCGCTTATAAACTACCTGAGAACTTCAGCGATTCGCAGGCGGCGCCTCTATTATGTGCGGGTGTGATAGGATATCGAACATTAAAACTCGCAGATGTTAAGGACGGTGAGAGTGTCGGTCTTGTCGGCTTCGGGGCGTGCGCACATATTGTAATTCAGATATTGAAGTATAAGTATCCTGCCAGCAAGGTTTATGTTTTTACAAAAACAGAAAAACACTCGGAACGCGCCAAAAAGCTCGGGGCTGTATGGACCGGCCGGCCCGGTGAGAAGCCGGCGGTAAAATTAAACAAGATAATGGATTTTACGCCTGCCGGAGAATGCGTCCGCGATGCACTTTCTGTTTTGGAGCGAGGGGGACGGCTGGTGATAAACGCCATCAGGAAAGAGACGCCCGTACCCGCGATGGAATATGACAGGTATCTATGGCTCGAAAAGGAAATAAAGAGCGTGGCAAACGTTACCCGTAAAGACGCCGAAGAATTCCTGCCCCTGGCAGCACAGATTCCCATTGTGCCAATAATTGAAGAATTCTCTGTTGAGCAGGCAAACGAGGTTTTGCTGGCAATAAAGCGCTCAAAGCTGAAGGCTGCGGCGGTATTAAGGGTAAGCGGATAAAATAAATCGAGTTAAAATAGGGAATTTGGCATTCAATTTTGTAGTGTATTCGCTTTTATTTGACAATCACAAACAAATTTTCTCACAGCGATCTCAGAAGAAAAGATTTTACTTAAATTCTCATATAAACAGCTAAGTTCCTTGACTCCGAGAACTCCTTAACTTATCATAAAAAAAACACAGAACAGCAATTTTTGATAATTAACGTATGGAGAATGTAAATGAATGCACTTCGTTTTCTGCGTGAATCACTGAAGCATCCGATACAAGTGGGAACTGTTACTCAAAGTTCAAAATACGTTGCCAGAAAAATGGTAAGGCATTTAAACGGCGGTATAAAGGTACTGGAATTCGGGGCAGGCGTCGGCAATATAACAAAGCAGATACTCAAAAAGCTGCCCGCGAACGGTCGGCTGACATGCTTTGAAATTAATCCTAATTTCTGTGATTCGCTAAGAGCGATTGAAGATGACCGTCTAACGGTTATCAACGACGATGCATACAATTTTGAAAATTACGTCGATGAGGTTGACTGTATAATATCGGCGCTGCCATTAAATCTGCTGAAAAAATCAAAAAGAGACAAAATCATTGCAAAGTCCGGCAAATCCAAAATTTTCATTCAGCTTCAATATACACCGTTTCTTGCCGGCAGGATGAAGCACTACTTCGAGGATGTGAAGATAAAATTTGCACCTCTCAATCTGCCGCCTGCATTTATTTACGTATGTCAGTAAAATAATTCAGGCGACTTCGAAAAATGTCAAATCCCCCGAAAGCATAAACTTCGGCCAAGAAGCATTACAAAAACAAATCAACAAAAACATTGACTTCAGGGGTATCAATAAGATATAATTACAGGGTATTTATATGTATTGCCACTCATAATAAATTTAATAGCACTTCCCGACAATGGAGGGCGGGATAATCAGAGAGCTTTATGAAAGGAATTGTTAACAATTCTGATACGAGGGCTTCGTTGTCACGGGGTGATAAGGGCCAATTCTGCGCCGAAACGAGGGGATTGATATTCGATATTAAAAAGTACGCCATTCATGACGGCCCCGGGATACGAACAACGGTATTTTTCAAAGGCTGTCCGCTCAGATGCAAATGGTGCCATAACCCTGAAAGCTGGCAGGATAAGCCGGAACACAGCTTTAAGGCGGAAAAATGCCTCGGCTGCGGTGCCTGTGTAAAAGTTTGTGCCGGCAAAGCTATATCAGTTGTAAATGGCAAGGCAGTAACGAAACAAGAGAATTGCAGCCTGTGCGGCAGATGTGTAAACGCCTGTCTGTCTGGAGCAAGAGAGATCGTAGGCAGGCAGGTAAACGTTGATGAAGTCATCAAAGAAATAGAAAAAGATACAGTATTTTATGACGAATCAGGCGGCGGAGTGACGTTTTCAGGGGGAGAGCCTTTAATGCAGCCGGAGTTTTTAATCGCACTACTTCGGCGCTGCAAAGAACACGGAATTCATACAGCGGTCGATACGAGCTGCTACGCCAAAAAAGAGATACTCAAAAGGATAAGTAAGGACACAGATTTATTTCTGTGCGATATCAAACATACAAACAGCCAAAAGCACAGGCAATTTACCGGTGTCGACAACGAGACTATTATTGAAAACATAAAATTTCTGTCTTCGATTGGGAAGAAAATATTTATAAGAATCGCCGTCATACCGGGATTCAATGACGACGATGCGAACATAAAAGCAACAGGTCGGCTCGCAGCATCACTTGATAATGTCAGCGGAATAGATGTTCTGCCTTATAATAAAGGCGGCATAGAAAAAATCAAACGATTGACCGGAACCCATGAGATGATGAAAGCAGGCAAGGCCGGCAATGGTAAGATAGAAGAGATAGCTGATAAACTTCAAAGTTTTGGGATTAAGATAAAGATTGACGGTTAGAAGAAATGAATGAAAGAGTAGCAAAACTCAAACAACAAAGTGTTTCAATACCGCCTTATATTTCGTCGAAGCGGGCGGAACTTATTACGGAATTTTATCACAGTGACGTTCCGAAAAAAGTATCCGTGCCGGTGTGCAGGGCGCTTGCCTTCAAGCACATTATGACACATAAGGAAATTTGTATAAACGAGGGCGAGCTGATTGTAGGCGAGCGCGGGCCCGCCCCAAAGGCCACACCAACATTCCCTGAGCAGTGCTGCCACAGCCTCGAAGATTTGAGAATTCTCAACAGCAGAGAAAAGACACCGTTTCTTGTAAGCGACGAAGTAAGACAGATTTATGCGCAAAAGATTATTCCGTTCTGGGCCGGCAAATCTATGCGTGATAAGGTTTTTGCAGCGATGAACAAAACCTGGCACAAGGCATTCAAGGCGGGTATGTTCACCGAATTTATGGAGCAGCGCTCACCCGGCCATTCGATACTCGATGGTAAAATTTATTATCGAGGTATGCTGGATTTTAAAAAGGATATTGCAAAAAGCCGCTCAAAACTCGATTTTGAAAACGACCCTGATGCAGCCGATAAAGAGCAGGAACTGATTGCAATGGACATCTGCGCCGACGCGATAATCCTCTTTGCCGAGCGTTATGCCGATAAGGCCGATGAGCTGGCAGAGTCAGAGAACGAACCGGCCCGCAGAGCAGAACTGAAAAAAATAGCTGAAATCTGCAGATATGTCCCCGCCAACGCACCTCGCAATTTTTATGAGTGCCTGCAAAGCTACTGGTTCGTTCATCTTGGAGTAATTACGGAGATGAACGTGTGGGACTCATTCAATCCCGGCAGGCTCGATTTGTACCTTTATCCGTTTTATAAACGTGAGCTTGAAAAAGGCGAGCTGACCGTCGAGAAGGCGGAAGAGCTGCTGCAATGCTTCTGGATAAAATTTAACAATCACCCGGCGCCTCCGAAAGTGGGTGTCACCGAGGAACAAAGTGCCACGTATCAGGACTTTGCACTGATTAATGTCGGCGGTGTAAAACCCGAAGACGGCTCGGACGCAGTAAATGAGCTGTCCTATCTGATACTGGACGTTGTAGAAGAAATGCAATTGATGCAGCCGAGCACCTGTATCCAGCTTAGCAAGAAGAATCCTGACAGATTTCTTCACCGCGCCTGCAGGGTAATAAGGACAGGTTTCGGCCAGCCGTCGGTTTTCAATACCGACGTTATTATCAGCGAAATGCTTCACGCCGGTAAGAATATGAAGGATGCGAGGGCCGGCGGTCCAAGCGGGTGCGTGACAATAAGCGCGTTCGGCAAGGAAAGCTGCACACTGACGGGTTATTTGAACTGGGCTAAAATATTCGAGCTGGCCTGCAATAACGGAGTTGACCCTGTAAGCGGCGAGCAGCTCGGCCCTCAAAACGGTGATGCTCGCAAATTCAGCAGCTTCGATGAGCTGATGAGCGCTTACAAAACGCAGCTCAAGTACTTTGTTGACCTGAAAATAGAAGGCAACAACATCATAGAGCGGCTTTATGCCGAGAATCTGCCGTCGCCTTTTATGTCGATTCTTATTGATGACTGCATCGGCAGGGGGCGCGATTACCATAACGGCGGGCCTGTTTATAATCCCACATATATTCAGGGAGTGGGGCTGGGGACACTGACTGATTCGATGTCTGCGATGAAGCTGCACGTTTTCGAGGAAAAAACAACAACTGCGACTGAACTTCTGAACGCCCTCGCCGTTAATTTTGAGGGTTTTGAATCGCTGCGCCAGAAGCTTCTGAAGCAAAGCCACTTTTACGGCAACGATGATGAATACGCGGACGGAATAGCCGAGCAAGCTTTCAATATTTACTACGACGTTCTGAACGGCCGGCCTAATACAAAAGGAGATTATTACCGGGTAAATCTTCTGCCGACAACATCACACATATATTTCGGCTCGGTGGTCGGGGCGTTGCCGAACGGCAGAAGGTCAGGGCTGCCGCTTTCAGACGGTATATCACCAGGCCAGGGTTACGATACCAAGGGACCGACGGCGGTGCTGAAGTCTGCATCGAGGATTGACCATGCAAGGACCGGCGGGACACTATTGAATATGAAATTTCATAAAACGGCATTCGATGGAGAGAACCTGCATAAGCTTGCTCACCTTATACGCGGCTATTTCAAACTCGATGGTCACCATATCCAGTTCAATGTTATTGACGCCCAAACATTGAAGGATGCACAGAAAAATCCCGAGCAATACCGGAACCTGATTATAAGAGTTGCCGGCTACAGCGATTACTTTGTCAGTGTAGGCCGTGATTTACAGAATGAAATCATCACCCGCACCGAACAGTATATTTAGTATCCCGCATTTCGTTTCAAGACAACATACAGGCCAAAGCAATCCGCCAATTTCCAACAGCCAATTTGAATTTACTGCTCTGCAGCGAAATATGCGACTCATCCGTCGACAATTATTATAATCATAATAATAAAAATACTGCGTTTTTAATGCGGATTTTCGGTTTTTCACTTCAGGATTTTATTGCAATTTTTTATTGACAGCTTTTTTATTTTTTTATAAAAACACTTTGTTGCGGCAAGGCTATTTAGCTACAGCAGCCAATAGGCTGATAAAACAAGTCGCAATAGCCAGACAGGGTGATGAAATCAAATTAAAAAATTCTTAAATCGCCTGCGTCTGGCTTTTTTCCTTTTTCAAGATTATCACCTGCATCTGATTAACTGGCTCGTATTGTAAGCAACGTGCGGGATATTAGTTTTCAAATCCTTTATGAATCGCAGGCCGTCTTTCCAGTAGCCTGCTGTGGGCTTAAGCTCGGAATGAAAACCAGCGAAGTATCTGTTAATATTATCAACCATAAGCTGACGCAGGAACTTGCTTGCCATCGAAGCCAGCGAGACAGGCAGATACTTCTGGTCGGCACCGACAATAAAATGCAAGCGCATTTTCTTATCGGCCTGTTTTAGTTCATAACTGCTGATGGCCGGTGACTCTTTCAGTATTGTCAATTCAAAATTTTCGAACATTCGCTGCAGGTTCTTTCTGTAATGTACCCTGCCGCCCTGCCTGTCGATGATGATTTGCAGGTTGTGTTGCGAAAATCTGTCCCAGGCAGACTGTATAAGCTTCGATGTAGCAGAGAAAAGGACGGAGGATTTATTTTTAACCTTTGCTACCATCGAATTGTAATATTCGACATCGAGGCAGTTGCTTTGAAGCTCAAGCAGCTTGATTTTGTTAGAGTTGAGGTCATCGGCAAAAACAGAGGCTGCGATAGCGATGTCGTCAGCATCTGGCGAAAGCATGTAATTGTCGCAATCTTCGTACCAGGCGTACTGTTTTAAGCGAGCCAGACAATCAGGGCAAATGCGGCTGAGCAGTTGTGAAAGACTCTTGGGCTCACTGCCGAGCTCTTTCAGGCAGGCAAGGACTGTCCGCTGAAGGTGCTTTATTCCGAGCGATTTACTATATGCCTTTTTGCTGTCAGTTATGAGGAGTCTGCCGGCGATATGCTTTCTTTTCAGGCTGACACTTTTATTCAAGAGCTGCCAGAGGTCGGCATCGAGCAGGGAGTCATCTATCGAAAATACAGCCGATGATATCACCAAAGGCCCGAGAATCGGGCCGAAACCGGCTTCATCAATCCCTGCCAAAATCGCCATCCGTGAAAAATCCTTAAAGTAACACGGCCATCTTGGCCGTGCCACGGGCTGGAAGCCCGTGGTACATAAAAAATAAAATACGCAGATAAGAAGATTAACTAAAAACGGGAAAAATGGCAATAAGAAAACTCATCGAATTTATAATTTTAGATATTGTAATTCATTCTTTTATAAAATTCACTTTTACTGGATCTAAATCCAATCTTAAAAGCTGTCCATTAATAATAAAACTCAAATGACCTTCAATTTTTGCAGGTCCCGGAATTGCCGTTGAAGGTAATGCGCCATAGGTTGGTCCCCAAGGAGAAATATTAAAAGTTAATTTATGTGTTCCGCCGGGATTTATATCAATTGAAGAACTGTTATTTATCCCGAATATTTTTAGAAGCCGATTACTGAAATAATCTAATCTGCTATCATTGTCCTGATCCTGTGTAACAATGATTGTGCAGGTAGAACCTCTTTGCCTATATTCTCCGCCAAATGTTTCTGTCGGCGGCTTAATAACTTCATCAGCAGATGTGTCGATTTTAATTTGTTTTCCTGTGTTGTTATTTACTGCAATCACAACGTCGAAATCATTTTGAAAAGCTATGTTTGAATCCTGGCTGGGGCTTAATATCTCTACACTTAATACTTCCTTATGTGGATATTCAGTAAGTGTCTTCAAGGAGACATTGTTTTTCTCTTGAAACAACACTATTGAAATATAAATAATTGTAATGGCTGCAATTGTAGCGATCATTAGAATGGCTAATATTTTCAGATAACTTGCTGCTCTTACGTTTTTCATTCATTTCCCTTCTTATCCAGATATTGAGTAATTTTTTAATAAAAAGGAATAATTAGAATTTAAAATGCAGAGAAAATAATACAAGTAAAATCGCTGTAAAAAGCATTCCTGCCAAAATGGCATATACGAAGCGACTGCGCTATAGATAAGCCCCTTAATTGCAATAACTTAAAGCATTTCTAAGTTTAGGCACGGCTTTTGCACGATATTAAGTAATATGGAAAAAGTGTTAGATTGCGAGGTGATATTAAGATGAAATTCGACAAATTCACATTGAAGGCCCAGGAGGCGCTGGCCACCGCTCAGCAGATTGCGATGGCAAAATCGCATATGGTGGTGGGCGCGCTGCACCTTTTAAGCGCGCTTTGCGACGACGACGGAGGGCTGGTCGTAGAGATATTCAAAAAGATAGGCGTTAATATCCAGCGGATTAAAGATATGACAGAAGCGGAGCTAAAAAGAGTTCCGCAGGGCAGCACAAATCAGATAATGCCTGAGCCGTCCTTCAACCAGATTGTGCTCGACGCCCAGAATCAGGCGGACAAGATGGGCGATGAATATCTGAGCGTGGAGCATCTGCTTTTGTCTCTGGCTTCCGTCCCAAGCGATGCCAAAGAGGTTCTCGGTCTCAATTCAATCACGGCTGAACAGATTGAAAAAGTGATTAAAGATATACGCGGTGGAGAAAAGATAACCGACCAGAGTCCCGAAGCTAAATACAAAGCACTCGAGAGATACGGCATAGACCTGCTGGAGATGGCGCGCAAGGGAAAGCTCGACCCTGTCATCGGCAGAGACGAAGAGATACGCAGGTGTATGCAGGTATTGAACAGGCGGACAAAAAATAATCCCGTGCTGATTGGAGAGCCCGGGGTCGGCAAGACTGCAATCGTCGAAGGGCTTGCACAGAGAATAATCGCAGGCGATGTGCCGACAGGGCTGAAAAATAAAAGAATCATCGCACTCGATATGGGGGCACTGATTGCAGGAACGAAATTCAGGGGTGAGTTCGAGGACCGTTTCAAGGCGGTGCTAAAGGAGGTCGTCACGGCCCAGGGACAAATAATTCTTTTCATCGACGAGCTTCATACGATTGTGGGCGCGGGCAAGGCTGAAGGCGCGGTCGATGCGGGAAATCTTTTGAAGCCATCGCTTGCACGCGGTGAGCTGCGCTGTATCGGGGCTACGACAATCGACGAATACAGGAAATATGTCGAAAAAGACGCAGCACTTGAGAGGCGATTCCAGCCTATAACAATTGACCCACCAAGCGTGGAAGATACGATAGCAATACTTCGGGGACTTAAAGACCGATACGATGCACATCACGGCGTCAGGATTACCGATGCAGCTCTTGTGGCAGCGGCTACGCTATCGAACCGCTATATATCAGACAGATGGCTGCCCGACAAGGCGATAGATTTGATGGATGAGGCGGCCTCGAAACTGCGAATTGAAAATGACTCGCTGCCCGCCGGATTGGACAGTATTCGCAGAAAGATAGTGCAGCTTCAGATAGAAAAAGAGGCGCTGAAAAAAGAAAGCGACTCTGCCAGCAAGGAAAGACTTAAAAAAGCTGAAAAGCAACTGGCGGAGCTGCAACAGCAGGATTCTAAACTTACTGCTCAATGGGAAAACGAGAAAGGGCAAATCGACAAGATAAAAGAGCTGAAACAAAAAATCGAGGAGGCTCACACTCAGTTTGACGACTCCCAGAGAAAAGGAGAGCTCGAAACAGCAGCCCGTCTGAAATATGAGACGATAGCCAATCTGAAAAAAGAGATCGAGGAAAAGGAGCTGCGATTAGCCAAATCCGAGATGTCGATAATCCGCAATGAAGTGACAGAGCAGCACATTGCCGAAATCGTTTCCAAATGGACGGGCATACCGGTTTCAAAACTGTTGAGCGGCGAGCGAGAGAGGCTTATGAAGATGGAAGAGCAAATCCGCAAGAGAGTGGTCGGCCAGGATGAGGCGGTCTCCGCACTCTGCAACGCCGTGCGCAGGAACCGTGCGGGACTGGGTGACGTTAACCGGCCTATAGGAACATTTTTGTTTTTGGGGCCTACAGGCGTCGGCAAGACCGAACTGACAAAGGCACTGGCAGAGTTTCTATTCAACGATGCAAATGCGATGGTCCGAATCGATATGAGCGAGTTTATGGAGCAGCACTCGGTCGCAAGACTGATAGGGGCACCGCCCGGCTATATCGGCTTCGAACAGGGCGGCAGACTGACGGAGGCGATAAGACGCAAGCCATATTCGGTCATCCTGCTCGATGAGATTGAAAAGGCACACCCGGATGTTTTCAACGTGATGCTGCAGGTCTTCGACGACGGCAGACTGACGGACGGCAAGGGAAAAACGGTCGATTTCAAAAACACCGTTATCATTATGACCAGCAATTTTGCCGGCAGCGAGATAATGAAACTGACCGAGGAAGAAGGGGCCGACTGGGAGATAGAGGCACACGTCAAGGATACTCTCAGGCAGTTCTTTAAGCCCGAATTCCTAAACCGCATTGACGAGATAATTGTCTTTCACACGCTGAAAAAACAAGACCTGACAAAAATAGTCGATATTCAATTGGGCTATCTGGCTGAACGTTTAAGGGCCCGAAAGATAAATGTCGAATTCACAGACAATGCACGAAATTTAATCGGCGAGGAAGGCTACGACACTTCTTTCGGCGCAAGGCCCCTGAAAAGAGCTATTCAGCAGCGGCTCGAGAACCCGCTGGCCGGCGAGATTCTGGCCGGGGAGTTCACCGATGGTGACACAATAAAGATTAATGCAGATTCACATAAATTCACCTTCGAAAAAGTAAATTAAAAAGTCTTTCGGCAGCACACCATAAAAGAGGCTGTTGACAGTTCTCCCGGCAGGATATACAATCTTTGCATTATAAACTTTCAGGGAGATTTTTATGGATTTAATGGGCGTTGTACTTGCAGGCGGTACGGGCTCGAGATTAAGGCCGCTAACCAAGGTTACAAACAAACATCTGCTGCCTGTCGGCAAGAAACCTATGATATATCATCCGATTGAGAAACTTCTCGGCGCCGGAATTGATGAGATTCTGATAGTAACGGGTATCGAGCATATGGGTGATGTAGTTAATCTGCTCGGCTCGGGAAAAGATTTCGGCTGCCGGTTTACTTACAAGGTCCAGGACCAGGCCGGCGGAATCGCTCAGGCACTGGATTTAGCGGAAAACTTTGCCAGAGGCGAACGCATAGTGGTGATACTGGGAGATAATATCTTTCAGGCAAATCTGAAAAAATATACAGATAAGTACCGCCGGCAAAAAAACGGGGCAAGGATATTGTTAAAAGAGGTTGATAAACCGGAGAGGTTCGGCGTAGCTGAAACTAAAGGCAGTAAAATAATAAATATCGAGGAAAAGCCTTCCAGGCCAAAAACAAACCTGGCAGTTACGGGTATCTATTTTTACGATGCTGCGGTATTTGATATCATAAAAACACTGAAACCGTCTGCGCGAGGCGAGCTGGAGGTAACTGATGTTAATAATGCTTATATCAGCAGTGGGCAAATGGAATATGATATTCTCGAGGGCTGGTGGTCGGATGCGGGCACCTTCGAGTCATTAAGTTTTGTAAACAAACTAGTTATTAAGGAGCCGCCTGAATGAATAAAAAAATTGCACAACTGAAAACGGTTTTTAGCGAAGATGGAATTATAGTCAGGGGCTCCGGAGCGTTGATAGACGGCGTCGCGGTAAAAAGCGCAAAAGTCATTCCCGACGAGCGAGGAAGGCTCGGCGAGATTATGCGTGCAGATGATGAGTGGTTCGAGAAGTTCGGACAGGTATATTTTACTACGACATATCCGGGCGTGGTTAAAGCGTGGCATTATCATAAAAAACAGACAGACCATTTTTACGTTGTCAGGGGGATTGTAAAAGTCGCCCTGTATGACGGGCGCAAAGATTCGCAGACCTACGGGCAGGTAAATGAAGTTTATGTTAGTGAACATCGTCCGGTGCTCGTTCGCATACCGCCCGGTGTTTGTCACGGCTGGATGTGTGTGGGCGAAACTGAAGCATATATAGTAAACGTAGTCTCGGAAATGTATAACTACGAGCAGCCGGACGAATTCCGCATCGAGCCTCATAATAATGACATACCCTATGACTGGACTCGCAGGGATGGCTAACGAAAAGGTAATTATCCTCGGCGGAAAAGGAATGCTGGGTTCGGACGTGGCAAGCCTTTGCCGCCTGAAAAATATAGACCTCGAATCTTTCGACCTTCCCGAATTCGATATAACGAATTATAAACAACTGGCGGATGTACTGCAAAAAGCAGATTTGGTAATAAATTGCGCCGCCTACACCGACGTTGAAGGGGCGGAAGACCAGAAAGAATCGGCTTTCAAGATAAATGCAGATGCGGCCGGCAAACTTGGACAAATTGCCAGGGATTCTGGTTTTTGGGTTTTGCATATCAGTACGGATTTCGTATTCGACGGCAGAAGTGATAAAGCCTATGCAGAGACAGATGAGCCGAATCCAATAAATGTTTACGGCCAAAGCAAGCTGGCAGGTGAGCAGCTTTTGGTTGCAAGCGGCTGTCGCTGCTGTATAATACGCGTGGAATGGACGTACGGATTAAACGGCAATAATTTTATCACCAAACTGATACGCAATGCCAGAGACAAAAAAGAGCTCAGGATTGTCGATGACCAGATTGGCTCGCCAACAGCGACGGAAGAGGCTGCAAAAGTAATATTAAAGCTGGCGAGCCTGAAACAGGAAGGTTTATTTCATTTTGCGGCAGAAGGTTTTGTCAGCCGGTTCGAGATGGCCGGATTTATTTTTGATAAGCTCAATTTACCGGTGATACTGAGAAGCTGCAAAACAAAGGATTTTCCAAGTGCAGCACAGAGGCCTCTGAGCAGCAGATTCGACTGCAGCAAGATAAGCAAGCAGCTCGACGAACCTATAGAGCGGTGGGAAAAGCCCCTTGGGCGGTTCCTGGAAAAATTAACTAAGAAAGGGCTCTCATAAATAAAATGAAAAATATTCTGGTAACAGGCGGTGCAGGATTTATAGGCAGCAATTTTGTCAGGATGGTGCTTTCTGAACAGCCGGAAACCTTTATTGTCAATCTCGATAAACTTACATACGCAGGCAACCTTAAAAATCTCGAAGGCTTTCTCGATAAGCCAAGCCATAAATTCGTTAGAGGTGACATTTGTGACGGGCCTCTGGTCGAAAAGCTGATAGAAGAACATAAAATCGAAGTGATAATCAACTTTGCCGCAGAAAGTCACGTTGACCGCTCAATCGCAGCTCCCAAGATATTCATAGAAACCAATATTAAGGGGACATTGACACTGCTTGAGGCGGCGCGCGAGAAAAAAATTAAAAGATTCGTACAAATATCCACCGACGAAGTTTACGGCGAGCTCGGCAGAGAGGGTAAATTCACCGAACAGACGCCTTATCATCCTAATTCACCATATTCTGCGAGCAAGGCGGCGGCCGACCATTTGGTTCGGGCCTTCGGGCACACCTGGTCTCTTCCATATAATATAACCAACTGCTCGAATAATTACGGGCCATACCAGTTTCCGGAAAAGATGATACCGCTGATGATAAACAATGCACTCAATGATAAGGAGCTGCCGGTCTATGGTGACGGGCTGAATATCCGAGACTGGCTTTACGTTTACGACCACTGCACCGCCGTATGGAAGGTTTTGTCGGAGGCTGAGCCGATGAAAACTTATAATATCGGCGGCTGCAACGAGAAAACCAACCTTGAGGTCGTTCATCTGATACTTGAGCATCTGGGAAAGCCGAAATCACTGATAAAGCACGTAAAAGACAGGCCCGGCCACGACAGGAGATACGCCATTGATGCATCCAGGATTATAAACGAACTCGGCTGGAAACCTTCTGTCAGCTTCGAGAAGGGCCTGTCTAAAACCATAGACTGGTACTTGAAAAACAAGCGGTGGCTTGAAAACGTGGTTTCAGGTGACTACCAGAAATATTACGAAGAAATGTATTCAAACCGATAGGGGCAAAGGAATGTCACTTCTATGTCGGAGCTGGTTAAAAACAAGGCAACCATCTGTATTGTGAATTACAAAACGCCGGACTTTACGAAGCTGTGTTTGCGCAGCATCCGCAAATTCACACGTTATCTCTATGACGTGATAGTTGTTGACAATGACTCACAGGATGAATCACTCGAATATCTAAAGAGCCTCGGATGGATACAGCTATTACAACGTGACACAAGCGATGACCTGGGCGGCGGGTATTCTCACGGTGCTGCACTGCAGCTCGGATTAGAGCAGTGCAATACTGAGTTTTTTGTATCTATGCACTCAGATACATTCATTCAAAAAAATAACTGGCTTACGGAATTGATAGGCTACTTTAATGATGACGAAGGGATAGCCTGTGTCGGTTCGGGTAAAATCGAGCTAACGCCGCAATGGCGGATTTGGCTTAAAAAAGTGACAGATTTTCGGACGTTTAAGCGCAAGCTTCTTCGAGAGCCCGACCCGCAGGGAAAATACAGGTATTACAACCGGACGATATGCTGTTTGTACCGTACAGATGTTCTGAATAAGGAAAAACTATCATTTCTACCCGATAGAGACAAAGAGCTGACTGCCGGCAAAAGGCTTTACTTCGAGCTTGTTGACAGAGGATATAAGACGGTTAAGCTGCCTGCGAAAGTTTTAGGCCAATATGTTATTCATCTTGCACACGCGACACAAGTTGTTAATCCAGCCGAGTTTACACTGCGAAAAAAAACCGTAAAAAAATGCAGCCGGCGAATTAAAAAAGTTTTCTCTTCGGGTATAATACAGCAAATACTCAACGACAACTCGCTGGACGAATAAATGAAGACAATAAGTAACATTGTATTTACAAAAAACAGGCCGTTGCAGCTCGAAGGCTATCTGGCAAGTCTGTACAAGCACTTTCCTGCAGATTTAATACAGACCTTCGTGCTTTGGAAACAGCAGCTTTTTACAGAACAATACCAACAGCTTTTCGAACATTTCCCGAGCTGTACCGTTATTAAGGAAGATGATTTTTCCAGCGACTTTTTTAATATCTTAAATCAGACAAATACAAAATACATCCTCTTCGGAATCGACGACGTTGTTTATTTCGACTCAGTACCGTTCGAAATTATTGAACAAACCTTTGACAGATTCGATGATATATTCGGTTTTTCATTAAGATTCGGCGGAAATGTACTTACCAACGGCGGGGAAAAAATAACTGAAACCGACGTCGGCGGACAAAAGATATACAAGATAAACTGGCAACAAGGGCGAAGCAAAACAACAAGGTATCCGTTTGAGCTTTGTGCTACTGTTTATCGCACCGAGCTTGCGAAGGAAATCATAAATTCTTCGCGCAGCAACAACCCGTTAGCAGTTACACTGTTCTCACCAAATTCGGTCTTAATAAAGGGGCTGAAAAAAATCGGTTTAGCCAGGAAGGTACTGAAAAGATTCGGTTTTTTTTACAGCCCGAATAAGCTTGAGAGCTGGAACTGCAGGTGGTGCCAGGAGAATGCCGATAAGCTGCCGGGGTGCATTTATTTTCAGAAGCTTTGTGCAAGTGCCGCTCAGGTAAATCTGGTCAATACAACAACGAGAAATAAAGATGAATACGACGAAAGCCTCACTGTCGAAGCCTTAAACGATAAATACAAAAAGGGCTATATATTAAATATAGATTTTAACGGCAGGAACAAACCAATAAGTACGCACTGCGGAGACGATTTCTTTCAGTTAATAAAAAGATAAAGATATATAAAATTTTCAAGCAGGCGAGACATTGTTATGTCAAAATTCTACAGCAGATGGAAAAGGCCTTTAATCAGGTCGAAAATACTTTCAGGATTATCCAAATATCCCGGATACATAAGGGATATGTTCAAATATTCCAGAATGGAAGGTGCAGAAAAGATAAAAATTCGCGATAGTTACCCCTGTCTATTCGATAAGACAAACAAAACTAAAGTGGACAGCCATTACTTCTACCAGGGACTGTGGGCTTTTCGAAATATATACGAACACAAACCGCAATTTCACGTTGATGTAGGTTCCAGTGTCAGTTACATCGGATTTCTCACAGCGATTACGAAAGTTATTTTCGTTGATATCCGGCCTTTAGACGTTTCGAACGTTGATAATCTCGAATGCGTAAAGGGAAATATTCTCGATATGCCTTACGAGGACAATTCAATCAAGTCGCTTTCCTGCCTGCATGTTGCCGAACATATCGGCCTTGGCAGATATGGTGACCAACTGGACCCATTCGGCACAAAAAAGGCAGCAACAGAGCTGTCAAGATGCTTGGCCAAAGGCGGTAATCTATATTTTTCATTGCCGGTCGGAAAACCAAGATTATGTTTTAATGCACACAGAATTCACAGTCCACAACAAATTCTGGAATACTTCAAAGATTTGAAGCTGGTTGAGCTTTCAGGCGTAGGCGATAACAAGAGATTTATCAGAAATATCGATATAAGTATATTACAACAATCAAGATATGGCTGTGGTATGTTCTGGTTTACAAAAGCATAAAAGCAGGTAATAGTCAAATACCAAAGCCGTCTTAAGCGTACTTGATATTGACATATAAGTAAAACGTGATTATATATTATGCTGATTAAATCTAGATAAAGAGCGATACTATTAACAAAACTGAAAAGAGAGAACTGTTATGCCAAAAGATATCTGCACAGAAAAAGAGTTAATGTCTAAATCAAACGCCTGGCTTAACGAATTCGCCAAAAGTGTTACCTCGCAGGCAGGAGAAGATGGTATTATCGAGAAAATTCTCGAAGTAATAGGCCAGACAAATAATTGGTGTGTTGAATTCGGAAGCTGGGACGGTAAAAAACTCAGCAATACATACAACCTGATCACAAACAAAGGGTATTCAGCAGTACTAGTTGAAGGTGACTCAAAAAGGTTTAAAGACCTATTAAAAACATTTGAAAATAACAACAAACTTACCCTAATAAACACTTACGTTGGATTTGAATCCGACAATAACCTTGATAAAATTCTGGAAAAAACGCCGATACCAAAAAACTTTGATTTACTTTCGATAGATGTCGACGGGAACGACTATCATATATGGGACACAACAAAGGAGTACAGACCTAAAGTTGTGGTTATAGAATTTAATCCAACAATCCATCCGGAGGTTGAATTCGTTCAGTCAAGGGATATGGGCATTACACAGGGAAGCAGCATTCTCTCGGTAGTAAAGCTCGCCAGGTCAAAAGGATACGAGCTCGTCGCCTGTACATCCAACGTTTTTTTTGTCGACTCAAAATATTTTAAACTCTTCGGCATCGAAAATAATTCCATAGAAGAAATCTGGAAAGACAGAACCGCAATTACTTATATATTCTGCGGCTACGACGGCAGGGTATTCTTAAGAGGCTGCCGTATGATGCCATGGCAACAAATAGTCTATAAAGAATCCAAAGTTCAGCAGCTAGCCTCTTGGGCACAAAAACGCGTTGGAGATAATAATCCAATAAGAAGAAAATTAGGTAAGATTTATCGGCGCCTCCGTAAGAAGAAATAAGTTAATACAAATTTTTAATCTTTCCCGAAGAGGTTTAAGGAACATCTATGAAACTCAGTGCTACACCGAGAGTGGTTTGCATCTCTGATCCGGATTTTGGCGTCCATTCATATCCTTACGCTTTTGGCTGTGTTCCCAAACTCTTGGAAAAGATATGCTCCAATGTATTTCACATTAATCCTACAACAGCAACCTTAGAGTCATTCCGCAAAGATATCAAAAACTCCAAACCTGAATTAATATTCGGTTTCATTCAAAATCCAGCGCAGGTTATGAAAATAGCCGGATTCCTTAATGAATACCACCCGACAGCAGCAATAAACTGGTATTTAGAAGACCCGAATGCCGTTTTTGGAACCGAAGAATATAATTTTAATACGATTGAGGCATCCGGCAGTTTTGATTTTTGGTTTAGCCAGGACAGCAGAATGACACCTTTCTGGAAAACCAAGGCGGCATTTATGCCCCCTGCTTTCGATGCCAGCATATACGATGATTACGGCCTTGAGCGCTGCTATGAGGTCTCATATATAGGGCGGTTAGGCCCCAAGAAAGTTTCTGAAATGTATTGGCCTTATATGAAGGAATTAGCCAGATACGGTAAAAAAGCAATGATTTGTATAGACCGACCTATGGGTATTCCACTGTTTCCAAAACCTCTTGAGAAATTTATACGTTCTAAAAACCGTAGAAAGTTTTTTCAGAAACTGCCTTTCTGGAAATGCAGATGGCAAAATCCTAAAGATGAGAAAGAAAAAGCCATCATAATAAATAAAAGTAAAATACATTTTGGGCTGATGAGAGTGAGAGGCGAATGGGAACAGCGAGTAAAAACGCTGCTGCCCGATTATCCATTAGACAAAAACGGGCTTTTTTATCAGTTTAAGGGGCGCTTGTTTCAAAGCATTGGTGCTGGTGCGATGGCCTTGAATGAATATACACCCGAACTCGAAGATTTATTCGATATCGGAAAAGAAATTGTTACATTCGAATTTGGAAATCTGCAGGAAGTAAGAGATAAGCTTTCCTGGTATATCAAACATGATGATGAACGCGAGAAAATCGCTAAGGCAGGTTATGAACGAGGCCGTAAACATCACACGTTTACAGCAAGAATTGAGCAAATATTTGAATACGTAAGAAAGACTCTATAAGTAAATAACAAGTTATGCAGAATGCAAAACGAATATTTATTATATTTGATTTTAAGGATGAGTCACCGAAATCGATACGGATGCAGCCGAAAATGTGAATAAAGGAACCGGCCCGCCTCGGGTGTAATGCAAAGCGGTTCATCCTGGAGAAACCACTTAGATTCTGTTTGGAATACGTGGAAAAAGATGGCATGAACGTCCTTTCGTCAAAAATCTGTATAATTAACATTGAGTTCAGCCTGCGCTTGTGGAAACACCCCAGAATACTCGATCTGTAGAGTATGCGTGCTACTGGCAGCTGCCCATCAACTACTTGTTATATTTGGAGGATACAGCAAAAGCTCTTCTTCTCAATTCTCTGCTGAAAAGGCATAAGTCTTTTATATAATTTTAAAGGACGATTGTCTTAAGCTATCGATACTCATATAACCGCCTTTAACAAATGCCACCCGGATCAAAAAAATATGTTTGACATTAGTGAAAAAATAGTTACTTTCGAATTCGGAAATACGAAAGAATTCAGTGATAAGTCCTCAGGTGACTAAGTAGACTGAAAAAGAGAACATCTAAAAGAATATGTTAATAGAAATGAACTTATAATGAGAGAAGGAAAAATATTATTTCCTCTAGTAGATTCAAGTTATGATAACAAAGAAATCTTAAGTGCCATCTCAACCTTGCTCAGCGGTCAACTCACAATGGGAAGACAGGTAAAAGAATTCGAGAAAGAATTCTCGAATTATCTAAATGTTTCTCATTCTATAATGACGAATTCCGGTTCGTCAGCTAACCTGCTTGTATTTTCAGCACTTACTAATCCAATGCGTAAAAAACATTTAAAGGCAGGTGCCAAGGTAGCAATCCCATCAATCTGTTGGCCTACATCATTGTGGCCTATAGTTCAAACAGGCTTAATACCTGTATTGGTTGATGTAGATACCGACACCCTTAATATGTCGATTGATTCGCTGCGTTTGACCTTGGAAAAACATGATATAGAGGCTATTATGATGGTTCATGTCTTAGGTAATTCCACCGATGTGGGTGAACTATTAAAACTGGTCAGAAAACACGACATTATTCTAATTGAAGATACCTGTGAATCTTTAGGAGCAAAATATAAAAACGATTATCTCGGCACTATAGGGGATTTTGGAACTTTCAGCTTCTATTTTTCTCACCATATGACTACTATAGAAGGCGGGATGATTATAGCTAAGAGTCAGCAAGACACTGACCTTTTGAAATGCCTGAGAGCACACGGCTGGACAAGGGAGCTTAGTAACAGGTATGAGGTTGAATCACGATACCATTATATTGATCCGAGATTTCTGTTTGTAAATACGGGATACAATCTCAGGCCCATGGAAATACAAGCCTCTTTCGGACTCGAACAGATAAAACGCCTGGAGGAAATGAACAAAAGCCGAAGAGACAATTTCCACAATCTTCAAAATGCTTTTCTTGCTCACGCATTGTGGAATAATCAACTTTTTTTCCCGAAAACATTAAAAGACATTACTCCTTGCTGGTTTGGCTTTCCTTTTCTATTGAATCCAGATTTAAATATTGATAGAAAAGCACTTACAACTCGACTGCTAACCCTTGGAATTGACACAAGGCCGATTGTCTCCGGTAATATTGCACTACAGCCCGCGGTCAGATTATTCAACGTAGATTTAAGTATGGGGCCATTCACCGGAGCACAAAGTGTCCACGAGAGAGGAATATTCATCGGCTGCCATTCTAAGCCATTAGGTCAAGAATTAATTAATTTATTGGTATTCAACGTTTTAGAATTGCTGAAATCTTGATATGATTCGAGAGCAGATTTTTGAACAACCTGCGTTTATACCGGTATTTGAGGATTATCATTTCTTCAAGAATAAACGTGTTGGAATCACAGGCGGTGATGGAGTTTTAGGTGGTATCATATCAAAAAGATTTGTAGAACGAGGTATAAAGACCACCTCTTACCCCGACAATATCACAGACGTCGCATCACTACACAAATGGTTCGGGAATCACAATTTTGACTTTTTTTTCCACTTTGCTGCAATTGTACCAGTAACCGATGTTCAAAATGATCCATTAAAAGCCTATGAGGTAAACGCTATAGGCACATATTATATATGCAAAGAGATAGTTAAAACGCAAAGTTCCTGTTGGTTTTTCATCGCTTCAACAAGCCACATATATAAAAAGCAACCTGCTGTTGACTTTGGGCTCTTAAAAGAAAGTCACCAAAAAGAACCAGCGACTATTTACGGAATGACGAAACTGTTGGCAGAGCAAATATCCATACCTATATTGGAGCATTATAAGATTTCTTACTGTATCAGCAGGATCTTCAGCTTTACAAGCGTACGCCAAAAGGAACCCTATCTCGTACCAACACTGCGCCGAAAAATAGAATCCACATCAGAAAACGACACGTTAAATATTGTGAATCCAGACTGTGTACGAGATATAATTGATGCAGAGACTGTAATCGATTGTATTCTACACTTAGCTCTAAATCATGTTAAGGGTATTATCAATATCGGCTCTGGTGAAGGAAAACGGATAATAGATATCGCACAACACATAATGAAGTTAGCAAACAAAAATATTCAAATTAAAGGAACAAATAAAATAGTCCCAGATTCATTAGTTGCGGATGTTACGCTTTTAAGAAATATATTGCCCCAAAAAAAAAGATGAAAACCGTATCAATTATAATTCCGACATTCAATAGAGCTAATATTCTACACCGTGCCATAGAAAGCTCAATTAGCCAGACGTATCCCTGCGAAGTGCTTATATGCGACCATGGAAGTACCGATAATACACCTGAAGTTGTATCAAAATATAGGGATAAAGTTCGTTATATACGCAGAGAAGAGGATAAAGGCCCTATTGTCTGCTGGCGAGATGGTGTTGAGCAGGCAACAGGTGAGATAATTCACATCAATTACGACGATGACTGGTTAGATCTGAAATTTATTGAAAAAACAATCAAATTTATGTATGATGACGTTGGATTTGTCTACTCAAATGCGATGATTCACTACGAAAACAGAGATGAAACACGGATCGGTTTTAAACATCCACCGTATGTCGGCTACACGCGCGATATCATAAAATACTTAATGTCAACACCAGGTCCTATTTCTCCCAGTTGCGTAATTCTCAGGCGACGTGATGCATTAAAAAATCTTTTACCAGTAATACCTGGTGCAAGTGGCGCATATGGAAATAACTCGGGTGTGGGAGAAGACCTCTTGTTGATTCTTTTAACTGCGTTGGATTACCCAAAGTATGCTTATGTTCCTGAGACACTTGCACATTTTTTCGCCCACTCCGGCAGTATTACAATTGCTGCAGGTCTGTCAGGCAGGGAGCAGGCGCTTTTCAAAGCCTATGAGAATGCAAGGACATACTTTTTAAAACGAAGCGATTTACCTCCACCAACATTATGGGAGAATTTATCTTATTGTTTCAGATGGCACTATAAGTCCCATACACTGGTCAAACAAATACGTAAAAAAATAAGAAAATTTATCCGTGGATCCATGTAAAATATTTTAAAAAAATAAAAGCCCTCAATAAATCGAGTTGACGATGAACTCAAACAAAGCGATTTATGTATAAGCTAAAATGCAAAGTGTTATGAAGACGATTGGGCTTGTATGAGCAATAAAAAGAAGATATTTATTATATCCGATTTTAAGGATGAGTCGCCGAAATCGATACGGATGCAGCCGAGAATGTGGGTCAAGGGGCTGACTCGACTCGGCCACGACGTTCAAAGGTTCAGCTACAGAAATATAATGATTCAGAACAGCCCATTACCCAGTAAAAGAATAGCAAGGCATTTTGCCAAAAAGAAAGCTGACAAGATACTCTTTGAGCAGGTAAAGCTTTATCATCCCGACATAATTTTCATACTGGGCTTCAAGTATTTTGACGAGCAGACCATTAAAGGACTGAAGCACCAACAAGCAGATGCTATTTTTATAAGCAGAGAAGAAGACCCCTTTCCTGATAAATATCCACAGAGAGCTGCGATAGCCAAACAAACGGATATTTTAATATCAACAAGTGCAGGAAGGTTCCTGCAGACCTACAAAGACGCAGGAATAAAAAAATGTGCATTCATTCCGAATATGTGTGACCCCGACATCCAATATCGATATGAAGTCGATGACAAATGGAAAACCGACATTATTTTCACTGGAAAAGCTGAACATACCCGCCTTGACCGTAATGACGAACGATTCAATCTCGTGCAAAGGCTCAGCCGAAGACCAAATACCCGCATTTACGGCTCGTTCGGAATTCCAAGAGTCGAAGGCATAGAATACTTTTATGCAATCAGCGGGGCAAGAATCGGCTTGAGTATTAACATTGCAAATGATGTCAGCCTCTACCATTCGGACAGATTCACCAATTATATCTCCTGCGGCGCTTTTACATTAGCCAGGAGAGTCCCTGATACCGAATTACTCTTCAAAGACGGCGAGCACGTAAGGTATTTTGAAAGTGCTGACGAATTTTTTGAGCTTGCTGAGTGGTACTTAAAACATGAAGACGAAAGGAAGAAAATTGCACAGGCTGGTATGGAACACGCCCACAAGGAATTTAACTGTACAAGAATAGCAAAACTTCTGATTGATTTAATAGAAAAGGGCTCTTATAACGCTGCCTGGAAAGTTATTCTGTGACAATACCAAGGTGATAAAATGTCAGAGATTTTAATGAAAATAGACCTGCAGAAATTCCTTCGGCATGGAAAACCTATTATTTTAGAGCTCGGCTGCGGGCAGAAGAAAAAGGAAGGCGCAATCACCGTCGATAAGATTAACCTGCCAAATGTTGACATTGTAGCAGACCTTGAAGAAGGGCTGGACTTTCTGCCAGATACAAGCATAGACGAAATTCATTGCCGAAGTGTACTCGAGCATATAAATAATTTTGAAAAACTTATGCGGGCGATTGTCCGCGTTTTAAAACCGGACGGTAAAGCATTTGTCTTCGTGCCGCACTTTTCGAACCCTTACTTCTACTCAGACTATACCCATAAAAGACATTTCGGCTTATACAGTTTTTATTATTTTGTCGATAGCCAAAAACAACTGAAAAGAAAAGTGCTGAATTTTTATACCGATATACGGATAGAGATTTTAAAACTTAAGCTCATTTTTCGCTCGCCGTTCTGGATATCGAGACAGTTGAAAAAACTGTTCAGCCTTATTGTAAATTCTCACCGCTGCCTTATGGAATTTTATGAACTGCATTTATGTTATTTTTGTCCGTGTTATGGTATTGAGCTGATATTCAGGCCCGCAGTTAAAAGCGAGGACAAATGAATCTGCTTGTGATAAGCAACAATCCCGATAGAGCCAGTTTCAGGCAGCGCATAGGCATATATCTCGACAGTCTTCGGGCCGACGGTATCGACTGCGAAGTCGCCAAACTGCCCACAAACGAGGCCGGCAGAGCAAAGCTCTTTATGCGGGTCAAAAAATTCGATGCCGTTTTCTTTCATAAAAAAAGGCTGAATCTTATCGATGCAACTCTGCTTCGCAGATTTGCCAGAAAGATAATTTACGACTTCGATGACGCCGTAATGTATAATGAAAACAATCCCGAAAAACGAAGCTTTCAAAGGCACACATCTTTTAAAAGAACAGCCCGCCTTGCAGATTTAATCATCGCAGGCAACAGCTACCTTGCCAAGCACGCAGCTTCGTTCAGTAATAATATACATATTCTTCCAACAGGTCTCGATACCAAAGCTTATGATATCAACAAACCTCAAAGTGATGGAAAAATCAGGCTGGCCTGGATAGGCAGTAAAAGCACATTAAAGTACCTCGAAGAAATTAAAGACGCCCTTGAGCAAACAGGCCGACTCTGCGAAAATGTTGTTTTGAGAATAATCTGCGATGAATTTATCGATTTGCAAAACTTAAAGGTTGAAAAAGTAACATGGAGGCTCGAGGGACAACATTCCGCTCTGAGGGAATGTGACATTGGTCTTGCTCCCCTGCCGGATAATAACTTCACAAAAGGCAAATGCGGCTTTAAAATACTTCAATATCAGGCGGCGGGACTGCCTGTAATAGCATCGCCCGTAGGAATGAATATCGAACTCATAGATGACGGTAAAACAGGTCTCTTCGCCGGTGACATTACTCAATGGAGCGATAAAATACGTACACTTGCCGAAAATCCGGAGTTAAGAAAAAAATTAGCCGTTGCTGCCAAAAAAAATGTCGCAAAATTCGATGTCAGCGTAATCAGCAAACAACTTGCCGGACTGATTAAAAAATGCCTCAGTGACAACCAATAAGAATCAGCCGAAATCACTACCAGCAAGAAAACTGTCCATTTGACCACCCTGCCTGAGACGTTTAATATCTTTCGACTGTCTTATCTTATAGCAGAATCCAAATCTATGAAATTTCAAGGAATCAAGGTCGGTCAGAACAACGTCATCTTTTGTAACCAGGATATTAGTGTGCTTCAAATCGCCGTGTGTAATGCGATATTTTGAAAGCTTTTTCATCAGCGTTTCCAGCCGCTCTTTTATAAATAATGACTTCTGCTGTTCCGGCTGGTCTTCCTTTAGAAAATCGTAAAGTTTTTTACCATCGACGTACTCAGTAACAATGTAAGACTTCCATACAAGCACTCCTTTCTTCTGCTCGATGAAGGCAAGCGGTTTCGGTGTCGGGATGTTCAACATTCCGAGACGATGTCCGTAAAGCCAATTGCGACGGGCACGAGAGCCCATTATCGTATGGCGCAGGGAATGAACAAAACCTTTATGATTGTAGCGCTTGACGACAATATCTTTTCCATTGAAGTTTATGCAACAGACATAGCTGGTATTACCGTTTTTGAGAATCCGGCCTGCATCCATCAAAGAATCAATTTTGCTTATAAAGTCAATTGGATTTGCGGATTCGATGAAGTTCCTGTCAAAAACAGCAGAATATCGCCGGCCCCCGCTTTTCACTGTTCTTTTACTTGTTCGCATGCACTTTTCCAGGCCTTTTCTTATTTGTTTTTTTCTACGCCGGTCTCTGCTTTTTAATACCAAAGCCTTTTGAGTCTGGTCAAATCGCCAGTCCCGCGCGTCAAAATACTCCTTGCACAGCTTACCAAACAATTCAATGTCATAATCGGATAAATAGCAGCTAAACAGTGCCAATTGAGAGATGCTTTTTGACCTGCATAGAGGCTGATGAAAAAACTTCATACGGGCAGGGTCCAGCGCATAAACAGTATCTTTTGAAACAAGAAAGTTGCCCAGATGCAAGTCTTTCTGCAAAACGCCTTTGCTGTTTTGCTTTGCCAGCTCTTTGCAAACAAGAACAAGAATCCTGAATCTGTCCCGGTCGTCTTCGGCACTGTTAAAAACCTCAAGAGCCGTAGAAGAATCTGCTATTTTACCGGTTACAATCGCCCATCTTCGGTCTGTTGTCCGTCCAAAAAACAAAGGTTCCGGTGCATTCAACCGGCCTTTATGCAAAAAGTTTAATCCCTGCCACTCTCTTTTAAGATGATGGTGTGCGAAAAATTTTTTCGAAAAGATTTTTACAATGACCGCCTTGTCGTTCCATCGGCCATCATAAATTTGCCTGTTACCCGGTACATTCCGCAAAAGAGAACGACACTCAACAGATTCCAGCTTCTCAGGATTCAAACTGTTTTCAATTTTTAGATTGATTGGAAGCTCAGCCATATGATACTGTCCAGGCAATTAATAATAACCGTGACAATCAATGCCATAAACATCAAGCCGGCGTCGATTATGATTTTTATTTTTTTATCTAAGAAGCCACAAGCTGTGTTTCATATAAACTGCGATATAATGTACAGGTCTTAATCAGCTCTTCGTGCTGGCCCTGCGCAATAATCTGCCCATTGTCCATCACGACTATCAAATCAGCTGTAATAACGGTACTGAATCTATGCGCGATAACAAAACTTGTTCTGTGCTGCATAATTTTTTCAATCGCATTGTGGATTTTAGCCTCGCTGTCGGCATCGACCTGGCTTGTAGCCTCGTCAAAAATCAGGATTGTGGGATTTTTCAAAATAGCTCTTGCGATAACAACTCTTTGCAGCTGTCCCCCGCTGAGTCCCGAGCCGTGCTCACCGATTACCGTATCATAAGCATCCGGCAAAGGAGCGATGAATTCATGTGCATAAGCTCTTTTTGCAGCCTCTATTGTTTCCTCTCTCGTCGCATTGGGCTTTCCATAAGCGATATTAGCAGCTATGGTATCGTTAAATGTCACCACTTCCTGTGTAACCATTCCAATCTGGTCTCGCAAACTATGCAGAGTTGCATCCTGAATATCCGTTCCATCTATAAGAACCTTTCCGCTGTCCGGCTCATAAAACCTTGGTATAAGGTTGGCAAGAGTAGTCTTTCCCGAGCCGTTTGGCCCGACAATGGCAATATTATGGCCGGCCTGAACCTTAAGATTAATCTTATTCAGTACAGGCCTATCCGAACCAGGATATGTAAAGACCACATCCCTAAATTCAATTTCTCTTTTGAGCGGTGCAAGCTCTACCGCACCAGGCTTTTCCTGTTCCCCAGGCTCATCGAGAAGAGTAAAGACGCGTTCTGCTGCTGCATTGGACATTTGAATTTTATTCCAGATATCGCTGCTTTTTCTCATCGATTCAGCAGCCATTCCAAGCGCTATTAAAAGTGAAAAAAACGAGCTCGCCTGCATATTGGCATTAACCACCCAATTCACTCCGACCAACAGAGCTGCTGAGCCTGCGAACATGCCGAGCACCTCAAGG
>Ga0307434_1000352_pt1 | contig 33932 bp, 24 predicted proteins | sample SalMarWE160220MG_FD_202156 | JGI IMG/M metagenome (GOLD analysis project Ga0307434, IMG submission 202156) | Salt marsh sediment microbial communities from the Plum Island Ecosystem LTER, Massachusetts, United States - WE1603-220 | ecosystem: Environmental > Aquatic > Marine > Intertidal zone >... | reverse complement strand
CGTAAAGCTCCAAACATCGCCTTTATGCGTAGCGAAGATGTCGAACTCATCGACACGCCAGTAGTAAGTCTTATTAGACTCAAGGGAGCCGGGATCATAGGTTGTATCTGTCTGAGACTGGCCGCCAACGGCATTAGCAACTTCGTCAAAATTGTCGCCGAAATACACTGTGTGAGATTTCGTGCCGAGGCCAGCGTTCCAGTTAAGGTCTGCATTCGGGTCTATAAATTTAGAACCGTTGGTTGGAATGGGATTGTAAGCGGTCTTGAGTGGAACCGTAAAATTCCAGACACTGCCAATCCACGGACTGTTTGGATCCGTATCATTAACCTCATCAATTCGCCAGTAGTAAGTTGTGCCCGGAACAAGACCTTCCTGATAAGGATATCCCGGGAAGCCGGCAATGATATACGTTGTAGTATAATTGCCCCAGAATGTCTCGGCGGTGCCGTCATTGACGTCTGCGAAATTATCGCCCATATACACATCGTGCGAGACTGCGGTCTCTCCTGCCGACCAGCTAAGGGTTACCCATGAATCCGAATGTAAAGCCCCGTTGGCCGGGTCGGGGGCAAAGGCGTAAGGCCATATTTCACCTGCCATAGCCGACAGAATTTCAGTCTCCGACAGTGCCCGGTTGTATATGCGGACTTCGTCAATGTCGCCTGAAAAGACTTCGCCGTTTCCGCTGTAGCCTGAACCGCCGCCGGTGACACAACCTATGCCCATATTGGAGCCTTCGCCTGCGGTATTAAAAGCAAATCCACCCGACATTATTTCCTGACCATTTAGATAAAGCCTGGCTGTGGTTCCGTCAAAGGTGGCTGCTACGTGCGCCCAGGTCTGGACAAGCGGAGCCAAAGTGCCATTGGGTGTAACTATCGCATTTGTTCCTGTTTCGAGTCGAAAAGTACCATCATTTTCCGGCCGAACCTGGAACTGAAACATCGTTGTGTCGGGCCATAGATCTCTTTTGCCGATTAGGCCTTGATATGTGCCGCCTCCGCCGGCCCACCTGATCCATAACGCCAGGGACATTTGGCCTGTTCCCTCGGCCGGATTCCAGGTTCCAAGTTCGATTCTTGAGTTTGCGCTGCCGTCAAGGTTGATTCCGCCGCCTTTATGTCCATCCGAAATCCATATCGCGTTATTATGAAGTGTCCCGTTATGCCCGTTGCCCGACATGTCGTAAGCGATATCACCCGCTCCTTCCTCAAGAGGGTAGTATCCCACCAATCCGCTTGTAATATCAGCATTCGCCACGCCCGCAGCCAGCCCCAGCATCAAAATAAAAGAAGCCAGATAAATCGATTTCTTAGACATGACAATCCTCCTTTACAAAAGTTGAAATTATTTTAACAACAATTCCCCATTCAAACATCACCGAGACATTGTGCAAATTTCAAGTCCAATAATACCAAATTTTCATCTCAATTTCAACTATATTCTAATTAAAAACGAAAAGCAGCCGGATACTCACGTCAAGTCAAGAAGTCGCTTGTTGTTTCTCTTTTCGCACATCGTGACTGTTGCCCTCTATTCCAAAATCAGGTTTTCAACAGAGCATCCTTGCGCGCTTCACCCATACGGTTCTCCGGTCTGATATGGTACAAGCCGACTTGAATGGTCTCCATAAGCTGTATAGCATCAAATTTCAGTCGAATTGCCATTAGCTACCTGGGAAATCCCGGTTAATTTTCGCTGCTGTGCTGTCAAATATTCCGGATATTTGCCGCTCGGCGAACTTTTACTATTGCGTAATCGCTAAAAAACCGCAAGATGTGCGAGTTCTTTGCTGCTGAATTACTTTGCAGGAAAAAATTACGAAGTGTTTGATTATAAGAGCATTATGTGTTAGACTGCTGAAAAGTACCTGTTGGAGTTTTACTATTGTATAAGAAATCACTCTGGAGGTGAGCGATGTCGACAATTACGAAAAAAGATGTTATTGACCGAATAGCCGAAAATACAAATACCAAACGGGCAGTGGTTAAGCCTGTAGTTCAGTCTTTTCTCGATGAGATCATCGAGGAGCTTGCTAAAAATAACCGCCTGGAATTCCGCGATTTCGGCGTTTTAGAGACGAAAATACGTGCCGCCAGGAAAGCGCAGAATCCTAAAACTATGGAGCAGGTTCATGTCCCGTCCAAACGAAACGTGAAGTTCAAGATGGGCCGGCTTATGAAACAGAAGATGAATGCCACGGAAACATAGGGAGTGCGGTTGACTAAATGACAGATATACAGCCATTTCTATTATCGGCAATAACATGCAACAGGGTTATCTTTGACAAAGTCTCCGGGATGCCGAGTATTATCGATATCGTCCAGACGATTGACGCTCAGAGATATCCGGCGAGACATCCGCAAATTGTCTTCTTCTGCGAGATGACGAATGGGCATGGCACAACGGATGTAAAAATAAGTCTCGTCAATACCCAGGATGAGGAAAAAGTCGTATTCGAGCGGGAGGGAAAAGTCCGTTTCGAGAACGTTAAACAAATCGTTACGCTGGCAATGAACCTGCAGGGTATCGTCTTTCCGGGCCCCGGAGAGTACCGTTTTCAATTATTTGGGGGCGGAAATCTGCTCGGAGAAAGACGGGTTACATGTCGCCAGGTTAAGCTGCCGCCGAAGCCCGGGCCGACCGAACCTCAGGCGGAATGAGAGTATGATAATAACAGCAGTTATTTCATTTCATAATGAATAGTAGAATCGATGGATGCAGTCCTCTATATCATTGCCGGCCCGCTTTTTCTAATCTCCATCGCAGCACATTTTTATGTTAAGCTCCGTATGCGTCCAAAGCAAGATACCGATCCCGAAGACGACTACTATTACGAGTTCGAAGACCAGCAGCCGGATGTCGCCAGGTATCTAAAATGGTCGAGACTCACATTTGCCGCTGCTGCTATCGGTGTCTTACTGCTTTTTATTGCCACTGTAATTTGACGCCCTTTTTCTCATACCCGACCTTTTTTCCACGTTTTTTGAGGGAAAAATAAGGATAGGAAATTTTTTTTCAAAAAACTCCAATTTTTTTGTTGACAACTACTACAAATTGTAGTACTACATAAAGAGGTATTAAAGTGAAGTATTGACTGTAAGGAAGCGAGGTTGTTTTATGGGCAAAAAATCACTTGATCATTTCGGGCAGTTGCAGCGTGCGGTTATCGAGGTCGTTTGGGAGCTTGGCGAGGCGACCGTGCGACAGGTCTGGAAACGTCTTTGCCGCAGGAAGGAGCTGGCGTACACAACGGTGCTGACCGCCATGCAGAGACTCGAAAAAGCCGGTTGGCTCAAGCATCGCGTTGACGGCAGGAAACACGTTTATCTTCCGACCAAAACCCGGGAACAGGCCGGTGCCGGCTCGGTGCGAAAGTTTGTCAAGCGGATGTTCAATGGAAATGCTCTTGTATTGTTCCGGCAGCTCGTTGAGGAGGGCGAGCTAAATGATGATGAACTTCAAGAGCTTCAGCAGTTGATCAAAATAAAACGGAAGGAGAGAGAAAAATGATACGCGAACTGTTTTTAAGAGATTTGTCGTTGTGGGCTGTAGTGTGGCAAAGTATCTTATTTGCCGTAATCGGGTTGGTTGGCAGTTTTCTCTTGAGGCGTCGGCCAGCCAGAGCATCTCGGGTGCTGTTTCTTGCTATGATAGCAGCAGTGCTCGTACCGATGATGAGTGTGCAGGTCAGGCACTTTCAATTAGGCGTCTTTACTACTAAACCGATTGCGCTGCCGTCGGTAGTGATGAACGTACCTGCCGAAGCATCTGTGGTTTCGGCTTCGCCGGGAATTCAACTCGAAGCACACGAGGCAGCGCCGGGCATCGAATCGGCCGCAGGCAGTTCACAAGGTGCCGAGATTCCATGGCGAACGATTATGCTGTATGGATGGATGGCGGCGACCCTGATCTTATTAGGACGATTGTCTGTCGATGTCGTTAACGGAATTCTTCTGCTGCGACGAGCACAATCCCGGGTTAGCGGGCATATCGAGCGGGCGGCGGATTCCGCAAGAGCAAGACTTGGGATCACCAAAGACCTGCAGATCCGAAGCAGCATGGATGTGCGCAGTCCCGTGATATGGTGCTGGAGCCCGATCCCTGTGCTCCTCGTGCCGACCGATTTGGATGATGGTCTCGATTGGGTGAGCGTAATTTGCCACGAACTGGCACACTGGAGACGCCGCGACCACATAAGCGGTCTGATTGCAGAGTTGATCGTGTGTATCCTGCCGTGGAATCCGCTCATTTGGTGGTCAAAGAAGCGAATGGTGAGATTCAGCGAGCAGGCATGTGACGACTGGGTCGTCGCCGGCGGGCAATCTGCCGAGGATTACGCGCAGTCGCTGCTCAATTTCAGACCTCAGAAGCAGGTGGCATTTGTGCCTGCTGTGGTAAGCAGTAAAAAGACTCTCGCCGGGCGTATTCGCCGGATCGTGGAGGAAAAATGCAGCAATCCATACAGCGGAGTGCGCTGGAGTTTGGCCGCCGTTGCCATTGTCGGATGCATCGCTGCTGGGATCGCATTTGCCCAGACGAGACCCCCCCGGCCAACCAGGACAATCAAAACCAAAGTCAGCCGGTCGGCAGTCATTGAACAGCCCGCATTCTCTATGATGATGATAAAAGGCAGAATCCTGGATCCCAACAATGAACCTGCATATGGTGCAAGCATTGTCGCCCTGCCAGTGACGTCCTGGGGTTACCATACCGAACCTCGGCGTCGGAACAAGGAAGGATATTTCGAACTGCCCTGGTCACCGACATGGATTGAGCAGGACAAGCCCATCTATCTTATGGCAGTAGTACAAGATCCCAAAAGCCAGGCTGCTTTGGTCGAAGTCTCAGACCCAACATCGCCGGTTACTGTTCGACTCGAGCCCGCTTTTGCAATCACAGGAAAAGTCGTCGATCCCGGCGGCCGAGAAATAGAGGAATGCCGAACGACTATTTCGCTGTCCACTGAATTCAAGTGTCGGGCGCCAATCTATTGTGCCCGTGGGGGATTGCCGTGGGAGCGTATGTTGTCGCCATTACCATACGGCAGGAAGTATGAACTGACCGTTCGGGCCAAAGGCTACCGGATTCAACAAATCATCGTTGACGGGACAGATAGAAGTCAGAAGCTCATCGATCTCGGCAGTATTGTGCTGCAACCGGAAGGCAGTGCCAAACCCGTAGTTGCGGAGCAGCTCGCGGATCCGGATTTGGAGAAGGAGTTTCACGAGGTCTATTCTCTTGATAAGGATGAGATTATTAAACTTATCAAGCCGCCATTTGTGCTCGGGCGCCAGGAGTACTTTCAATACCTGACTTCTCTTTATCCCGGACCGTTTCATTCTTTGGATTCTCAGGGTGCAGTTCAGGTCTGCTTACTCTGGGACGGCGAAATGTTAATCACGACGTCGTTGTGGGCATATACTAATACTCATCGGCCTCCCACACTCCGGCAAATTGTACCCTTGATGCTGCGCATGCAGGATTTTGATTTCAACCTTCCCAAAGAAGTGAACATAGAAATGCCCTACGGTGACTGGATTGTCCGCGCTAACTCGCCGAGAAACGAACAACTCCGCTGTCTGGAAGAGATTATCTACGCCGAGACAAATAGGGCAATCCACTTTGAGGAGCGAACAATTGAACGAGAAGTCATCATTGCCAGCGGCCGGTATGAATTCAAGCCACACCCCAGCGGGAATTACCCTAACTATATTCCTCTCTGGAATGGCAGACTCCATTCTTCTGAGAGAACGGTTGATTCGCTTGCGATGCTGTTCGGCGATATCGAGCGTGAGATAAAAATGAAGATTGTGGATGAGACCGAACCGGCGGAAACCGCAACAATCCGGTACAAATGGGTAAAGCCGGATCCGGAACCGACAGGCGATAAAATAAGCGCTCTTCTGGATTACCTCAGCGAGACGACGTCGCTTCAATTCAAAGTCGAGAGCCGACCGGCTCAGATATGGTTCGTCATCGAGACAAAAGGGAACTAAAAAAACGGAAGGAGAGAGCAAAATGATACGTGAGCTGTTTCTGGAAGATCTGTCGTTGTGGGGCTGTGTATGGCAGAGCACTTTGTTTGTCGTTATTGGGTTGGTTGGCAGTTTCCTCTTGAGGCGTCGGCCGGCCAGGGCATCCCAGGTTTTGTTTCTGGCGATAATCGCAGCAGTTCTTTTGCCGGCAATGAGCGTGCTGGTAAGGCACTTCGAATTAGGCCTTTTTACGGAAGAGCCGATTGTGTTGACATCAATCCAGATAGATATACCCACAGAGTCACCTGAGATTTTACTCGCGCCCGAGATTCAGCCGGCTGCGCTTGAGGTGCCAACAGACTTCGTATTGGCCGAGACTGGTTCGGGAGAAGTCGAGGTTCCGTGGCGTTTAATAGCGCTGTATGCATGGTTGATAGCGATGTTAATCCTGCTGGGGCGGCTTTTTGTTGGATTCGTCAGTGGGATTCGTCTGCTGCGAAGAGCACAATCCGACCGCTGCGAGCATATCCGGCGGGCAGCGGATTCTGCAAGGACAAGATTCGGCATAACCAAAGGCCTTCAGATCCGCAGGAGCACCGATGTGCTCAGTCCTATGATATGGTGCTGGAACCGATCGCCCGTTCTGCTTGTGCCGGGCGATTTGGATAACCGAATCGATTGGGTGGATGTGATATGTCATGAGCTGGCGCACTGGAAGCGATGGGATCATGTGAGCGGATTAATTGCGGAACTGGCCGTGTGTATCCTGCCGTGGAATCCGCTCTTGTGGTGGTCTAAGAAACGAATGGTGAGATTCAGCGAGCAGGCATGTGACGACTGGGTTCTGGCGGGCGGACGCGCCGGCGCAGACTATGCTCAGTCGCTGCTGAATTTGTCGCCGGATTTACAGATGGCTTTTATGCCGACAGTAATTGGAAAGGAGAAACCCATGAAAGAGAGAATTTACAGAATCGTAAAAGAAAAATGTGGGATGCCGCACGTAGGGGTGCGATGGGCTTTGGTTGTTACTATGATTGCGGCAAGCGCTACGGTTGGAGTTGCACTTGCTCAAATGCGTCCGGCGAGGCTTGAACCGCCCGAGCGCAATGAGTGGCCGGCTGCGGAAGAACGAGAGCGGCAGGTCCTCACGGAGCACATGACCGGTTTAAAGGGTCGGGCATATGAGTTGAGAGCACGGTTTGCCGAGATCAAAACAGAGCTTGCGGAACTTGAGGAGTCTGGAAAAGGTGAAGGTGAAAGGGCGAGGGCGCTCCGTGGTGAGCTGCGCGAATTGGAAGAGGCAACGGCCTATATAGAACGAGAGCTTCACGGGCTTGAAGTAGAGCGACGAGAACGTGAAGAAATGCGCCCGTGGGCAGATCGAGAACCTCGAAGCGATATCCTGAGAAGGCTCGAGGAACTGGGTCACGAGACCGAACTGGTCTTACAAAGCCTCGCAGACCAACGAATCGGCCGAAGTGAAGAAGCAACCGTTTTGTACAGGCGAATGCGGGAATTAAACGAACAGATGCAGCAAGTCAGGCAACAACTCGGACAACAGCTCGAAGGCCCTGGCAGACAGAGACGGGAACTTGACCTGGAAAGAGGCAGAGGTAGAACGGTCCCGGGAATTGGACGTGAGGCACATCCTGATGTGATCATGCTGGAACGGGAGGAGCTAAGAGATAGAGCTCGACAGATAGAGTTTGAACTTGAAAAACTCAGAGGCGAGAATCCCGAGAGGGCAGAGAAGCTTCATGCCGAACTTCGTGCGATCCACGAGGCAATGGCGCAAATAGAGCGTGAAGTTAGTTCGTCGCGAGAACAAGGAGCAATGCGTGATGTACGCCGGCGTGAGCTTCAAGAACGGGCACATGAACTCGAGCGCGGACTTCAAGAGCTCCGAGACGATAATCCTGAAGAAACTCAAGAGCTTCGAATTCGACTGGATCAGATACACCAGCAAATGCAGAGGATCGAGCGTGAGCCTGATCTTCTTGAACGCCCTCGGCCGCGAGTGGAGGACCCGATGCAGCCAGGCTCCGAGGTTCACCGCGAGCAGTTCATGGTACGGCGAGAACACCTTCAGGCGCGATTGCAAGAAATAGATCTGGTGCTTGGTGAATTGAACGAACAAGGGAAAGCCGAAAGCGATGAAGCACGCATGCATAGTAGAGAGCTGCGTGAACTCCAGGAGCAACTGCAGGCAACAAATGGTGAGCTTCGCAAAGCCGGCCCCGGCAGGCAACAGGAGCGTGTACGCGAAGATCTGGAGCGAGAAGTTCAGGATCTGCGCAGACAGATGGACAGTGTCAATGAGCAAATGAGCGAAATGCGTAAGCTTATGGAACGTTTGGTGGAGAAAGGTGAACGACCCGAGGGCGGGTAGTATGGTAAGGGCTTTATCCGATCTCCTTCGAAGACTTACTGCCCGGAGTTTATGCCTGACAATGGTCTTGCATTGCTGCGATGTGCAAGGGTACGAATCCGTTAAACTATTGTAGCTTACAGATGCATCGGTACACAGACGTTAGCTTCACTTTTGGCGTGATGGCCGCAGTGATCGCACCTGTACTCCGCATTTTCGATTAACACCTTGAATTCCTGCTCATCGCTGAGATGAAAACCCTGGGATATAAGATAGCACAGGTGCTCGTTGTGATTTCCCGTGCAGCATTGCGTATTGTGTTGTGCAATTTCTTCAGCCATAATGAATACTTCCTTAATTATTCATTGCAAAGTAAATAGCTATACGGTTTGTCTGGTGGAGAAGTTCATTTCAATTGGTTAATACCGGATCTATCTCAGGAATTACGGGCAAGACGCAGAGCAGGTTTGAAAATCCGGCCCTCTCTCGACTTGGATGAAGCAATGATGTGGGCAGCGATAAAAAACGCAATAGAACTCTGGTTAAGCATGACCGGCGAGTGCTCCTCCGCTGCCACTCGCCGGTTCACGTCCAGCTTTCTGTCAATAGAGTACCTTATCGGCAGGAAACGGCACTATGTTAACCTGGATAAGAAAATTTGAAACGACCGGCCCCTGGTTTTGATGTCGATTATTCCGAATCACGCATTATAGAGAGGGGATTCACGCCGGCTCTTAATTAACCAGCCGTTTTTTGAGCCTTTTTATCGCAAAGTAGCCGACTACCAGGATAAATATTGCGATATAGAGCAAATCCAGCAGAAGGACCGGTCTATAATCATTCAGGCATACGGACCTGACTAATCTGACCGAGTGGGTCAGGGGGACAATTTCGGCCAGTGGTTGTACGAAACCGGGTAAATTTTCGATCGGAAAAACAACGCCCGAAAAGAAAAAAATCGGTGAGATAAAACCGGTGAAATAAAAATTGAAGTGGTTGATGGTTTTTACGAATGAGGTCACCAGCAGCGAAAGTGCCGCGAACATTACGCCGGTGAGAAAACCAACCAGCGGTGCAAGCAGGCCGTAAGGCAGAGCGACAATTTTGAACGCTGACAGTATGCACAAAACGGCGAATGAGAAAAACAATCCCTTCGTCCCGGCCCATAACATTTCACCTACGATCAAATTGTTGACGGTAATCGGCGCCGCTAACATTCCATCGTAGACTTTTTCGTACTCCAGCCGAATGAATGTGCCGAAGCTGCATTCGAATGCCGAGGTGAACATTGCCGTAGTGACCAGCAGGCCCGCGCCGAGAAATTCGATGTATCTTACTCCGCCTATCGGCTCGGTGATGTAATTGCCCAATCCGAGCCCGATACCTAACAGGAAAATAAATGGTTCCACGAAGGGCGGGAATCCGTTGCTCAGGATGTTCCTTGTATAGACCCGCATGTGTCGATACCAGACGCTGTAAAGCCTCCAGTACAGAGGCGGATACTGGAGTGTCTTACTGTCGGTCATTAAGCTGTCTCCCTGTGGCTTTCAAGAAAACGTCCTCCAGATTGGTCTGCCTTATGAGATAATTTCCGGCCTTCAGATGGGTGGCCGCCAGGTCTTTGAGCAAATCGATCTGGCTACAGTAGTAACGCATCACGTCGGGGGTATGGTCCGCCCGGACACGGTTTGAAAGCATATCCGGGTGAATCTGCCCGGCGGTTTCGGCGTCACGGACCTCAAGGACGTATGGTTCCATATTTTCTTTCAATAAATTCTCCGGCCTGCCCTCCATGATTTTTTGGCCCTTGTGCATGATAAGAAGGCGGTCGCAAAGCTGAAACGCCTCTTCCATATAGTGCGTTGTCAGCAGGACGGTCGTTCCTTTTTTTTGCAATTGTCGGATTTTGTCCCAGATCAGGTGACGCACCTGCGGGTCCAGGCCGGTCGTCGGTTCGTCGAGAATCAGCAGTCTCGGGAAATTCAGAAGGGCCCTGGCTATTACCAGCCTTCGCTTCATACCGCCGGAAAGATCTTTGATTTTGGATTTCGCTTTTTCGGAAAGTTCGAGGAAGTCGAGCAGATATTCGATGCGCTTTCTGGCGTCCTTTACCGGCATGTTGTAGAACCGCGAATAGATCATCAGGTTCTGTATGACGTTCAGCTCATCATCAAGATTGTCTTCCTGCTGGACTACGCCGGAGAGATATTTTATGGCCAGTTCGTTCGTGGCAGGATCGTGTCCGAAGATATCCATCCGGCTGTCGGGATTCTTGTCCCGGGTGCATTTGCCGTAGATGATTTTCATCGCCGTGGTTTTGCCCGCGCCGTTTGGGCCTAAAAATCCGAAACACCTGCCGGACTCGACCGAAAAGCTAAGGTCGCGCACGGCCTGGATTTTGCCGAAGCTTTTACTGATATTTGTTACGGTTATTATTGTTTTTGCCATCTGGACTACTACTTCCGTGCGAGACATAAGGTTCGCTGCCGATTCTCTAAATTCGCTTAAAATACCATATCTGCCGCTGAATTGCAGCTATTCTATATCGTTATTTATATTTCGTGCAGTAGCGAAAAATGTTGCTCTCGCAGAAAGTTGAGACTCCGCCGGACTGGTATCCTGCGTCAATCCGGAGTATATTACTCAATCTGACCGAGTCTTCCTGTCATCCCTGCGAAAGCAGGGATCCAGGAGCGTAACAATAAGGTGACGGGATTAAAAGTAGACGACATGATTATGATGACAAGACGTGAGAGATTAATGGCGACGTTACGCGGCGAACCGGTGGATCGGCCAGCGGTCAATTTCTACGAGGTAGGAGGATTTGCAGTCGACCCGTCCGATCCCGATGAGTTCAACGTCTATAACGACCCATCCTGGCGGCCGCTGCTTGAACTGGCTGAGCAGCAGTCCGACCTGATTCGAATGCGGAGCCCGGTAAAGTCACGCTCTCACGAGCCTGCCGATGCCGGCGGCCCCCGCGGCGAGTTCTTCAGGACGGAGAAATTTCAGGCCGATGGCTGCCGCTTTAAGCGTGTGACTCTGAAAATTGCCGGCAGGACAATGACGTCGCTGACGCGCCGTTGTCCCGATCTCGACACAATCTGGACGCTGGAACACCTGCTGAAAAGCACCGATGATCTAAAGGCCTATCTGGAACTGCCGGATGAAGTCTTCGCCGAACAGATCGACGTGGCCTGCCTGATAGAAGAGGACCAAAAGCTCGCCGACCGCGGCATCGTCATGGTCGATACGGAGGACCCGCTTTGTGCCGCAGCGTATCTTTTCAGCATGGAAGACTTCACGATTATCGCTTTGACCGAGCAAAAACTTTTTCACCGGCTGCTTGAGAAGCTTTCGCGTCACATATACGCCAGGACGCAAACGACGGCCGAGGCTTTCGCCGGTCATTTATGGCGCATCTACGGGCCGGAGTATGCGACCGAACCTTACCTGCCGCCGCATCTGTTCGAAGAATACGTGGTGCGATACACCGGCCCGATGGTCGAGATGATTCAAAAGCACGGCGGCTTCGCCCGAATTCACTGTCACGGCAGGATTCGTGCCGTCCTCGATTACATTGTCCGAATGAAACCTGCCGCTATCGACCCTATCGAGCCGCCGCCACAGGGAGATGTGGAGTTATCTTATGTCCGCCAGAGGTACGGCAAAGATTTGGTCCTTTTTGGAAATATAGAATTTGCCGACATAGAAAACACCGAGCCGGCCGAGTTCGAAAAGCTCGTCGAAAAGACTCTCAAAGACGCAGCCGCGGGCCAGGGCAAAGGCTTCGTCCTGATGCCGTCCTCTGCCCCTATCAGCCGGAAAATCACGCCCAGAGTGCTGGCGAACTACGAGACGATGCTCCGCTTGGCCGCGAATTTTACATCGTGACGAACTCGTAGGGTGGGGCTTGCCCCACCGATCCATTTTATAATGGCGTTGCATCGAAGACCAGCACCTCGAAAGGCTTTAGCTCGAACGTATGCGTTTCGCCTGCCGACAGCACAATCACTTCGTGGCTGGCGTCCTCTTTCCACGGGCTCTTCAGGGAATATTTTTCTGTCGCACCATTAGGCAGCTCGAATGCTTTGCCGATATCGATCGTGATACTGCCCGGCTTGTCACTCGGATTGCGCAGCGACAGGACACCTTTTCTTTCGGACCACGCGGCCCAGCCGTAAATTTCACCAGCCGCCGGGTCGCCGCCCACCCAGTGCGTGTCGACCAAAACATCGGCGTTCTCATGCGACCATTTCGCCGCCTCGGCCAGGGCGTCCCAGTGCTCCGGCGACATCAGAGACGGTGTGATATACAGCTCCTGGCAGTTGGTCCCGCTGGCGAAGAAATCCCGGATATCCTCGGCAAGCCCAGCTTTTTCTTTCGGCAGGCCGTGATTGGCGTACATAACGCCCTGGGTCATGAGCGAATTGAGAGGATACAGCGGCGCACGTTTGACGACGTTGTGATAGGTCTCCTTGTCACGGTAGGTAATCTGCTGTTGGCGTTCTGTGCCGGCGCCGTATTTACTCCAATCGTTGCCGGAGCGCCAGGTCGAATCGCAGTGCCAAAGCCAGTACGGCGAGGACCATGTCCCCGTGGTGGTATTGATAAACACGTCGGGTCTGACGCGTCGCAGCTCGCTCATAAGCCGCAGCAGGGCCTGCATGTCACTTGCGAATTCAGCGGTTGTCCCGGCGGGTCTGCCGCCCACGCCGATGCCGTCGAACTTGAAATAATTCAGGTCATAATCGTTAATCATTTTGATACACACATCGCGGAACCTGCCGAAATACTTTTTACCGGCCAGCGAAAAACCGCTCTTGTTCGTTTCGAAGCCCTGCTGTCGGCCGTACTTGAGCCTCGCTTCCTTGGCCTTGCCGTAGCCGCCGAATGGAGAAAGCCATGCCCCCAAAACCGAATCATATTTTTCCACCATTCGTCGAAGCGGCGTAAATCCATCGGGATAGCCTTCATGAAACAGCCAAAGCGAAGCCGGGTCGTCCCACCCGTCATCCAGCACGAAAGATGACATCGCCACTCCGCGTTTTTTGATGAGCTCTTTGCCGAACAGCTCGACCACCTCGATGAATTGCTCCGGCTGGATTTTCTCCGGCCCATAGCCGATGTCGTACCAACTGTTGTAATGCAAAAAAGGCCGATAGGGATGCACCCGCTGCCGTTCGACATAATACAAAAAGCCGCGCCTTAACTGTCCTGCTGGAACTACGCCGAACACCGAGCTACAAACGAATTGCTCATCAGCCTCCAGCCGAATCGGGTATGGCAGGCTGCATCTAAAACCGTTCGAGTCGCTCGTACTTTTCGACAGGGGACTCTCAAAGGCGAAGAACATATTGCCCGCCACCACCGGCGAACCGTCCACGATGCCTTTGACCTCGGCCTTCTCAGCCAAATCCCAAAGCATGATTTCTTTTATTTCGATTGGGGTATTCCTCGCCGATAAGGTGATTTCCTGCCGGACGTAGTTCGAGCCATCCCGCAGTATCGCCCTCCATAGGACCTCAAGATTCTCATCGGGCAACCCGAGCGTGATGAGGATTTCTTTGCCTGCCAGCCGCTCGCCCAGCCGGCAAGACTTTGGCTCCGGCTCGATATTTTTCATCTGGGGCTTGCCTAAGATTTTTAACTCGGAAGCCTTTACAATCCGAACAATCCGACCATTATCCATAACCAGTTGGAAGCATTCGCCTTCTCCGGCATCAATCGCAGCCCCTGCCAGCTTATCGACAAACCGGTTGAGTTTTAACCATCCTTCGGAGAGATCCCATTCGCATGATAGCACGGCGTTTCCCAAAACCAGCCGACCATCGTCAAACTTGCACTGCGCGGCCCCCGGCTGAAGCCCGGGAAATTTAATCTCAGCTATCGCTGAACTAAAACCAACCAAAACCAGCACAATAAAAACCAAAACATCAAAAAACCATTTATTTCTGTTTCCGAGATCCATTTCACGTTCCTTTCGTATTTTACATGTTTCGATCCCACATCTTACCAAGATTTCTAGCCAATATCGAGAATCGGATTGAGGGTTGTGTCTCACGGAGACCTTGAAATTTACGATTTACGATTTACGATTGACTATTGCTTTGTGTCCTCTGCGGCAGGACAAAGAGTGCCGTGTTATGGAGATTTTTTGAAAAAATGCCCGCCTTTTTGCGTTTAGATTCGTATAATACTAAACTAAATGATTATTGATTATTGATTAATGATAAATGACAGGTCCAATCACGAAGAACGCAGTCCTTGGGACTCCTTACGGAGTACGCAATACGAATTTTAGCCCGCACCCCTGGTGCCGGGTCGAAAAAAGGCAGAATAATGGAAAAAACAGGTGAAAAAGAGTAGAAAACGACGAAAAATTGAGCTTAATTTGAAAAAACAAAGCCAATGTTAAAATGGGCGAAATAGCGTTAGTTCAGTAATGGTAAAGAGTTATGTGCTTTTTAGTGATTTTGAGCGGTTTTAGCTGGCGAAAAACAAAGCCAAACAAAGCCAATTTTAAGGAAAGGCAAAATTAAAAAGGTAAAAGGGAAAATGAGAGTAAATCCGGAGTTTTTCCGGATGACGATTTGAAAAAACAAAGCCAATTTTACAGGGGCTGAAATTAATGCATCCTCAGTTATTACAAAGGATTACAACAAATAATCATGGTTCGGCAGCCGAAAAAACAAAGCCAATCAAAGCCAATTTTGCTACTCCCAAAGTGGTAGAACAGGGGCTGGGCGACGATTGCAACCGGGATATGATGGTCTGTAGAATGGAAATCTGGTATAAAGCATTAATTACACGTTCGACAGGAATTTTCAGATGTTTATAGCGACATTTATAATCTCGGGAGGTAATTCATGCTGATAAGAAAAAACGCACAAATAGCAATACTCCTGGCCGTAATTACGGCAGTTTGCCCGGCTGCCGAACGCTCCGGCGAATTGGTAAGCATAATTCCGCAGCCGGTTTCGATTGAATATGACGAAGGTTACTTTCAAATCGGACCGGAAACGCAGATTGTTGCGGTAAATGAGGCTGCGACCGAGGCGGCGAAATTGGTCGATGCCCTGGCCCCTGCGATGGGATTCAGGTTGAATTTAGCTGAAGATTCTACACGAAGGATTAATTCGATAATCTTGGAGCTTGATTGGGATCAGACCCAGTTTGGCGAAGTAGGATATATACTAAGAGTTACACCGAAGCATATTTTGATTCGTGCCAGGCAGACGGTAGGCCTATTCCACGGCATACAGACGCTGCGGCAGCTTCTACCGGAAAAGATTTTCAGCAAGAGAAAGGTCGAAGGCGCCGAATGGAAGGTGCCGTGTGTGAGGATTACCGACTATCCGCGTTTTTGTTGGCGGGGCCTGCTTGTCGACCCGGCACGGCATTTCATACCGATGCAGGACTTAATGCGATTTATCGACGTTATGGCATTGCATAAATTCAACAGCCTGCAGATTCACCTGACCGACGACACGGGCTGGCGCATCGAAATCAAGCGGTATCCGAAATTAACAGAAATTGGCGCCTGGATGGATTTTACTACGATGCGTGGCGGGGATGAATCCGCGAAAGCCGCCAATAAACGTCCCGGCGGATTTTACAGCCAGGATGATATTCGCCAAATTGTCCAATATGCGGCGGACCGTTATATTAACATCGTGCCGGAAATCGAGATGCCCGCTCACACCGGTGCGGCGATTATTTCGTACCCGGAGATAGGTCTGTATCCGGATAAACTAAGCGCCCTGCCGGTCCTGAAACGATGGAACGCCAACGAGAGGGTCCTGGCGCCGCGTCCGAAGACGGTTGAATTCATGCAGAATGTGCTGGCCGAGGTTTTGGAGTTGTTTCCGAGCGACTATATTCATATCGGGGGTGACGAAGCGAATATCGAGCACTGGAAGAAGAGTGAGGAGATGCAGGCCCTGAAGCGCGAGCTTGGCCTGAAGGACGAGGCCGAGCTGCATAGCTGGTTTATCAGGCAGATGGATTCGTTCCTGACAAGTCACGGCCGGAGTCTCGTCGGGTGGGACGAAATCCTGCAGGGCGGGCTTGCACGGGGCGCGACCGTTATGTCGTGGCGGGGACAGCAGGGGGGTATCACCGCGGCCAACACCGGGCACGATGTGGTCATGGCGCCGACGTCACACACTTATTTCGATTATTACCAGGGCCCGTCCGACAAGGAGCCCTTGGCGATAGGCGGCAACCTGCCGCTCGAAAAGGTTTACGGATTCGAGCCGGTTCCGAAGGACATCGCCGCCGAGAAGGCCGGGCATGTCTTAGGCGTCCAGGGCCAGCTTTGGGGCGAGTATATTTCTACCGCCGAGCATCGTTATTATATGACTTATCCGCGTGCGGCGGCGCTGGCCGAGGTGGGATGGTCGCCGATGACGACGAGGAATTACGAGAACTTTCTTGCCCGGCTCGGCCGGCACCTGAAGCGACTCGATGCCGCGGGAGTAAATTATCGAAAGCTCGACTGAGTGACATACTTTAATGGTCTGTTAAATTTTAATTTAAATCTTAAAGTGTGGCAGCCTCAAAGCCGGAGGCTTTGGGGATGGTCGATATGCAAAAAGCCATCCCCAAGCTTCGCTTGAGGCTGCCACCCGGTCACAAATAGATGCTTTACAAATGCATGCTTGACAAACTATCAGGGCCAGTCGAATTCGGCCACGACGGGCGTATGGTCGCTCGGCCGTTCGGCGGCGCGGGGTTTTTTGTCTATGTAGCAGGCGGTGCTTTTTTCCGCCAGGGGGACGGTGGCCATGATGTGATCGAGGCGCCAGCCGAGATTGCGGTCGAATGTGTTTCTCATTCGATAGTCCCAGAACGAATATTCGCCGGACTTGCTGCAGTGCTTTCGGAATACATCGACGAAGCCCCAGGCCATAACTTCGCTCAGGGCCTTGTGCACGTCGGGATGAAAGCATACGTGTCCCAGCAGCGTTTTCGGGTCGTATACATCGATGGGCTTCGGTGCGATGTTCAGGTCACCGACCCAAAGCACGGCGTCTTCCGGTGTAAAATTATGCTGGAAATAACTGAGCAGGCGGCCGAACCAGTCGAGTTTGTACTGGAACTTTACGGATTCGGGCAGGTAGCCCTGCGGGACATAGGTGTTGACTATGGAGATGCCGTTGATGTTCGCTTTGATAAGGCGCGGCTCGTCTTTAGGCTCATCGGGCAGGCCGTATTCTGTCTGCTCTATCTTGTGCCTGCTGAGTATGGCGACGCCGTTGTAGCTTTTCTGACCTTTGAAAACGTAATGATAGCCGATATCGTCGAACGCCCCGGCGGGGAAATCGACGTCCTGAACTTTGGTTTCCTGCACGCAGAGGACATCGACCTGGTAGTCGGTGAGCCATTTAAGGACTATGGGCAAACGTACACGCAAAGAATTTACATTAAAGCTGGCTATTTTCATTTTGGCCGCCTGCTAAAAGCTGATTCTCATTTACTGTTCGGCTTTACTTGGTGGTTTGGTCCTGCCGGCGCGGGGATTTTCGAAGGGCAGCTTACCGCCTCGCCAGGTGCCTTTGGCCTGGTGGTTCAGGGCGGCGTATTTTTTGGCAAGATCGATTACGGCGTCGGCGCTCTTGTCGACGTAAAGTTCGAGCCAGTAGCCGTCGACGCCTTGCTTTGCTATGCGGATGCTGGCCGCCAGACGTCCCCGATGGTCACCGCCGGCACAATCGCCCGCTATCAAGGCCGCCATCAAACGGTCCGCCAGGCTGCCTTTGGTCTGTTCGTATGCCCTGGCCATGGCGAAGACCACCTCCTGGCCGACAAGCGTGTTGCCCTGGCATGCGTAGTATTTACCCGATGCGGCTCCCCACCATGTGCCCGACGGATCGGCATTCGCGGGATTTCGATTTGCCGCTCGGCCCGACATATCGATTATGGCCAATTGACGCTTGTCACGCTGGTCATCATCGCGCAGCAGCTCGGCCAGGACCTGCTCGGGCAGGTCGCCTTTAGCGAGCATATCAAGTGCAGGCTGGCCCCAGTCCGGGTTGTGCCAATGCTGCGTGCAGAACGCTCCGACGCCGGGGCGCGCGTACGGCACGACTTTGCCCACGGCGGGGTACTTGCTTGCCACGGCCGCTCCGCATACGCCTGTTTCAGGGTCGACGGCGACTATAGAGAATGTCCCGGTGACATTGGCTTCGGGCCGAAGTTCATTAGATTTGTTCTGGCCGATTCCTTTTGTGCGATACTCGTCATGGTACAGACCAATTTTATCTGCGGGGATTTGCTGAAAGCCCAAGGCGAAGGCGGGCGAATCGGGTCGCAGCCGAAAGTCCTGATGCTCGGCGTCCACAAAATGTGGATCTTTATCCACGAGATTGTCCTCGAATTTAATCAGCGGCATGGCTTTGTTTTCGACGTCGAGCCATTTTCCGCCGAAGGAGATATTCCGCCGGACAATATTGCCGCTTGGCCGGCCCGGAGAATCGTTGAGGATATTGACGAGGCTTGGATATCTTTCGCTCCATGGTGGCTGCTTGTATGGCATCGCCTTGAGTCGCTGCGGCAGCGTGCCGTCCGCTTCGACGTGATATGCCATCCAGCCGATTCCGCGAGCGTCGACGTGAACCGAGGCCTGGCAATCCACGAAAATATTATTTTCTACGAGATTATCCCGGCCGCCGCCGATGAACGCCGCCCGGCCCGCGCGGTTGAAAATGTTGCCGATGATGGATATTCCGCTTGCCGCATCGTCCAGATACACAGCCATGGCACCGTAAAGGCCCGGACCTTTGATGTCGTGAAAATAATTATGGCGTATAATTGTTCCTCTCGCCGTCCAGTCGCGGCCCATATAAAAAGCCCCGACGTCGCCGGTCTCGAAGCACACGTTATGTATTTCGTTAAACTCGATCGTGTGGTCGTTTCCGCCGAGCTGGATTGCATTGTGGGGGCCGTCGTGAATCACATTGTGCGCGACCTGATTGCCGACGCCGCTGACAGAGACAGCGGGCCGATAGGTTCTGTAAATGCGCCCGAAGTGATGTATGTGATTGTTCGCCGCGCGATGTCCCGCGGGCGTGAGGCTTTTGCGCTCGCCCCCGCTTAAAGACACGCCGCCTTCGGCGGTGCGATAGATGTCACAGCCGAGTACCGAGTTATTGCTGCCGCCCGAAATGCTTACCGCCCAGCTTCCGGTGTTTCTGATAGTGCAGCCGGCGACCGTATTTCCCGTACCGCCGGATATGGTTACCGCGGTAGATCGAGTCGCTTCCAGGACGAGATCGCGGATAGTCACCCATGAGCAGTCCTTCAGCACAAACAAATGCCGGAGCGTCGAGAGAACTGCTTTGCCCTGGTCTATGGGAGCCGGAGGCAGGAAATAGAGGATTCCTTTCTGCCGGTCAAGATACCACTCGCCGGGCCGGTCCAGCTCGGCAAGTATATTGAGCGCGTAGTATCGCTGTCCCTTGCGATAGCCGTAATTGTGGTAGGGGGGGACAGTTGAAATCACGCGTTTGACGGTATCGATCGACGAAACTTTCTCAAAAGAGTCTGACCAGTCCCAAAACCAGTATCCGTGAAGCCATATTTCCTGTTCACCGGCCCAGCGTTTGGGACGGTCGTCCGAGTATGTGAATTTCCCCTCGCGCGAGCCCTTAATGCCGTGGATGGTGTTTGGTGTTTCTCCGACGACATCGACAATTTGCAGGAAACCCTCGTTGGGCCAGCGGGCAAGCTGCATCGGCTCGTCACGGAAGAATAATTCCAGTCGATTTGATTGGGCGGCCACCTGCCCGAAGTCGGAGATTCCCGCGGTTTTAAGGTTGGCACAGACAACCTTTTCCCGGACGGAGACATCGAGCCGTTTGAGTATCTCCGGATCCGTTACCGGCTGAAAGCCTTTCACTTGCTGCCCACCGACTATGCGGACCTCCTGCCCGGATTGTCCCCGGTAGACGATTGGGGCATTCTTGCTGCCCGAGTCTTCGTTTGACAGCGTCAAAGGTTCGTTCACATAATACGTACCGGCCTCGATCCATACGGTTATTCCTGCTTCCGGTAAATTCGAGCGTTTTTTCAGCTCACGAACGGCGCTGCCGGCGCGATGCAGTGTTGCGAAAGGTTGTGCCTGCGTTCCGGGATTTGTATCGCTTCCACTGGTCGAGACGAAATAGTCGGTATTGCCGAACAGCGGGCAAGAGAAAACCAGGATCATTAGGCTTGTATAGAGATATTTTCGAATCATTATTTGTCCTGTATAACCTGTTGCTATTTGATTATCGCAGCCCAGCCGCCTCCGGGGGCCAGCTTAATTTTCATTTTATCACGGGCGGAGACTTTCTTAGTCTCTTTCTTGTAATCGATTCCGATCCGGTCGGCATTGATTCCATCTTTATAAATGTTGATGGTGTGTTGGCCGGGATCGAGGAATGAAAAATCGACAGTCAGCTCTCGACCCGTCCAGTCGGTCATTGCTCCGATGTACCACTCGGCACCGTTCTTTCGAGCTACCAGCACGTAATCGGCTACTTTCGCATCCAGCACCTTCGTTTCGTCCCAAACGGTCGGCACCTTGGACAGAAACTCCATGCACTCGGGTTCCCTGAGGTAATTTGAAGGGCTGTCGGCCAGCATCTGGAGCGGGTTTTCGTAAACCACGTACATTGCCAACTGGTGGCAGCGGGTGCCCATGCTCATCGGCCGGTTGAAGATGGGTTGGAAATCGCTCTGTTGGGCGTTGATCATCGCGCCCGGCGTGTAATCCATCGGCCCGGCCGCCATCCGAATAAAAGGTATCGTTAAGTTATATTCCGGATTCGCGGCTTCGCCCCATTTGCTGTTTTCGAGCCCTCGAACACCTTCGCGGGTGATAAGATTCGGATACGCCCGTCGGAGTCCTGTCGGTTTGTAAGAGCCGTGGAAATCGACGAGCATGTGACGCCTGGCCGTCTCCTTTGTGATTTTGTGGTAGAAGTTGACCATTTGCTGATCGTCCCTCTGCATGAAATCGACTTTGAGCCCCTTGGCGCCCCACTTCTCGAATTGATCCATCGCTACTTCCAACTGGTCGTCCAGAGTTTTCCAGATGACCCACGGAATGATCCCCACGTTCTTGCTTTTGGCGTACTGAAATAATTCCTCCATATCCATGCCTTCGACGATTTTCGTTAAATCGCCGAGTACGTACCAACCTTCATCGAGAATGATGTATTCTATGCCGTATTTAGCTGCGAAGTCGATATAGTATTTGTAGGTTTCGGTATTGACTCCCGCCCTGAAATCTACGCCGTAGATATTGTTGTAGTTCCACCAGTCCCAGGCCACTTTCCCCGGTTTGATCCAGGAAGTATCATCGAGCTGCAGGGGCTTGGCCAGCTTGTAAACCATCTGGTTTTCAATCAGGTCACCGTCTTTCTCGGCGACTATCAGGACCCGCCAGGGATAGCTTCGACGGCCGCTGGTCTTCGCTATGAAATCGGCGCGTTTGGTAACCGGCACATCACGGTCGTTCCGGGCCCTATCGGCCAGCGCGAAAGCGGGAAATTTTCCGTAGAGACTATCGTTGCCGCTTCCGCGAAGGTATAAACCTGGATAATCTTCCAGGTCGGCCTCGGTAATCAGAACCTTAGGGCCGCTCTGAATTTCTACTAAAGCCGGCAGACAACACATCATCTGATCTGAAATCGTGCTGAGCTTGAGGTATTTGTAGTCACGTTCCGAATGTGTCTGGAAACTATCTTCCTCGGGGAAATATATCGCGTGGTTGCCGGTGAAATTAAAGGTGGCTTCTTCGGTGACCACCTCGATTGAACCGTCGATATCCGTCACAAATCGGTACGCCGCGCCATCATCGTACGCTCTGCAGATAAGTCCAAATCCACCCTTGAATTCGATGGACATCTCATTGAACTTGTCGGCAATAACTTTGCTCTTGATCCGGACGGGCGGAATGATTTGCTCATCCATGCTTCTGCGTTTGACTTCAACAACTTCCGGGTTTGCGCCGAGAATCCGATTGCCGCTCAGTCTCAGCGATATAGGGGACGGCTTGATCAGTTGCTTCGATTTATAGCCGAGCGAGTAAAATATCTTCTGCTCGACATCGACCTTCAGCCGGAGGTTTTTATCAGGGGATGTAACCTCATATTCTCTGCCGAATGATTCTACGCCGAACGATATCGATATCATGAATAACAATACTAATAATTTGTGCTTGATCATTTCTCAACCTTTCTCTTTTTAGGTAATAAATCTATGGACGTCCTATATTCCACATATAGTAACGCATATACCGTGTTTATAACAATGATATACTATTTTTCCCTTCCTTCAATATGATGTTTGTTTGTAGTCAGGGCGTAAAATTTCTTGAGAATAGTTAACTTACTTGTAGATGTTGCCGATAAGAGCATTAAAGTTATTTTCCTTGCAGACAGCTCTTGTCGCGTCTCCCTCCTTGACAGGAGCTGTTTTTTTATAATCCTGTCCAGGCCGATGCTCGCGCGGATTAGGATTTAGCTTTAGGCAAAGGGAACACTTCCGATTCGGTCCGGCCGGTCCTGAATATCTTGGCCATCTTTGCGACTATTTCAGGGTGCTCATCAGCCAGATCCGTCGATTCTGCGATATCGCTATCAAGGTCGTAAAGCTCTATCTTCCTGCCGGGCTTGAGACGAAGGGCCTTCCATTTATCCATGCGGATTGCCTGCTGACCGCGCAGTTCCCAGTACATATATTCGTGCTTTTTCTGCTCCTGATCTCGTCCTAATAGAGTAGGCAGCATGGAAATGCCGTCAATATCCCGCGGCGGATCTTTGCCTATGAGTTCGCAGCAGGTCGGCAAAAAGTCCCAGAAGGCCGAGATATGATTGTTCGTACTGCCGGTTTTTATCCTGCCTGGCCAGCGGGTGATATAAGGCACACGTATCCCGCCCTCGTAAACGGAAGCTTTAAGGCCTCGCAAAGGTTTGGCGCTTTCGAAAAATGCCGAGTCTGATCCGCCGTTGAAGGTCGGTCCGTTATCGCTGGTAAATATGACAAGCGTATTATCGTCAAGTGCCAGGTCTTTCAGCAGAGACATAATCCGGCCTACGTCCTTGTCCATTCTTGTTACCATCCCCGCGTAGCAGGCTCGCGGGTTCGGATGTGGGAAATATCCTTTGTCACCATTGTAAGGCGGGTCGGGCCATTTGCCGCGATATTCCGCCAGCGAGTCTTCCGGCACCTGGAGCGCCACGTGCGGTATGGTGAAGGGAACGTACAGAAAGAAAGGGCTGTCCTTGTTGGACCTGATAAACTTCAGGGCCTCCTGTGCTATCAAATCGTGGGAGTAAACCTGGTCTTTTCCATCCTTGTTGGCCTCGATCCATTCAATCTCGCCGTCACGCCAGAGGTGGTTGGGATAATACGTATGAGCCTGACGCTGGCATATGTAGCCGTAGAAGTGGTCGAAGCCCTGCTTGTTCGGATCCCCGGTCGTGCCGACAAGTCCGAGACCCCATTTTCCGAACGCCCCGGTGGTGTAACCGGCATCTTTGAGTATCCCAGCGACCGTTGCAGTGCCGGCTTCGAGCGGCCATTGACCGCCGATTGTCGAGCCCAGCACCCATCCCTCCTTGCCTCCCACCTGCTTGTTGCCGCGAACCTGTGTGTGGCCTGTGTGCAGGCCCGTCATTAAAGCGCATCGTGATGGAGCGCATACCGGATTGCCTGAGTAATGCTGCGTAAACATCATGCCTTCGGTGGCAAGTTTGTCGATGTTGGGCGTCTTAATCTTCTTTTGGCCGTAGCAGCCGAGTTCCGCATAACCCAGGTCGTCTGCCATGATATAAACGATGTTGGGTTTTTTCTTGCGCTCTGTTGTTTGAATTACGTCTGTGCGGCAGGATAAGGCCAGGGCCGTGACGCCGAAACCGGCTGCTTTCAAAAAATCGCGTCGTTTCACTTTTCGCCTCCATTTCGATTAAAGACAATATCTGAAATTTTAATTCGTACAGGTTTCGTAGTTCCGTCATCCTTGGGATGGACTCTATTGGCCAGAATAATTATAAAGGTTTTACTCGCCGGGTCGCATACGATTGAGGTGCCCGTATAGCCGGTATGGCAGTAAGCTTGTTCCGGGGCATAGGAGCCTTTGATCCATGCGTAGGTTGAGTTCACATCAAAACCGCAGGCCCGGCCGTTCGTCCGTTCGGCGGTCAGCAGAGTCACCGCCTCGGGACTGAGAATTCTTTTGCCCTGCCATTTGCCGCCGTTGAGCAGCATCCGGCAGTAAATTGATAAATCATAGGCGTTGGAAAAAAGCCCCGCATTGCCCGACAGCCCTGACATCAACCTGGCCAGAGGATCGTGGACGATGCCTCGAAGCGGCCGGCCGTCTATAACTTCGGTCGCGGCAATGTCTTGCTCCCAGGCCTCCGGCGGATTGTAGGATGTATGTTTCATGCCGAGTGGAGTGAAGATATTCTGACTGCTGAACTTGCCAATGTTCTTGCCGCTGACCGTCTTGACGATCTTTGCCAGCGTGATATAACCAAGGCAGCTATAGCGAAATTCCTCGCCCGGCTTGCTGACGGCTTCCAATTCACATATTTTCTCAATCACCTTGTCCGGACAAGGGCTGCCGAATTGCTCCTTCAGCTTGGCGGCGTTCGTGTATGCCGGTAGTCCCGACGTGTGTGTCAGGAGATGTTCGATCCGGGCTTCCTCTTTACCGTTGCAGGCAAAAGCCGGCAGATATTTACTCACATAATTACCAAGTTGTATCTCTCTGCGATCTTTTAGAATCATAATCGAAGTAGCTGTGGCAATCGGCTTAGTCATGGATGCCAGATCGAAAATCGTATGTTTGTTGACCGGTTCCTCACATGGATCGGTTATTTCATTTCCAAAGGCCTGCCAGTACACGATATCATCTTGTTGTCCGACGAGTACCACGGCCCCGGGGAAGTTACCTTTTGCCATTTCTTCTTCGATGACCCGGTCAATCCCGGTAAAACACGGCCGATATTCTTCTTTTGGTTCCGGCCGACATCCGGCTGCAAGGCAAAGCAGCAGCGTCAGCAGCGTTGTCATTATTCGGATTCGTTTCATAATTACCGAGATGGATCATACCATGGACTGTCGGCATTGTCATCGATTTCTTGTCCTGCCGCTTGTTTTAGTTTTAAAAGTCGTTTAAAGTAACGATAAATGAAACCGATGAAGATAACTTTGATTTTAACTCTTTTTGTGATGCTTTCATGCTGTCGAGGTGCTGTTATGACCGGACTGGATCGTGTGGTTTTGTACAAGGAAGTATTTGAAGGCAGGCGACTTGGGATTATCACCAACCACACGGCTTACGACAGGGACGGCAGATTCATCGTCGATGTCTTCAGGAACATAGCTGATGTGAAGGTCACGGCGCTTTTCAGCCCCGAGCATGGTCTTTGGGGCACTGCCCCGGATGCCGAGAAAATCGACAACCAAACCCACCCTGTTTATAACCTGCCGGTTTATAGCCTTTATGGGAAAACACAAAAACCCACAAGCGACATGCTACGAAATATCGATGTTCTGGTCTTCGATATCCAGGACATTGGCGCCCGTTTCTATACCTATATCTACACGATGTCGCTGGCAATGGAAGCCGCGGCTCAGAACGGCAAAACCTTCGTCGTGCTGGACCGCCCGAATCCCATCAACGGCATCAGTGTTCAGGGCAACATTCTTGAACCGGCGCTGGCCAGCTTCGTGGGACTCTATCCGATTCCGGTTCGGCACGGTATGACCGCGGGCGAGCTGGCGAAAATGTTCAATGGACAAGGCTGGCTGGCCGGCCGGGTCAAGGCCGAACTCGTTGTTATTCCGATGGAAGGCTGGCGCCGCCGGATGTGGTACGACCGAACGGGTCTGCGTTTCATCAAGCCCTCGCCGAACATGCCCGACCTCGAAACCGCCGCCGTCTATCCGGGCCTGTGCCTGCTGGAAGGAACAAATGTCTCCGAAGCCAGGGGGACAACGATGCCGTTCAGGCAGTTCGGCGCGCCCTGGATCGATTCGAAAATCCTGGCCGGGCGGCTCAACTCGCTGAACCTACCGGCCATGCGCTTCGAGCCGGTACTTTTCACACCCACGAGTTCGAAGTACCAGGGCCGGGAATGTCACGGTGTCCATGTTCTCGTCACAGATCGCGACCGGCTCACGCCATACTCCAGCGGCATCAGAATCGTAAATGAAATCTGCCGGATGTATCCGGATCAGTTCGAATGGAGAGCAGGCCATTTCGACTGTCTTTGCGGGACCTCGAAAATCCGGAATGCAATCACAAGTAATTCGTCTCTGGATGTTCTGCAGAACAGATGGCGGAAAGAACTGGAGTCTTTCCTAAAAATCAGGGCCGGATACCTCATCTATCCCGATTAAAACTCGTAGGGTGGGCAAATTCTGTTTTTGCCCACGCGGTTTAGTCTTTGCGATTACTCAAGGTGGGGCAAGCCCCACCCTACGTTCTGGATCCGCTCGATAGCCAGAGCGACCGGTGAGGGAACCTCTTTGCCTTGCCGTTGCCCTGATTCGACCTCTTCTAGCGCTTCATGCAGGGCGATACAGGCCTGCTCGTAACTGCAACCCGTCTGCTGGGCGATCAGGCGCGAGCCCCGGTCGATCAGCTTCTTATTGCTCGGCGATAGCCAGACCATTGCGTTGCCGATTACCCTGTCCATGCGGACCATTGTTGTGGTGGAGAGCGTATTGAGAACGAGCTTGACGGCAAGATGATGCCACAGTTGCAGCGGCGAATCGGCCAGAGTGCAGGGAAAATAGAATATCTTATCTGTAGCTACAACGGTGTCAGTCGGGCCGACGATAATTGCAGCGGTTTTCTTGTATTGCGAGCCAAACTTCTCTAAAGCAGCATGGATGAGTTGATCCTCGTTTCCAACCCCAACGACCACCAGCGTCGAATCTGCCACATCCGTCCGCAAAGGATCGGGCTCGCAGCCGATCATGAACTTGTGTATTTCTGCATTGTCCAGTCTGGGTGGCTTGGCCTTCAAGTTTGCCGGTGCATTCATTTTTTCGTAAACATCGCGTCCCCACTCCAAGCCGCGGGGCTCGCGCTGAAGCAGCTCGTGCCAAGTGTCCTTTGTGGAACGCAGCGGATCTTTTACAAAGGCCCACGACAGCGGCGAAAAATTGTCTCCCTGTTTTCGAAAGGCCGGCAGCATGAACGTAGGCGAGCGCTCCGTCGTATCCGTCAGAACATCCAACATAAACGCGTCAGCCGCGTAGGTCACAAGACCCTGCCTGCGATAGATGCCTTCTTCGAATGCCGTAGCGGCAGCCAGCATATCGACCGCCTCATCGCTCGAAAGCTGCTCCAGCAATTCGCACAGTCGTCTGTGATACTCATCCGGCCGATATTCACGGAGCCGGAGTCTTTCAGCGTCCGATGGTGACATATTCTTTCGCAGAAAACGCACCATCGCGATTTCGAGCGCGCTGCCGACAATGAAGAGTTCCGCCGTAGTAGCCTGCATCCGTGTCGAGCCGGCGATAGCCATAGGGCCCGTAGTCAGATCGAGCTTGGTGATACGAGGCTCTTCGATTATCTCTCTCGATCTCTCGACGTGACGGCACAATAATTCTGTCGGGTTGTTATAGACAAAAAAGACTTTCGCCCCGGCGTCGAGCCCTTCCCACGCCGTGCCGATCACAAAAGGCGTCTCTCCGCCCTCGGTAATGGCGACAACGACGTCTCCCGGCCCAACGCCCATTCGGCGCAACTGGTATCGCCCGAAGTCGGGAAAATCTTCGTAGCCTTCGACTGCTTTGATCAGGGCAAAATCCCCCCCGGCCATCACGCTGAAGACTCGATCCTCCATCTTGCCCATTTCCGGCGAGACTTTCTTTATTTCGCGCCAGCATCGCCGCCACGCCGCTTCCAGCAGGATACTTAGCCGGCCCGTCGAGCCGCAGCCGGTAAAAAAAATATTCTTACCAGCCCTCAAAGCCTCATCGAACGCCTCCACGAGCTGGCCGAACGAATCCTGCCGCAGCACCTTCTCCATCGCAGACGGAATCTCGTCGTCCACCGACTGTAGCATCCGGATCGCCGCCGGCAAATCCACCGCTGCTGTCTGTGAGAGTGTCCTGGTCTTCGGATGAAACGCCTCCGTCAACAACGCCCCCAACCGAAACGCCCCCTCCCGCAACAAAAATTCTTCAGCTTTGTTAACTGCATCCGACATCACTATTACCCTGTAGTCAAATATTCGAATGCGATATTCGTATCATTTTAGGTTGAAGATGTAAATATACTTTTCATCACCAAGTATGTTGAAGATTAAGCGAAGCAGGTATATAATCCTCTGGTGACTGCAAATACGTGGAAGATTATTCTTTGGTAAATGGAGGTCTGAGATAGCAGTGAGTCGCCGGATTCGGGAAATTGCGGGTAAGGGGATAATGCGGGTGGTGGGATTGATGTCGGGGACGTCCGCTGATGGTGTGGATGTTGCCGTCGTCGAGATAAGCAGCCGGAAGGTTCGGCTGCTGGCATTTGATATGTTTGCATACCCGGCTGCATTGCGGCGGCGAATTCTTGGTTTGTGCCGGCCCAAGTCGGCCCGGTTGGATGATATCTGCCATTACAATTTTGTCCTGGGCGAAGTTTTCGCCGATGCGGTTATCAAGCTTTGTTCAAAGAGCGGCATATCTTTAGACTCGATTGACCTGATCGGCTCGCACGGCCAGACGATTTATCATCAGCCATCCGGCAAGCGTTACGGCCGCAAGACGATACGCTCCACACTGCAGATCGGCGAGCCGTCTGTTATCGCTCAACGCACCGGCATTAAAACTGTTGCGGATTTCAGGCCTCGCGACATGGCCGCGGGGGGTGAAGGCGCCCCGCTGGTGCCGTATGCGGATTATGTTTTGTTCAAAAACAAGCGGCTGACGCGCGCCGTTCAGAATATCGGCGGCGTCGCCAATGTCACTTTCCTGCCGGGCGGCTGCACACAGGATGGTATTATCGCATTCGACACGGGCCCCGGGAACATGGTCATCGACGGTATCATCCGTCTTATCACCGCTGGCAGGAAACGCTACGATGCGGGCGGCAAAATGGCGGCGCGGGGCACAGTCGACAAACGGCTGCTGGGCGAGATGCTCCGGCACCCTTTCTTCCGGCGGCGCCCGCCGAAATCGACAGGCGGGGAAGAGTTCGGTGCTGATTTCGCCGAGCAGATTTACCACCGGGCCGGCAAGAAGGGCCTGACCGATGCCGATATCGTCGCGACAGTGACAGCCTTAACCGCCAGGAGCATCGCCCAGGCGTATCTCCGGTTCGGCGCCGCCATGCCGGACGAGTTAATCTTGTGCGGGGGCGGTTCTCACAATCGCACGCTGGTTGAGATGTTGCATGAAGAGCTGCCGGACGTTAAGATGCTCTCGACCGATGATTTCGGCATCAGTGTCGATGCCAAAGAGGCGGTTTCGTTTGCGATTCTGGCCTGGGCGACGATAAAGGGGATGGCCAGCAACGTACCGACAGCCACCGGCGCCGAGCGGCCGGTTATTTTAGGGAAGATAGTTCCGGCATGACGAAAAGACGTAAAATTCTGCCGACGACCGAACTGCGCAACCGCGCCAGCAAAAATATCGACCGACTTTCGACACAGCAGATCGTCGATCTGATCAATGCCGAAGATGCGATCGTTCCAGCGGCGGTGGCCCGGCAGGGTAAGCAGATTGCTGCTGCGATTGATTTAATTGTAGCGCGATTTAAAGAGGGAGGACGCTTGTTTTACGTCGGAGCCGGCACAAGCGGCAGGCTGGGTGTCTTAGATGCTTCGGAGTGTCCTCCCACGTTTGGCGTGCCGCCTTCGCTGGTGCAGGGCATAATTGCGGGCGGCCGGCGCGCCTTGGTCCGCTCTGCCGAAGGGGCCGAGGATTGCCCTGAAGATGGTGCTGCGGCGATAGAAAAGAAAAGCGTGCGCGCAAGGGACGTCGTGGTGGGACTGGCCGCGTGCGGCATGACTCCGTTCGTACATGGCGCGCTCAGGCAGGCCCGGCGAATCGGGGCGGCGACCATTTTCGTTACATGTGCGCCGGAGGCGGTCGCGCATATCCCCGCCGAGATTATAATAAATCCGGTTGTCGGCCCGGAGGTCGTAACCGGTTCTACGCGGATGAAAGCAGGCACCGCGACCAAGCTCGTCCTCAACATGCTCACGACCGGCGCGATGATACGTTTGGGCAAGGTCTACGGCAACCTGATGGTGGACCTGAAGGCCACAAATGAAAAGCTGCGCGACCGCTCGGTGCGGATCCTAATGGAATTGACGGGCCTGTCGCGCCGGCAGGCCCAGACCCTGCTCAGACGGGCCGATGGGCAACTCAAGGCCGCTATCGTAATGCACTTCCGACGCGTGGATCTGGACCGGGCGATGACGATCCTGGCGGCCAGCGACCAGATTCTGAGGCGGGCGATTGTGGATACCGGGGAGACAGCATGATGGCAACGAATATACGACCGTGCACCCGTATGCCGTTGCTGGTGATCGTCACACTGATGGTTTTGTCGGCGACCCGCGCGGCGCCGGCGCAAGATTCTGTCCGTTTTGACGATTTCATCAGCTCATTTCCTGCTGCCGTACAGGCCCGTGCCCGTGCGGTCTGGGAGGCGCCGCCATCTCCCGAGGCGACCGATGATTCCGCAACGACCGAAATCTCCGGAGGAGATATCTCCGACGACGATCTGCTCGCCGCTGTCGGCGGCGCGAAGAAGGACGCCGTGCTGGCGCAGTTGAAAGAATTGCGGGCTCAGTGGAGCGCCGCCCGCGCCGAGCAAGATGAACTCGTGCAGGCCACGGCCCGCTGGACATCGTTTGCCGAACGCATAAAGGACCGCGACGACATGGGGCCTGTGTATCTCCGCGCCCTGAGCGTTATACGTGAGAATCAGGTTCTGCTCCAGCAAGACGAGGTGCGCATTGCCGCCCTGGAACAGGAGATTCAGTCCCATCGCGTCGGGGCCGCCCTCGATGCCGTCTCTCGCCATTTCACCACGGGGGACTGGCTCGTGATTGTCGCGTACCTCATCCTGACGACCGTGCTGGGCGGACTGCTGGCCGGCAAGCAGGCGTCGATGAAAGACTTTTTCCTCGGCGGCCGCAAACTGCCCTGGCCGGCCGTTTGCGGCTCCATCATCGCCACGGAGCTGTCGGCCGCGACCTTTCTCGTCGCCCCGGCCCTGGTCTTCTCCGCCGGCGGCGACATGACCTACATCCAACTTGCCCTCGGGACCATCCTGGCCCGTTTCCTCATCGGCTACTTCTTCATCCCCGCCTATTACGAGCGCGAGATCTACTCGCCGTACGATTACATGGGTCGGCAGTTGGGCCCGCGCGTGAAGAACATCACCACCGGCCTCTTTATGATCGGCGGCATCCTCGCCCAGGGCGCCCGGGTTTATATCGCGGCCAAAGCCCTTCAGGTCGTCACCGGCACGGATGTCACCACGTCCATTGTCATCATCGGCACTGTCTCCATCGGCTGGACCATCATGGGCGGGATCACGACCGTTGTGTGGACTGACGCGATTCAGTTCCTGCTCTTCGTCATCGGGGCCGTTGCCGCCGTGGCGTTCGCAGCGACCAGCGTTGATGGTGGTCTGGCGGCGATCGTCTCCGAGGCCCATCACGCCGGCAAGTTCCGGGTTCTCAACCTTGATCTCAACACCTATGAAGCGTACACACTCTGGTGCGGCCTGATCGGCTTCAGCTTCTTGACCCTGTCCTCTCACGGCACCGACCAATTGCTTGTACAGCGTCTGTTCACCTGCAAGGGTCCAGAGCACGCGCGCAAGGCCATCGTCTGGTCCAGCCTGTCGCAGGTTTTGACCTTGTTACTACTCTTTGTCGGGGCCTCAATTTTCGTTTACTACCGTCATGTCCCGCTGACGGCGCCTGAGCGGGTCGTGGTTGATGCCGACTCCATGAAGGTCTTCGCCGTTTACATCGTCGACGTAATGCCGCCGCTGTTGTCCGGCCTGCTTATGGCCGCCATCTTCGCCGCCGCCATCTCCACGCTCGACTCGCTCCTGGCGGCCCTGTCCCAGTCAACCATTTCCATCCTTTATCAGCCATTCCTCAAGCCCCGGGCTTCCGAACGCCATTACGTCAGGGCTTCTCGCGTAATCGTCTTGATCTGGGGCATTCTGCTAACCGCCTTTGCCATTTACTGCGACGTCATCGCCCGCTCGTACGTCGATCTGATTCAGTTCGCGCTGGCCATGGCGGCCTACACCTACGGCGGCCTGCTGGGTGTGTTCCTGCTGGCCTTCCTGCCGACGCGGCGCGACGACCTGGGTTTGCTGTGGGGCGTCCCTCTGTCCATGCTGATGGTCTTCGCCCTGAGCTGGCATCAGGCGGTCCCGCAGTGGATTGTCGTGGTGGCCGCGGCAATTCTGCTGATCCAGGCCTTTCGCCGGCTCCGGCAACAGCCCGAAAAGATCCTCTACATCGCCCTGGCTGTGCTGCTGGTCCTGATCCTCAGCCTGGCAGTGGTCGGCACCACGCCTGACGGAAGGCCCATACACATCACGCTGGCCTGGCCCTGGCACTTCCCCCTGGCGACAGCCATGACGTTCTGCCTCGGCTATCTCGTCGGGAATTGCCGTCCTGCCCGACGGTAAAGACAAGGTAGGGACAGTCCCATTCTGGGCGTCTTGGTCTTGGGACTGCTGAGACGAATACAGGCCAATCTGACGAACATCCCAGTCATGCTGATCAGGCGGTCTGCACTGTCCTGCCAATCCTGATCTGGATAGGCACACTCCACCTCGGATGGAGCTGGTTGATTGTAATTGGTACCGGAATAACTTTCATTATTTCTGTTACCAATCGTCGAATTGCGGCCTTCATTAAGTAGACAGAGCTCTCCGACATGGTTGTTTCAGCGTGATTGAAGCCGGAAAAGTTAAGAACCCAGGAATGCAGGAGGCTATAAAATGAAAGCTTTACGATACATCCGAAAATGGCTGCTCAGTCTGTGGAACCTTGAAGCGAGCCTATCGAACGGGATTGATTCACACAAATGGGAAAGCAAAATCGAGATTATGACAAATTTGTCATGCAGGCATTGTTGACTCAATTAGCGAAAAAAGCTGCAAACCGCCAAAATCCGATTTACCGGCGATGGGCGAAGGCTTTTGATAACGATTGGAGAACGAACAATGAGAAGGGCAATATTAATCATCATTTTGATTTTATCAATCTTCCGGCTGGGCGGCTGTGTCGTTATCTCCTGCGAAGAGCACAGGCATGATAGACGCCCACATGCCAAGTGTTCTAAAACGGATTTCATGATTCATGAAGTTCACTTGACTGGTTTCTGAACCGCATAATCAATTTTACATTTCAAGCTGATCCGGCGTCGCCTGTTCCATATCTAAGTATACATAGTAGTTGTAATTCCACAACGGATGGGTGCTCGCGTAGTATACTGTCATAAATTCAAGAGGTTCCCGGTTTTTGTCCGATAATTGTGGTATGGATTCAGACTGTTTTCAAAGGAGTGTGCCCCATGCCAGCAAAACT